>ERZ827450.3581-NODE-3581-length-10278-cov-107.138707_pt1 | contig 10278 bp, 9 predicted proteins | sample MGYA00519773_ERZ827450 | MGnify/ENA primary metagenome ERZ827450 (study PRJEB31778, sample SAMEA3449306) | human gut metagenome | biome: human gut; feature: human-associated habitat; material: faeces | place: United Kingdom | collected 2010/2012 ...
ACCGAAGGTCTGTCTAAACTGATGGATATAATGGCATCATGTATCGAGCCTATAACAAACGAAAGTAACAGTAAGTAAATATATGAATTTGATTCAAGCATTAAGATTGCCAAACAGTCAAGCAGTAATGACAAATATTGCACGGTTTCATTATCAAAATATTTATAATGTAGGTTTGACCCCTCCGATTGTCACGCAAAGTGATTTGACATTTCAAATAAAAGGATATACCCGTAACTATCGTTTTCTTAGATTAGACTATGCCTGTGTCATATATATTGCGGATAGAATAGCAGTCGTTGCTTCAAATGGCATAGATACTTTAAGTTCAGGTTTTTCGGGGTGTTATATGGCCAGTTTTAGGCACAATGGCATTAGGTATGTTGCTCATATTCCAACGCCTAACAATAGTATTAAAACATCATGGAATCGGGCGGTTAAAAATCAAATAATAGATAATGTTGTTCTTTTTAAACCTACTGAAGGATTGGCGAGAATCCCAGGAACAATTGGTATTTGGGGAATTATAACATTTAACGATAGATGTTATCGGCTTGATGTAAATGAAAACGCTCCTCCAAGTCAAGCCATACGTGGCCAAAGAATTTTTAACTCAATCCCGAGAAATCCCATACTAACAGAAATTCCATCTATCGCCGGTGGTCAGATGCCTTAATAATTATAACAATTGTAAATAAGGGAAGAATGGTTGTTTCATTGAGGAGTAGAATTCTATTCGGATATATAATTCTGGTGGCGGTCATAGGCAGCATGGCCGCCATTCTCATCCATGAACCTGCGAAGTTCCACGACCTATATGCGTATTTTAAATAACGGTATTTACACAAACAGCAAATGAGCGAACAATTCGTTACCACTACCAAGCATTTCCGCAAGCTGCTTGCCGCAGGCTATCTGTTGATAGTCCTGCTGGTGGGCGGCATCATCTGCACGTGGCTCGGAGAATGGCGCGACTTGGAGTTGCTGGAACGGGAGAACCGTGAAATCAACCGCTTCCGCAAGGAAACACACGATGCGTATGTGGGTGTGGTGGAGTTGTCTCTTTTGGGCGAGTCGGTGCTGGAATGGGACGATAAGGATGTGGCGGCATACCGGCGGCAACGGATGACGGTGGATAGTATGCTTTGCCGCTTCAAGAGCCATTACGAATCGGTGCGCATAGACAGCGTGCGCCACTTGCTGGAGGACAAGGAAAAGCGGCTGTGCGCCATCATGGAGGCTCTGGAACAACAGGCGGACATCAACCGCCGGATAGCCAAGCAGGTGCCGGTGATAGTGCAAACGAGCAGGCAGGAAGAGCCGAAGAAACAGAGGAGGAAAGGTTTTCTCGGGTTGTTCGGCAAGAAACAGGAAGCACCTCCGACGACGACCACCACGATGCTCTACACACTGAACCGTGATATGATAGCGCAACAACGTGCCCAAAGCCATCGTCTGTCGGAATATGCCGACAGCCTTGCCAGCCGCAATGCGGAACTGAACCGCCAACTGCAAACCCTTATCCAGCAGATGGACCACAAGGTGCAGGCTGACTTGCAGGAACGTGAGGCGGAAATATCCGCTATGCGTGAAAAGTCGTTCTTGCAGGTAGGTATCATAACGGGTGTCATGCTGCTGTTGCTCATTATTTCATACATCATCATTCACCGCTATGCCACCCGCATCAAGCAGTACAAACGTAAGACAACAGATTTAATCGGGCAACTGCAAAAGTCAGTAAAACAAAACGAATCGTTGATAGCCTCACGCAAGAAAGCGATGCACACCATCACCCACGAGCTACGCACACCACTGACTGCCATACATGGATATGCGGAACTGATGCAGGACAACGAAGAAGAAAAGATAAGCGGTTATGCGGACAATATCCTGCAAGCCTCCAAGAGAATGACCGACATGCTCAACTCCCTGCTTGACTTCTTCCGCTTGGACAGCGGCAAGGAACAGGCGAATGTCCGTCCGTTTCGTTTGGAAAACATCGCGGAGCTGTTGCAAACGGAGTTTACGCAACAAGCAGAAGCAAAAGATCTTAAACTTACCATCGAGTGCCCGGAGGGTATTATCCTGAATGGCGACAAGGAGCGCATCATACAGATATGCGACAACCTGCTGGGCAATGCCGTCAAGTTCACGAATGCCGGAAGCGTTTCACTTGTCATAAGCTATGACGGCAATAGGCTGACCCTTGTAGTAGAGGACACCGGAACCGGCATGAGTGCGGAAGAACAACAGCGAGTGTTCGGAGCGTTCGAGCGGCTTTCCAACGCCGCCACGCAAGACGGTTTCGGATTGGGGTTAAGCATTGTGAAACAGATAGTCGGGATGCTTGGCGGCACTATACGCTTGGAAAGCGAAAAAGGAGAAGGCAGTCGTTTTACTGTGGAGTTGCCAATGAACACTGCCGATATTGGTATTGAAGAACAGACAGCCGCAGAAAGTCTGGCTCATATAGAAAGACCTTATTCTGTCATCGTATTGGACGACAATCCGATGGTATTATCCATGACAAAGGAAATGTATGCTGGTATAGGTGTGCATTGCGACACGTTCACCACTATTGGCGATGCAATGGAAGCCATGCGGCAGCACACATACGACCTCATGATAACCGATATGAAAATGCCGGAGATTAACGGCTATGAGGTGTTGGAGTTGTTACGCTCGTCAAGTGTCAGCAACTCGAAAGAGATTCCCATTGTCGTGGCGACCGCCTCCGGCAGTTGCAGCGAAGAGGAGCTGTTGGAAAATGGATTTACCGCCTGCCTGTTCAAGCCATTTTCCATTTCCGAACTGGTTGCTGTATCAGACAAATGCCTTTTGACAAGTACGGACAAGGATGAACTTCCCGACTTGTCCTCTCTGCTTGCATATGGTGACAAACGGGCGATGCTCGACCGTTTGATAACCGAAACAGAAAAGGATATGCAGGCTGTCCGGGAAATCATGGAGAGGAATGACCGCAAGGCATTGGACGAATGGATGCACCGTCAGCGAAGTTCATGGGCTGTTATCCGTGCTGACAAACCCTTGTGGAACCTGTATGAACTGCTGCATCAAGAATCTGAATGTTCCGAAATGGAATTGCGGAAATGCGTGGATGCCATGCTTCGTATGGGAACAGTTATCATAGAACTTGCGCAAAAGGAAAGGAGGTTGTCGGATGAAAGTATTTGTGATTGAGGACAACCCCGTCTATAACGATTATGTCTGCAACCTGCTGAAGAAAGACAGCTTCGATACTATGTCGGCATATAATCTTGCCACTGCCAAGAAACTATTGGCAAAGTCAGAGGTGGATGATATTGTCGTTGCCGACCTACGCCTCCCCGACGGTGAAAGCATAGAGTTGTTACGGTGGATGCGTGCCAACGACAAACAGCAGGTGTTTATCGTTATGACCAATTACGGGGAGGTGCATACGGCAGTGGAAAGTATGAAGCTCGGCTCAAAGGATTACATACAGAAACAGTTGTTGGAGGATAAACTGATACCGCTTATCCGCACCCTGCAAAAAGAACATGAAAAGCGACTACAATGGAACATTCCGATATTCGTCCGGCAGGGCGAAGCCTATCAGAAAATCAAGAAACGTGTGCGCCTTGTAGCCACCACCCGGATGAGCGTGCTGATACTGGGCGAGAACGGTACGGGCAAGGAACATATCGCACAACATATACACCAACAAAGCAAACTTGCCGATAAACCTTTTGTGGCAGTGGACTGCGGAGCCTTGTCCCCGTCATTGATACAATCCGCCTTCTTCGGACACGTCAAGGGTGCGTTTACTGGTGCCGAAGCAAACAAGACGGGGTATTTTCTGGAAGCGGATGGCGGCACGCTGTTCCTTGACGAAGTGGGCAACCTAACAATGGAGATGCAACAGATGCTGCTCCGCGCCATACAGGAACGCCGTTACCGTCCCGTCGGTGCAAAGGAGGACAAAACAGCCAACGTGAGGATAGTGGCTGCAACCAACGAGGATTTGCAGAAAGCCGTAACGGAAAAGCGGTTCCGGCAGGATTTGCTCTATCGCTTGCAGGAGTATGTGATAACCATGCCGCCCTTGCGCGACTGCCCGGAAGACATCATGCCATTGGCCGAGTTCTTCCGTGAAATGGCAAACCGTGAGTTGGAACGTGAAGTAAAAGGGTTTGCCGCATCTGCCCGTAATGCCCTGCTCGCCCATGCGTGGCCGGGCAACGTGCGCGAGTTGAAACAGAAGATACAGACGGCAGTCCTGCAATCAGAAGGCGATATGATAACCGAAGCCGATTTGGAACTTGACAATGAACCGTCCGCTACTTCCGCTTGTTTTACATTGAAGAGCGGGGATGAAGAAAGAGGACGTATCCTGCGTGCTTTGAAACAAGCAGCCGGTAACAAGAAAATGGCTGCAAAGATACTGGGTATCGGCAGGACAACGCTGTATAATAAATTGGTAGAGTATGGATTGAATGAAGAAAACTGACCGGAGTATGGCTGTAAATGGCAATAATTGATTAACTTTGCAATTGTATTTCAGAAAATAGCAGGCGATCGGGTAACTTTTCGCCGATGATATAGACATAAGACCGCAAGGCGTTTCGAGCGAAAATCTGGTAAATTGAAACTACGGAGACGATTGCGTGATGCTTATGCTATGCTTACGCATAGCGTGCATTCACGTACTCTCCGTAAAGGCTTTACCAGAGCCATCGCTTGAAAGTAGTGTGAATTGCACGCTACTTTTTTGCCTCGCCAAAAAGGAAAGAAAATACGTTATGGCGAAAATACAATTACTTGCCGTTATCTCAATAGATGGCTGTCCGATGAAACTGCATCCCCGGAAGCGGTTGCTTCAAACCGAAGATTACGGTATGGATGAAATACGTGCCAATGCCCTGTATAAGCTGACATCCGACTATTCGGTATCCGTGCTTCAAGAATGGAGGGAGGAAGGTGGAAGCATTTGCCATTTGTTGGAAGTAACTGCCGGGAATACCGAATATGCCAACGGACTGTTACGGATGAACGTGATAGATGAAATCATACTATACGTTGTTCCAACCATCGACGGAAACGGAGCGCATTTTTTCAAGTCAGCACTACCTATGAATGACTGGCGGCTTATGGAGAACAAAACTTATAGGGACGGAGTAATCCGGCTTACCTATCATAAAGAGCCACGGGCATAAAATGTTCAGATTATGAACATCTTGGCGGGATTTCCGTGCTCAGAAAGTGAACACATGTTCAGAATCTGAACACATTTCACAAGGGATGCAATCAAGGATAAAATTATTTTTGAATTTTATCTTTCTGAAAAACAATGTAGTACAATTTTCTCACAATCTTTTCTCGTGTTTAGGGCTATGATTTGCACCATATATCAGTGTGCGCACACTGATAAACAAGTGTAAACCCTCAAAACAGAAAAGATAATGAACCATCTCATACTGGCGGAAACACAGTTTTTCGCCATGATAAACGGAAAAGACAACGGTAGCACGGAAACGGCATACGGCGGATTCGTGCAGGAAGTAATAAACCTGTGCTACGGCGGCAATGATGCCAAGCATATTATTGTGGCGTTGGCTTTTGCCGAAATCGAATTACAGCACCATCCACAGAACTTGTCGGTATCGGAGGAGAATGTCGTCACTGTGTATATCCGCAAGGCGTTATCCTTCATCCGAAAGATGCAGAAGATAGTATCCGCTTCTGCAATTACCTCCGTGCCACCACTAACATCCACATCCGAAACCAAAGCCACAGTCCCAGCCCTGCAATGGACCGGTAATGCCGTCGAGTTGGTAGAGCTAATCTATGCCCTCTACGCCACCGGCTGCATCAATGGCGGCAAGGCTTCGCTGAAAGAGCTTGCCCCTGTCCTCTATTCCTTTTTCGGTGTGGAGTCCAAAGACTGCTACCGCTTCTATACGGACATCAAACGCAGGAAAAGCGACAGTCGCACCTACTTCCTTGAAAAGATGCAGGACAAACTGAACGCGAAGATGCGACATGACGATGAATTGGAGCGGATGAGGAGATAAACGAATGCCAAACAAAGGATAAGCGGCCGGATTATACGGTTTCTTATCCTTCTTCATTTACAATCACTCTATTATCTGCCGGAAAGCCGATTAAAATCATTAACTTTGCAAGTATTAATCAATGACGGATGAAAATAGATAACCTCGAAATATTGAACGGACTGATTGCCGGAGCCGAAGGCGGGACAGTTGAGTTCAAAGAAACTACCGGGCAGTTGGAGCGTGGAATGGAAACTCTTTGTGCCTTCCTGAACGGTACGGGCGGCACGGTGCTGTTCGGTGTAACCGACAAGGGAAAGATTATCGGTCAGGAAGTGAGCGACAAGACGAAGCGCGATATTGCGGAAACCATCAGACGAATCGAGCCGTTTGCGACCATTGATATATCCTATACAGACATTCCGGGAACGAACAAAAGTGTTATAGCTTTATCAGCGGAAGAACAACGATATATGCGCCCGTTCACCTATAAGGGGAGGGCTTATCAACGGATAGAGAGCGTTACATCTGCCATGCCGCAGGGTATATACAACCTGTTGGTTATGCAGCGAGGCGGAACCTATGCTTGGGATTCCATGCAAAATCCCAGCTTGAAAATATCCGACCTTGACGAAACGGCAATCTTGGGCGCAGTACGTGGAGGAATCAGAGGCGGACGTTTGCCGGAAGGTTCTATGCAGGAGGATGTCCGAACCATCCTTGAAAAATTTGACTTGTTGAATGATGGAAAGCTGAACAATGCTTCCGTTGTCCTATTCGGACGGAACTTCTACCATTATCCCCAATGTCTGCTCCGTTTAGCCCGGTTCAAAGGAACGACAAAAGATGAATTTTTAGATAATCAGCGTGTGACAGGCAATATATTCAACTTGCTGGATGCTGCAATGGCATTTTTCTTCAAGCATTTGTCCCTTTCCGGTAAAATTGAAGGTTTGTACAGAGAAGAGGAACTGAATGTGCCATATAAGGCATTGAGAGAATGTTGCATAAATGCTTTTGCACATCGTGTTTACCATCGCCCCGGCAGTTCAGTCGGGATTGCTATCTATGATGACCGCGTGGAGATTGAAAACAGCGGAACATTTCCGCCTGATATTACCATTGAGAAACTGTTGGGTGGCCACAATTCCGAACCACAAAATCTGATAGTAGCCAATGTGCTGTACAAAAGTGCAGTATTGGAGAGTTGGGGACGTGGCATAGCCCTTATGGTAAACGAATGTCGCCGTGTCGGTATTCCGGATCCGGAGTTTCATACCGACGGCAATGCTGTATGGATTGTGTTTCATTATACAAGAACTACAGTAGGACAAGACCCCACAGCAACCCCACAGCAACCCTATAGTAACCCCACAGTAACCCCACAGTTAGGAAAACTGTTGTCTGCTATTGGGAACAACACTCTCTCTGCTAAAGAAATCATGGAGAAAACGGGAATGAAAGATAAAAGGAATTTCTTAAAGAACTATATCCATCCGGCAATAAATTCCGGTTTGGTCCTTTCACTTTATCCCATAGGCTCCAAGAGTCCGCAACAGAAATACTATCTTACTGATAAAGGTAAAGGTTTCCTGCAACAATAACGGGTATGGCTAAAAAGAAGAAACATAAGAATGATGTAAAAACTGATTTACCGATAATCATGGATTATGGTATCGGCAGTATATCCGTTTATGACCCGGCAGACATAATGCCATACAACGAGCCGCCAATTAGCGAACAAATCCGCTTCAAGAAACTCGGCAAAGAGATGAAATCCGAGTTCAAGTGGCTGGTATCTTCCGTAGTGATTGAGTATTGGCAAGAAAACCGACAGATACCTTTCGGTGAAGAAATGTCGAAACTCAGAACCAGACTGTTGAGAATGTTTGCCGAAGAATACAGCATACTGCTTAAAGACGATACAGAGCTGAAAAATTATTTGCTGACGCTTGCCATTACCACCATCAACAAGCATCTCAAATCTGAGAATAAAAAGAGGGTGTCAAAACTCTCTTTTTAACAAAATTACCCTTGCTACAGATATCTGTGACAGGGGTAATTTTCATATTTTGGGTGTTTTGACACATCCCCTTTTTCATATATAAAGGAATCTGTTATTTCTGCTGCAACAGGTGTTTCAAGTTTTCATCATTTGCGATACGTTCCAGTTCCTCTTGAACAATCTGCTTCACTTCCTCCTTGATGCGCCTGTAATTCGCCTGAACCGTTTCCTTCATGCGGTCGTTGCCGTCCCCGTCCGTAAAGTCGGTAATGACGGGGATTTTCTTGTAGGCTTTCTCCTCGCGCTTCACCTTCTCGGCATCCACGACAATCTCGCAATGGAAAATCTTCTGCTCGATACGCTCGTTGAAGTTGTCGGATACCGAACCGACAAACATACCCTGCGTCAAGCCGGAAATCTTGCTCGGCGGGATGAGTGAATCCATCTGCGTGTTGATGGAGGTGGAAACATCCTGCCGGTTGATGGAGATGGACTGCCGTTTCTGCAACACCTTACCGAAGCGTTCGGAAAGCGTCTTGGCGGTTTCACCCACCACCTGACCGGAAAAGATATTGCCGACGGTGTTCATCACGACCTTCGCTTCTTTATCACCGTAGTCGCGCACCAACTGGCTGAAATCCTGAAAGCCCAGACACACGGCAACCTTGTTGCTTCGCGCGGTGGCGATAAGGTTGTCCAACCCCTTGAAATAAATCGTGGGCAGCTCGTCGATGATGACCGACGACTTCAGCATCCCTTTCTTGTTGATGAGTTTCACGATACGGGAGTTATACAGACCGAGAGCGGCCCCGTAGATATTCTGACGGTCGGGATTGTTGCCCACACAGAGTATTTTCGGTTCTTCGGGGTTGTTGATGTCGAGCGTGAACTCGCTGTCCGACATCACCCAATAGAGCTGCGGGGAAATCATCCTTGACAAAGGGATTTTCGCGCTTGCTATCTGCCCCATCAACTGCTCCGCAGCCCCTCCGAGCCATGCGTCCATGAACGGAGAAAGATAGTTTTCCAATTCCGGATAGGTCGAAAGAATCGTAAATACGTCTTCATATCGCTGGTTGAGCAATTCTATCACATGCGGAAAGGTGCAGTACCGGCCGTCCTTGTAGATTTTCAAATACCAGATGATTGCTGCGAAGAGTGTGATGGCGCTTTCGGGAAAGAAGTCGCCCTGTTTCTCCGTCCACGAGCGGTTCAGGTTCAGCATCACCGTATAGCTGGCTTCGTAAGCATCGGCGATGTCGGTCAGCAGCTCCGGCGCCAGCGGGTTGCAGCGGTGCGAATGATGCGGGTCGTCGAAGTTGATGACATAGAACTTGGGCCTTACCGTGTATCCGTCCAGATGCGTCCGCAGGTGGTTGTAGGCGATAAGGCTCAGATCCGGGAATTTGAAGTCGTACAGATAAATCGCGCTGCCGTGTTCGATGGACTGTTTGATGTAGTTGTTGATGACCGCATAACTCTTCCCGGAGCCGGGCGTTCCGAGTACGATGGTTGCACGGAAGGGATTGACTACGTTTATCCATCCTGTGTGCAGCTTTCCCTTATACCGGAAACGTGTCGGCAGATTAACGGAGTGTTCGTTCGTTTTCAGACGCATTTCCTGCATGAAACTCTCGTTCTCCTCGTTGAACGGGTCTTCGAGCAGGCGGCTCTTCATCAGCCGCGAGATACGCAGACTGCCGGCCATCAGACAGAGATACCCTGCAAGGAGCGTCAGCCCATACAACAGTGTCCGCAGGGCTGCGAACAGCCGCAGGCCGAGCAGCGGACCGTTGCCGAAGAACAGCACCCCTCCGACTACAAGGAGCCACAGAATACTTCGGCGGGTAACGGACTTCTTCTTGACACCGGAGTTCATCACGCAGGCGAGAGCTAACAAAAGCAGGCAGAAGAGCTTGGTATAAAGAGGTGAGGAGAAAAGTCCCGCCGTGCGCTGAAAGCCTGCGAGAACTTTATCGACGATGGCATTGGTTCAGCCCGCCTCTGCCAGCGTGCCGTAACAGAACCAATAGAGGTGCACGGCGAGAAACAGTACGCTCACTCCGCGCATGAAATCGGCGGTCTTGGCCAGACCGCGCAGGTCATCTTCCTGTTGCATGAGGTTTTATAATTTGATATGCTTGCGTTTTTTCTTCTTACGTTTTTTGTAATCAAGCCGGAATGCCGGGTCGATATACTCTTCGTGTCGGGGCGGCAGCGGTTCGAACAGTTCTCCGCAGG
>ERZ827450.3584-NODE-3584-length-10268-cov-2.697347_pt1 | contig 10268 bp, 8 predicted proteins | sample MGYA00519773_ERZ827450 | MGnify/ENA primary metagenome ERZ827450 (study PRJEB31778, sample SAMEA3449306) | human gut metagenome | biome: human gut; feature: human-associated habitat; material: faeces | place: United Kingdom | collected 2010/2012 ...
GATGCCTCACGCTTCTTAAACATGCGGCCGAAGGTCACTTTCATCGCGTATGGGAACTTGCGGATCTGTAAGAACCGGGTCCGGAAACTCAATACCAGACCAACACCGATGATACAGATCATTGCAGGAACACCCCAGATGAAATTGTTGACCGCACTATTGATTGCTTCAATTGTGGATAACATACGTTTCTTTTTCCTTCCTACGTGAATAAGCGCGTGTTTTTTGTAAAACACGCGCTTGCATTATAGCACAATTTTTGCATTTTCTCTACAATGGAATTGTGGAAGAGGATATTTCCCACGGAAGTCCTTACGGTGGTCCTTATTCCCCCGCTCGTGCAGCCGCCCCCACCACTTTCTGGCCTTATCAGGTATGGTCCTATCAGGCCGATAATGCCTCCTACACAAAAATAGGTTCTGTGACCGACTGGAATAAAAAAGAATGGGCAGACAGCATTGACGGATTTTCCTCATTCCCGGATTCCGCTGATAAGGATCACGACGGTATCGTATATCTCCTGACAAATGCCAAAGGGAAAGAAACCGCCATAGATGCTGCTGACCTGAAAAAGTGGGTGGATTCCTACCGTAAAGGTGCAAAAGAAATTCCCATCACCTATCAAAGGCTCAAATAATGGCAATTATGATTGTGTATCAGGATCACTGACTGCGTACCGCCCAACGCATCTTCGTGGATCGTGCCCGTCCGTTCTGCGCACACTCCTGCGCGGACGGACGCACCACATCCTTTGCATACTCCGAATAAATACCTGCGCGGTAGCCTTCTTTTAAAGCACGCTTTACCAGCTTGTCCTCCCCGGAATGGAATGTCAGAATCGCCACGCGGCCGCCCGGTTTTAAAGCACCCGGCAGTTTTTCCATAAATTCATAGAGCACCTCAAACTCGCGGTTGACATCAATGCGAAGTGCCTGAAAGGTTCTCTGGCAAGTCTTCTTGATGGTATCCTTTTTTTCTTTATCATCTGGCAGAAATACAAGCGCTCTTTCAATAACTTCTTTTAGCTGTCCTGTCGTATCGATTTGTTCTCCTTGACGAAATGTCTTCATAATCTCTTTTGCAATCTGTTCTGCATAAGGCTCATCTGCATTCTCACGCAGCATACCTTCTATTTCATCTCTGGTTAATTCTCTTAACCGTTCTGCTGCAGAAATTCCCTTATCCGGATTCAAACGAAGATCCAAAGGCCCTTCTACTTTATAAGAAAAGCCTCGTTCCGGATTATCAATCTGCATGGAGGATACCCCAAGATCGGCTAATACAAAATCAAATAATCCATGTTCTTCCGCTACAAGATCAATGTTGCGGAAATTCTGCTGTATGATCGTTAAAATGTCTTCCCCATATCCTGCTTTTCTTAAGCGATCCGTTGTTTTTACAATTTCAATCGGATCCACATCTAATCCATAGATATGTCCTTCGCCCTGAAGACATTCTAACATCTTTCTTGTATGTCCTCCGTATCCAAGTGTACAGTCTAATCCTTTTTGTCCCGGCTGGATCTGTAAAAAATCCAAAATCTCCTGCACACAAATAGATATATGCATTCCCGCCGGAGTACTTCCTTTACGGATTACTTTCTCAATCGTATCTTTATACTTTTCCGGCTGTAGTTCTTTATATTTCTCTTCAAACTTTCTTGGATGCGTTCCTTTATAACGCACTCGTCTTTTATGTGGTTTTTCTAATTCTTTATTTTCTTCCATAGGAACCCCCTGTATAATTTTTATGTATTCTCATAATCTCTTGTATTTCATCTTATGAGACATCTTTTTATTCTTATATCATGATAACACAGGTTAACGAACAGAAACAACAAAATCAGTCCATACATCCTTGTTTTTTCTTCATCCATACATAGGCAATCACACAGATTATTACAGAAAGAAGGGAACCTCCTACTGTAGCCAATCCCATCGGAAAAAGACTGGAAAATACTTTAGCTGTAATATACACTCCCGGTATTCTTACAAGAAGAATCGCTATAATGTTATGGATAAAGGAAATTTCTGAATGTCCACAGGCACAAAAGTAACCACTGAAACTGAAATGGACACCTGCAAATATACAATCAAATATATAGCCCCTGATATACTGGGAACCAAGTACTATTACTTTTGCATTTTCTGTAAACAAGCCAACAACCGGTTCTGCAATAAACTGTATGATAATTGATATCATTACACCAAATCCTACAGTAATTATCACTGCATAATAAAGTATCCTCTGTGCTCTTTCCCTCTTACCTGCACCGATATTCTGCGCTCCAAGTGCAGATACAGTAGAAAGCATAGAAGATGGTACCAGAAAGAGGAAACTGATAATTTTTTCTACAATTCCTCCCGCCGCAGCAGTATCGAGTCCCCGCCTGTTTGCAATAATAGTGATAATTATAAAAGCAATCTGGATAAATCCATCCTGCAGCGCGACAGGAATACCAATTTTTAATAATCGTTTTATTGTTTTCCTGTCTATCTTAAAATCATTTTTGGAAAGAGAAATTCCTGTCTTTTTTTTCATAATAACGACAAGAGCAATCAGTACACTGATTGTCTGTGAGCAAGTCGTTCCTAATGCTGCTCCCGCTGCACCCATATGCAGTCCGCCAATAAAAAGATAATCTAAAATAATATTTATAGCACAGGCTGCTGCAATAAAGTACATCGGGCTTTTAGAATCTCCTATTCCTCTAAAAATAGAACTGATAATATTATAGGCAGTAATAAAAGGAATTCCCAGAAAACAGATGGTAAGATAAATAACTGTTTCATGAACTGCTTCCTGCGGTGTTGACATCATGCCGACAATGGGTTTGATAAAAAATAAAAGACCTGCTGCTCCTACAATTGCCAGCATCATAAAAAGGGTGACTGTATTCCCAATATCTTTGGCTGCTTTTTTCTTATTGCCCGCCCCAATCGCCTGTCCGATATTAACCGTTACTCCCATAGCAAGACCAACGATCATTACCGTAATCATATGCATTACCTGACTGCCAATAGATACTGCCGTTATACTCGAAATATCTTCAAACTGTCCGATAATAAACAAGTCGGCCATACCGTAAAGCGTCTGTAAAAAATAGGATAATAAATAGGGCAGAGAAAAATATAAAATACTCTTCAAAACACTGCCCGTCGTTAAATTCTTCTCCATTGTAAATTTTCTCCCTCTTATTCTTCTCTTATTCTTTTTCCTGCGGAATCAAATTTACATCAAGCTGTTCAAATGGAATAGCAATATTGTTATGGTCAAATTCTTCTTTAATTTCTTCCAATACTCTCCAACGTGATTCCCAATAATCCTCTGTTTTTACCCAGTAACGAATCCCTATATCTATAGAACTTGCCTGAAATTCATTTACGTAAATTTTAACCGGCTCATCTGTAATTCTTGCCGGTTCTTTTTCTATTAAAGCATTTAATACTTTTCTGACTTTTTTGATATCTTCACTATATTCAATACTGACATTCAGATCAACACGTCGTTTTTCCTGATAAGTTACATTCGTAATACTAGCATTTGATAAATTTCCATTTGGTATCATAATCGCTTTATTGTCTACACTTAAAAGCTTTGTATACATAATTCCAATTGCCTGTACAGTTCCTTCTTTCCCAGAGTTTCCCTCAATAATATAATCCCCAACCTGAAATGGTTTTAATAATAACAAAATAACACCACCGGCAATATTCGACAGTGAACCCTGTAAAGAAAGACCAAGAGCAAGACCGGCAGAACCAAGTAATGCCACAATAGATGAGGCTGCTACGCCAATCTTTGTTACCGCCATAAAAATAACAAGTACCTTACCGCCAATCTTAATAAAAGAAAGCAGGAAGGTCTGCAGCGTTGTGTCCATAATCGAACGCTCAAAAATCTTATGTGCCATTTTTACCACATAGGATACGATTTTAAAACCGATGAATAAAATCAGCAGTGCCCCGATAATGTCACCACAAAAATCTGCCAGTTTCACTCCTGTTTTACCAAGGTATTCATAGATAAGTGAGTGAGCAAAAGACTTCAATGAAGCTGCTTCTAACAACATAAAAAACCTCCTAAAAAAAGAAAAATGATATATCCCAGATATCGCTTTAGAGCGTGTTTAAAATGTAGACAGGCATCTTAAACAAAGCGGCTGCAAAGCAGATGGGATATATCATTTTTTATTTTTCACCTATATCAAATCTACAAATCAGAATTTATTTTGCTGTGATATATCCCTGTGCTGTTAATAATTCTGCACAAAGTACAGCTCCGCCGGCTGCGCCACGTACTGTATTATGAGATAATCCTACAAATTTATAATCAAACATTGTATCTTCTCTTAAACGTCCCATGGAGATTCCCATTCCATTTTCAAAATCAATGTCTAATTTAACCTGTGGACGGTTATCTTCTTCCATATAACGTATGAACTGCTTTGGTGCGCTTGGTAAGTTAAGCTCCTGTGGAAGTCCTTTGAAGTTTTCCCAACGGTCGATGATTTCTTCTTTGGTTGGTTTCTTTTCAAAGTTTACGAATACGGCTGCTGTATGTCCATCAAGTACAGGTACACGGATACACTGTGTTGTGATTAATGGAGCGGCTGCCTTTTCAATCTTACCATCTACAACTTTACCAAATAATCTTAATGGTTCCTGCTCGGATTTTTCTTCTTCTCCTCCGATAAATGGGATGATATTCTCTACCATTTCCGGCCAGTCTTTAAATGTCTTTCCTGCTCCGGAGATTGCCTGGTATGTTGTTGCCACAACTTCCTTAGGACCAAATTCTTTTAATGCAAAAAGTGCTGGAGCGTAGCTCTGGATGGAACAGTTTGGTTTTACTGCTACGAAACCTTTCTTTGTTCCAAGACGTTTTTTCTGTGCCTCGATTACCTCGAAATGTTCTGGGTTAATTTCAGGTACTACCATTGGTACGTCTGGTGTCCATCTATGTGCGCTGTTGTTAGAAACTACAGGTGTTTCTGTCTTTGCGTAAGCATCCTCGATCGCACGGATTTCTTCTTTGCTCATATCTACAGCACTGAATACGAAATCTACTTCAGAAGCTACTTTTTCTACTTCGTTTACGTTCATTACTACGATATTCTTTACAGCTTCCGGCATCGCTTTCTGCATTTTCCATCTTCCGCCTACTGCTTCCTCATATGTTTTTCCTGCAGAACGTGGGCTTGCTGCAATTGCTACTACTTCAAACCAAGGGTGATTCTCTAAAAGAGAGATAAATCTCTGTCCAACCATTCCTGTACCACCAAGGATACCTACTTTTAATTTCTGATCCATTTTCCTATGTCACCTTTCTGTGTAAAATAACTATGGGTTTATTCCTGTTTTTTATTTTCAATAGCTATCCAAAGCTATATTGCTCTGGACAGTTATTTTTGTTGTATATTATTATAATTATTTAACCACTCTTACCTTAAGTACACCTTCAATATCTATGATATGCTGTACAGATTCTTCTGTAATTGCAGAATCCACATCAAAGATTGCGTAAGCATAATCGCCTTTTGTCTTGTTGCTCATTTCTGTGATGTTGATATTGTCTTTTGCAAATGCACCTGTGAAACGAGTCAGCATGTTTGGAATATTTCTATGTAAAATAGCAATACGTCCCTGTGTCTGGCATACACCAAGCTGTGTGTTTGGGTAGTTTACAGAGTTTGTGATATTACCATTCTCCAGATAATCCATAAGCTGGTCTACTGCCATCTCTGCACAGTTATCTTCGGATTCTTCTGTGGATGCCCCAAGATGAGGGAATGCGATAACACCCTTTACTCCTGCTACCTTTGGTGTAGGGAAGTCTGTTACATAATGTGCCAGCTTACCATTATCTAATGCCGCAACTAAAGCATCTTCATCTACAAGACCGTTACGTGCAAAGTTTAAGATAACGGCATCTTTTTTCATCTTTGCAATGCCTTCTGCACTAATCATGTTCTTTGTGCTGTCTAACAGTGGAACATGGATTGTGATGAAATCACAATTTTCAAAGATTTCATCAATAGAAGATACATGATGAACGGCTCTTGATAAATTCCATGCGGACTTTACAGACAAGAATGGGTCATATCCGTAAACTTCCATGTTGAGGTTGTGTGCAGCATTGGCTACGAGAACACCGATTGCTCCAAGACCAATAACACCAATCTTTTTGTTCTGGATTTCTCTTCCGGCAAATGCTTTTTTGGCTTTTTCCATTGCCTTTGTGATGTTAGGGTCTTCTTTGTTCTCTTCTACCCATTTATTTCCACCGATTAAGTCACGGGATGCTAATAACATTCCTGCGATAACCATCTCTTTTACACCATTTGCATTGGCTCCTGGCGTGTTAAATACAACGATTCCTTTTTCAGAATAATCTGCGATAGGGATGTTGTTTACACCAGCTCCTGCTCTTGCAACAGCTAAAAGATTCGGCACATCCTGCATATCATGCATTGCTGCACTTCTTACTAATACAGCATCGGCTTTCTGTAATTCTTCTACCTGCTTATATTCTTCTGTAAAAAGAGAAGTTCCACATGGAGAAATTGGATTTAAGCATTTATACTGAAACATCATTATAACTTCCTTTCATTTATTTAGATTCTTCCTGTTTTTGTTTCTCTAAGTCTTCTTCATTGAAAGCATCGCTGATAGAACCGCCTGGCGCTACCATCGGCCATACTTTATCATCACTGTCGATGATACAGTCAAGGAGATATGGTTCATTAGAAGCAACCGCTTCTTTGAAAGCAGGTTCAAATTCTTCAATTGTCTCTACGCGTTTTGCCTTTGCACCCATTGCTTCTGCAAGTTTTACAAAGTCTACTTTATCATAGAGTGTTGTGGAGGAATATCTTTCCCCATAGAAAAGATTCTGCCACTGGCGAACCATACCAAGCACATGATTGTTTACAACTACTTCAATTACCGGAATCTCTGAACGGGTTGCAGTTGCAATCTCATTCATATTCATACGGAAACAGCCATCTCCTGCGATATTTACAACAACTTTATCTGGGCATCCGCATTTGGCACCGATTGCTGCGCCAAGGCCGTATCCCATTGTTCCAAGTCCACCGGAAGTAAGGAACTGACGAGGGCGTTCGTATTTATAATACTGGGCTGCCCACATCTGATGCTGTCCAACTTCTGTTGTGATAATCGCATCTCCCTCGGTAAGCTCGTAAATCTTCTCAATAAGTCCTGGACCTGAAAGACGTTCTTGATGATAAGTCATCGGATATTTTGCTTTCATATCCTGAATTTCCTGCATCCAGGCTTCATGGTGCTGCTGGGAAAGTCTTCTATTTAAAATAGTAAGAACTGCCTTTACATCACCGATAATTGCAGTATCAATTAAAATATTTTTATTTACCTCAGCAGGATCGATATCAATCTGAATGATTTTTGCTCTGCTGGCAAATGTCTTGGCATTACCATAAACACGGTCGCTGAAACGTGTACCGATTGCAATGAGTAAGTCTGATTGGGATACCCCGATATTCGAAGTCTTCGTTCCATGCATTCCCAACATTCCTGTATAGGCTGGATCCTCTCCTGGAAAAACACCCTTCCCCATAAGTGTATCACAAACTGGGGCATCAATTTTCTTTACAAACTCTCTTACCTGTTCACTGGCATCGGATAATGTACATCCGCCACCAAGAAGAACATATGGCTGTTTTGCTGCCTCAATCATCTCGATTGCTTCTTTGACACTCTTTTCTTTGATTGTCTCACAGACTGGGTGAATCACGGCTGGTTCCATAGATTCAAAATATGTCTTTGCTGCTGTGACATCTTTTGTAATATCTACTAAAACCGGGCCTTTTCTTCCTGACTGTGCAATCTGGAATGCCTCACGGATGGTATCCGCAAGTTTTTCAATATCTTTTACAATATAGTTATGTTTTGTTACTGGCATTGTTACACCTTTGATATCAATCTCCTGGAAAGAATCCTTTCCAAGAAGGCTGACACCAACGTTTGCTGTAATCGCTACGACTGGAATGGAATCCATGTAGGCAGTTGCCAGCCCGGTCACGAGGTTTGTTGCCCCCGGACCGGATGTAGCCATACATACTCCTACTTTACCAGTTGCTCTGGCATAACCATCTGCTGCATGGGAAGCTCCCTGCTCATGAGAAGTAAGAACATGATGGATTTTGTCACTCTGTTTATATAATTCATCGTAAATATTTAAAATCGCTCCGCCCGGATAACCGAAAACGGTGTCTACCCCCTGCTCTTTTAAACACTCTAATACGATTTCTGAACCATTAAGTACCTGCTTCATTATAAATATACCCTTTCCAATTATTTTAACTGGTCAACATCTAAAACTGCGCCTCTGTTTCCAGAAGTAACAAGAGCAGCATAGCGGCGAAGGTAACCATCTGTAATTTTAGGCTCTCTTGGCTGCCATTTTTCTTTTCTCTTTGCTAATTCTTCATCAGAAACATCAACATTTAAGCTGTTGTTTGGAATATCAATCTTGATGATATCTCCCTCTTCAATTAAAGCAATTGGTCCTCCAACGGCTGCTTCTGGGGATACATGTCCGATAGAAGCTCCTCTGGAAGCACCGGAAAAACGTCCATCTGTAATTAATGCTACAGAATCGCCAAGTCCCATTCCTGCAATTGCAGAAGTAGGATTTAACATTTCTCTCATTCCAGGTCCACCCTTTGGTCCTTCGTAACGGATAACAACAACATCACCAGGAACAATGTCGCCACCTTTGATTGCCTTGATTGCATCTTCCTCACAATCAAATACTCTTGCAGGTCCTTCATGTACCATCATTTCAGGAACAACGGCAGACTGTTTTACGATACCAGTATCTGGTGCGATATTTCCCTTTAAGACAGCGATTCCACCCTGTGCCATGTAAGGGTTGTCGATTGGACGGATGACTTCTGGGTTTAAGTTATGAACGTCTTTGATATTCTCTCCTACTGTCTTTCCTGTTACAGTAATCTGGTCTTCGTAAAGAAGTCCTTTTTTGCTAAGTTCATTCATAACAGCATATACACCGCCAGCTTCGTTTAAGTCTTCCATATAAGTTGGTCCTGCTGGTGCAAGATGGCAGAGGTTTGGTGTTTTTGCACTGATTTCATTCGCAATATCCATGTTCAGTTCTACGCCTGCTTCATGTGCGATTGCAGGGAGGTGAAGCATTGTATTTGTAGAGCATCCAAGTGCCATATCTACTGTTAAGCAGTTTAAGAAAGCTTTCTTTGTCATAATGTCGCTTGGGCGTACATTATTTTTCAGTAATTCCATAACCTTCATACCTGCATGTTTTGCAAGACGGATTCTCTCGGAATATACGGCTGGAATTGTACCATTACCCCGAAGCCCCATACCAAGAACCTCTGTCATACAGTTCATGGAGTTGGCTGTGTACATACCAGAGCAGGAACCACAGGTAGGACATACTTTGTTAACGTATTCTTCTACCTTTTCTGCTGTCATTTTACCAGCTTCATAAGCACCTACTGCCTCAAACATAGAAGAAAGACTTCTCTTTCTTCCATCAACGTGTCCTGCTAACATTGGACCGCCACTTACAAAAACAGTTGGTACATTGATACGTGCTGCTGCCATTAAAAGTCCGGGAACATTCTTATCACAGTTAGGAACCATTACAAGTCCGTCAAACTGATGTGCAATTGCCATACACTCTGTTGAATCTGCAATTAAATCTCTTGTTACTAAAGAATATTTCATTCCGACATGTCCCATTGCAATACCGTCACAAACAGCGATTGCCGGGAATACGATTGGTGTACCACCAGCCATTGCAACACCCTGTTTTACAGCTGCTACGATCTTGTCCAGATTCATATGTCCAGGTACGATCTCATTATAAGAACTTACGATTCCGACTAACGGACGTTCCATTTCTTCTTTTGTTAATCCAAGGGCATTAAACAGGGAACGATGAGGTGCCTGTTGTGAGCCTGTTTTTACTGCGTCACTTCTCATTTTCTTATCTCCTCTTTACTTAATCTGTACGATACTTACGGATTGTTCTGTACAAAGCAATTATACTGCTGCTGCGATCAGATCCCCCATTTCTTTTGTTCCGACTTTTTTGCAGCCTTCAGACATAATATCACCGGTGCGGTATCCGTCTGTCAGTACCTTCTGTACGGCTGCTTCTACTGCATCTGCTTCTTTATCCATATCAAGGGAGAAGCGAAGCATCATTGCTGCGGAAAGAATGGTTGCAATAGGGTTTGC
>ERZ827450.3590-NODE-3590-length-10256-cov-2.599255_pt1 | contig 10256 bp, 5 predicted proteins | sample MGYA00519773_ERZ827450 | MGnify/ENA primary metagenome ERZ827450 (study PRJEB31778, sample SAMEA3449306) | human gut metagenome | biome: human gut; feature: human-associated habitat; material: faeces | place: United Kingdom | collected 2010/2012 ...
ACACCAGGATATTCCCAATACGGGAGAGGAGGAGAAAGGCAGATCCAGACTCGTGGTCTGTACGGGACAGAAACCGCTGTCCTAAGGAGGAACTACAAGAAATGAGTATTCAAAAAGAAAAGGAGAGAACAAAATGAGAAAAACATTCAAAAAATTAGCAGCCGTAGCATTAGCATCAGCAATGACATTAAGCTCCAGCGTAATGGCATCCGCAGCAACTATGAACGTTTATGTAAGAAAGTGGACACAGACCAGTTCAACAAATACTTATGAAGGAACAGTAACACCGAATCCGTTTGGCTTGAATCCGGTAGTAAAAGTAAAAGGTGTAACTTCTGGTATGACTTATAAGGCAGCTCTTGAGAAAGCAGAAAGCGTGGGATTAAACACTACATGGGATAAAAAAAATCCAAATTATCTTACATCTGTTGGATATAAAAATTTTCTGTGGGAAAACAATGGAGCGAATCATAATGTAAATAAAGATGGTGATACTGTTATTGGTGCTATCTGGAAAGGTGATTCCTGGATGTGGTATAAAGGCAATAATCTTTATTATGATGTTGCAAAATATCCAGAGACTACATTAGGAGAAACATTAGTTCCGGATGGCTTAACAGATAGTGATGAATTTTCTATGGTATTAAGCTACGATCATTCTGAGTTTTCTTGGGGGACTCCAGCAACAGAGGATAATCAGTAATGAAAAGAAAGTATTTAGCGATTATCTTAAGTCTTACAATGGCATTTACGGCAGCGAGTCCGGTAATGGCTTCTTCAGATGAAAGCCAAATTGTGGAAGAGATCTCAGAAGAAGATATGTTGTCAGAAAATTCAGTTGACGATGACATAGAAGTCTCCTTATCTTCAGAAGATGAGGTTGATGCTATAGAGATGAATATAGACGAAGAACAGACTGATGGTTATGAGGGTGCAAAATTTTCTGACACATCTGACACAATAGAGGATTTCCAAGATGGAAGTACCACTGATTTAACAGCAGATGTTGCTGAAGCGACAGATGATGATTGGATACCATTGAAAAAGGAAGCCAATATTTCCTTCAAATATGATGAAAGTAGTAAGACATTATATTTTAAATGCTCTGGAACTGCAGAAATGCCTGATAATAATAACTACGGAAGTACAGCTCAATGGGCAGTTGCATTAAAAAATAAAACAGAAGAGGTTGAAAAGGTTGTAATAGGTGATGGTATTACTAAAATAGGAGAAAATAATTTTGATAATACTAATGCTGAATGGAAAAATTTGAAAGAAGTGGATCTTGCTTCTACAGTTACAACCATTGGTCATGCTTCATTTTGTGATGTTGCTGCTTTACAGACAATCAATTTAAATGATGTAGAAAAAATTGAACAAGGTGGATTAGCAGGAACTGGCATAGAACAGGCTGTGTTTGATAAAGAACAGGTTGAAATAGGTGGTTCAGCATTTGAAAGTTGTACTAATTTGAAATCGGTATCTGTGAAAGACATTATAAACTGGGGAGATGCTTCATTTTCCGGTTGCAGAAGTCTTACAACATTTTTATGTGAGAAACCAATTGAAGAATTGCCACGACAGACATTTAGAAGGTGTGTTGCGTTATCTACATGTGCTATAACAGGCGTAAAAAAGGTTGGAGCATCTGCTTTTGCATCATGCGCATCTTTGACTTCGTTTGATTTTTCAAATGTAACAATTTTGAATGGAATGGCATTTCAAGGGGCAGGACTGACAAAGGTTGCTTTTACCACTAAGGATTTAACTTTGGCATACGGAGTATTAGATTGCGAGAATTTGGTAGGAATCTGCTATCCAGGAACTGCAGAAGAATGGAAAAATGTATCAGAAGATGCTGAAATTGCAGATACAATTGCTGTTCATTGTAAGGCTGACACAGTAGAAGCAAAAGCAGCAACTTGTACAGAAGATGGTTGGAAAGAAGTAGGTGTTTGTGAAGTATGCGGTGAACATTATTCTTATCCAACTGATGAAAATAAACTTTCCGCAACCGGACATACATGGTCAGAAGATTATGTAGTAGATAAAGAAGCTACCTGCACTGAAACTGGTGAGAAGAGTAAACACTGTACAGTCTGTGATGCAAAAGAAGATGTGCAAGAGATTCCAGCACTTGGACATGATTTTGTCTCCAAAGTAACCAAGAAAGCAACCTGTACAGCAGATGGTACGCTTACTTATACCTGCAGCAGATGCAACGAAACAAAGACTGAAACAATCAAAGCAACTGGCCATAAGTGGAGTAACTGGAAAAGAACAGCAGCAGCTACAGTATTTAAACCAGAAGTTCAGGCCAGAAAATGCTCTGCATGCAATAAGAGTGAAACCAGAAATGTAGGTAAAAAGCTTGCACCGAAAGCAACTCTTAATGCTTCTACTGTAACCTTAAAAGTAAAACAGTCTACTTCCGGACTTAAAGTTACCAGACTTGCAAAAGGTGATTCTGTAAAATCCTGGAAATCCTCCAATAGCAAGATCTTCACAGTAAGCGGCAAGTCTAACGGAACCTGCAAGATCACCGGCAAAAAGAGTGGAACTGCGAAACTGCAGATTACCCTTGCCAGTGGACTGAAGAAGACCGTTAAGGTAAGAGTTCAGACAGCAGCAGTAAAAACCTCAAAAATCACAGTATCCAAAAATGTAACTGTTCGGAAAGGAAAGAGAGTGACACTGAAGCCAGTCGTAACTCCATTCACATCCCGTCAGAAGGTTACTTATACAAGTTCCAACAAAAAGATTGCAACCGTTTCTTCCAAGGGCGTTGTAACTGGAAAGAAAAAAGGTACTGTAAAAATAACAGTAAAATCCGGATCTAAATCCGTTAAAGTGACTGTCAAGGTAAAATAATTAAGAGTTGAAGAGCTCTTCTTCCGTGAGGAAGAGGAGCTTTTTTTAAAGGAGGGACAAAATGAAAAAAACAAAGTTGTGGAAAAGGATAGCTGGATGGCTGCTTGTTTTTCTTCTTGTATTACAGCTCCCGGTAAATGCCTTTGCGGGAGAATGGGCAGATAACACATCGTATTCATCTGAAGAAAACTTTACAGATGAACAGATGGATTCTGAAGAAAACAGTTCAGCAGATCTTCAAACAGGTGTAGAAGAAGCGTCAGATTCAGAAGACCAAATTGATATCGAGGAAGAGATTCCAACGGAAGATTCGTTTGACGTAGGAGAGGAAACTGATACCAGTTCTGATCTTGATATGGAAGAATCTGGCGTAAGTGAATTTACAAGTGAAGATGAATTCACGGACGGAAGTATTGCTCTGTTCAGTGATGGAACAGACCAGTCTGAAGATAAAACAAACGAAGAAAAAGAAATACAGGTAACTGTCAGTATCAGCAAAGATGGAAAATTTCTTAATGATAAAGACGGAAATCCAATGGCAGGACGCACCGTGACCTTAACTGGTCAGTCCTCCTATACCATGGACGATGCTTTGAAAGCAGCACATAACTTGTATTACCCGGGTGGAGCAGAAGCTGGGTATGATTTCCATGAAGATGAAACTGGAAATTTTGATGGTTTAATTTATAAGCTCTGGGGGTATGACCGGGATTCAGTGCCTGATATTCGTTTTGCACTGAATAATGACAGTGCGAATTACCAGGAATCCCTTACCAGGAGCGTTGAAAATGGGGACAACCTTCATTTTTATATCCAGCAGAGAAAGGGAAAAGACCGGTTTGCCTTTTTTACAGAAACAGAAAAAATGGTCACGCAGGGAGAAACTGTAACCTTACGGCTGCGCCAGAGCAATGTGTATGGTACCGCGTTTTCGGATTGCAGTAATGCATCCATTTATATTGATGGTGTGAAACAGGAAGGACTGCTCACAGATTCGGAAGGGCGGGTTACACTTCCTGCTTTGGAGGCAAGAGATGTTCCCTATTTTGTTACAGCAGAAAAATTGGTGGAAACAGAAGATGGTTCGCTGGCAACCGCAATCTCAGCGGCTTATGCCAATGTAACAGTTGTTCCGGCATCCGGTCAGACGGGGGATTATCTCGATGCGGTGAGCCTGAAGATCACAGATGGGGAAACTCAGAAAGAATACCGTCTTGATGGATTAAATTCTGAAAGTGCATTTATGTTGCCTGCGGAGCTGAGCCATGGACAGATGGCGCTGCATGTGGACACGAAAGAAAGTTTTCCGGAAAACGGATCGGTCTATGCGGTATACACGAATCCGGCAGATGAAACCATATGCAGGGTGAAACTGGAGAACGATGGTTTTTCCGTATTAAAGGGTACTAGTGTCAAGTACAGTTATAAGGCAATCCAGTCATTCCAGCTTGAGGTGCGACAGAGAGGAAATGTTGTCCAGTCTGTACAGATTCCTGTTTCTTATAAGACGCGGCTTACGGAACTAACAGTGGAAGATTCCTGGGGGCATAAACTAGGATGCAATTTGATAGACACGCTGGATGACCAGCAGATGGAAGTACTTGTTCCACAGAATACGAAATACATCAACATTAATGCATATTCTCCTGACTGGGGATATCTTTCCAATTATCCGGAACTGTTATCTTTAGACGGAGCGGAACTTACGAACAGTGGCAGGGGATTAAAATTTACCCCTGACTGGGATCTGCACAATGAGTATAAATTATGTATCCACTTGCCCGAAAGTGAAGAGAAATATATTGCGGAAGCTACCGATTATACGATCATTTTTAAGAAGGGCGAGACCGACTATACACCGGTCCTTTCTTACCAGGGACAGGAACCTGGTGATTATGGTGTCATGCAGGGGGAGACGGCAGATGCTTTTGTGATACAGCCGGAGGTACTGCGGGAAGATGCGGGGAAACTGTCCTATCAGTGGTATCAGGGGGATTCCTTTGATCAGATGGAAGAAATCGAGGATGCTACGGCGTCATCTTATCAGGTGCCAACGGATAAACCCCATTATTATAATTATTACAAATGTATTGTTTCCTATGAAATAGACGGAAAAACTTATTCAGCTGAAAGCAGCTTATATAGTGTAAGGGTATATCCTTTGACTTTGGAAGATCCACAGATCGCTAAACAGCCAGCGGATATGACCGGGGTGAAAGGAGTGCCGCTGCAGGATAAATTATCTGTGGAGCTTTCAGATATAAACCAGCCAGATGTTAACGCAAAATATCAATGGTATAAAAATACAGAAGAGAATACAACCGATGGAACTATGATTCCAGGGGCAACAGAGTCTTCCTATGCGCCAGATATACAGGAAGCAGGAAAGACTTATTATTACTGCAGGATCCGGTATCAGCTGAAGGCTTATACAAAAAAGCAGAATAAGACCATAAACAGCGGTTTCGTATATTCAGATGCCGCCTGTGTCACCGTCACAGAAGCACCTCTCCCATGGGAGGGAAACGGAAGTGAAAGTTCCCCATACCTTCTTAAGACAGCTTCAGATGTCGAGGCATTGCGCGACAAGGTAAATACAGAGGGATTTTCCTTTGAAAATATATACTTCCAGCTTACAGCAGATATCACCCTGCCAACTGGATGGAAGCCTATTGGTGTGACAAAAGATGGAAAGAAAGATCTGCATAACGGTGCGAATCTGAATGTATTCAGTGGTATCTTTGATGGAAACAACCATACAGTGACTATCCCGGAAGGTGGTCTTCCGCTGTTCGGATATGTGCAAAATACCAGGATCAGAAACCTGAACATCTATGGAACAAAGATTGCCGGATATGGTCTGGTCAACAACTTTGAAGGTGTCGGACTCTCCGGAACGGCTGTTGAGATTGACAATGTTACTTTGAAGAGTGGATCCAGCACTCTGAAAGCAGGACTTCTGGGTGCGAATAAGACCATGAGTCCTTATGCCGGATGTTCTTCTTCCTTTGAAGCAACCGTACGGAATTGTACCATTGAAAAGGATGTTATCATTGGATATGACAAAGATATGAATGAAATCGGTGCGATTGCCGGCCGTATGCAGGGTACCGTGGAAAACTGTGTAAGTTATGCCACCGTTTATGGAACCAGGTATGTTGGTGGAATCATCGGAACCCGTGACAATGCCATGGGAAACTGCTCCGTGATCGGCTGTAAATTTTATGGCACCGTAGAGGCTTCCGGTGAAGTGGCCGGTGGTATTGCGGGCGGCGGTTATGACAATTCCACTGCCCCGAACGGATGCAAGATAACTATCAACAGCTGCAGTTCAGAGGGAAGCATCACCGGTTCTGACAAGGTGGGAGGAATCCTTGGTGGAGACCTCTATGTAGCACAGACCTGGAACAACTGCACTTATACCTTTAAAAACAATTCCTTTACAGGAAAGGTACAGGCAACAAAGGCAGACGCAGCATATGTAGGAGGTATCATTGGTTTTTATGACAGCCTGAACCGGATCGATGACATCACCAACAATTATTATGCAAAAGACTGCGGGGCAGATAAAGGAATCGGTTTTGTAAGATACATTGATACCAACTGTCTGACCCATGAGACGGCAAGCGGAGCCACTTATGTCAATACAGAAAAAGAAACCACCAGCTGCCCGAAGGTGGAAGGCTGCGGATGGCAGACCGGATATAACCGGACGGATGATCCACTGGGGGCAGACCAGGAAAAACTGGTCTCTACAGAAGGCCTGCGTGTTTATGTGGATTCCCTGGAGCTGACTGGTGATTACCGGACAGAGTTTTACCTTGGGGAGGACCTGGATCTCAGTGGAATGAAAGTGGTTGCTGTGATCAGTGACGGAACCAGACAGGAGCTTTCGCTGACAGATCTTACCATAGAGGGATATAACAAGGATAAACGTGGGGAACAGAAACTGAAAATTTCCTATAAGGAAGCATTCGTGGAACTGACCGTTAAGGTATTGAAAAAAAATGCCGGTACGATCACGGTAAGCTTTACGCTTCTCGGAGACTCTGTTCATGGTAGTGCAAAGGAGGATCAGGAACACACCCTGCGAAAAGGAAATCTGGATACCTGGATTGCAGCAAAAGATTACACGATCGATGGAAATGCCAACGTCCTGGAACTCTTAAAAGAAGTGCTGTCCAAAAATGGAATGAGCTGCCGTACATTGAGGGATGAGACCTACATTGCCGGAATCACGAAGGATGGTCAGGAACTTGCAGAATTTTCCAATGGACAGAACTCCGGCTGGATGTATACCTTAAACGGAATCCATCCGGACCTTGGCGTGAAAGAGCAGTACCTGGAAGACGGGGATGAGATCATCTTCCATTATACGGATGATTATACCCTGGAGCATGACCATGTATGGGACAGCAAATGGACATCTGATAAGACCGCTCACTGGCATGAGTGTGTTGCCATGTACGGAAAATGTGACATCACGGATAATACGAAAAAGGGTGGCTACCAGAAACATTCCTATGGAAAAGGAAAGCAGATCAAGGCTGCTACTTATAAGACAACCGGACTGATGAGATATACCTGCCAGGTCTGCGGATACGAAAAGACGGAAACGATTCCTGTAATTGCACATACGCATAAATACACCTGGAAAACTACGGCAAAAGCTACGGTATTCCGTCCGGCGAAGCAGGAAGGAACCTGTTCCCTCTGCGGTAAAAAACAGACACGGAACTATGGAAGCAAATTAAAGGCAACTATAAAACTGAACGTATCCTCCATTACCCTGCGGCGGAAACAGGCCACCACAAAGGTGAAGGTTTCCATGGCATACGGGGATTCCATAAAGTCCTGGGCTTCCAGCAACAAAAAGATCGTGACCGTTGATAAGAAAGGAAAGATCAAAGCCGGAACCAAAACAGGAACGGCAAAGATCACCGTTACCTTAAAGAGTGGAAAGAAAGCGACTCTGAAAGTAAAAGTCCAGACTGCAAAGGTAAAGACTACGAAGATCAGCGGCCTCAAGAAAAAACTGACCATCAAGAAAGGAAAGAGCGTTACTTTAAAACCAGTGGTCAGCCCGATCACTTCCCAGGAGAAAGTGACCTACCGTTCTTCCAACAAGAAGATTGCAACAGTCAGCTCGAAGGGCGTGGTTAAAGGCCGGAGAAAAGGAACCGTTACCATCACAGTTAAATCTGGAAAGGTGACAAAAAAGATAAAAATTACAGTTAAGTAAACAGAGTAAGGGTGTAAAAGGTATCAAAAATCAAATAGTGTTTTTGGTACCTTTTCATCCGATAGAGGATAATTATGAAGCAACTGAAAAAAATATATTGGAAACGGATCGGGGTAATAGGAATCAGCTGTTTTATGCTTTTGTGGAGCTGTCTCCTTACGGGCTGTGGAATCGGAAAAGGGGATTCCGGAAAACCTGCTGCCTGTACCATTTCGATAGACTGCCAGACGATCCTTGACAATATCGGTGATCTAAAAGAAACCAAAAAAGAATTTGTCCCGGAAGACGGCTGGATACTTCCGGAAATGGAAGTTAAATTTACTACGGGCGATACCGTATTTGACATCTTAAAAAAGATCTGTGGGGAAAAGAACATCCAGCTCTCTTCCAAATATACCCCGTTATATAAAAGCTATTATGTGGAAGGCATCAATCAGCTTTATGAATTTGACTGCGGAAAAAATTCTGGCTGGATGTACAGTGTAAATGGAGAGTTCCCGAATTATGGGGCTTCCAGTTATAAGCCCAAAGATGGGGATAAGATTGAATGGAAGTATACCTGCAATCTTGGAAGTGATGTTGGAAACCCATACAAAGATAAGAAGTAAAGAAATTGTGAAAAATAGTTAAACTGGTATGAGATAAAGACCAGAAACATTGGCGAACATTGACAGAAATAAGGCGTATCGTTATAATTAGAATAACAAAAAAATCGAGCGTGGTTCGGCTGATGGCAGCCGATTTAAGGAAATCCGGTGCGATTCCGGAGCTGCTTTTCCCTGTGTGAAATGTATCGAATGAAAAACGCCTTATGAAAGCATTTTGAGCCAGTATATCCAACACGTCAGGCAAAGAATACAAACATGTAAAAGATATACAGTTTGTATGATCCGAACGTTGGAAAGGAGATCATATGCGCTCACAAAATGATAAAGCAACATGGAGTATACTGCGATTTGATCATCGTACATTTACGGCACAGCTTGCCAGTATGCAAAGAAACAAACAGGTAGCAGCAATTCCTGAAAAATATATTTATATTGATGATTGCTGTTATAAGGGCAACGGGAAAATAAAAGAGATAATCCTGCCATCCGGCTGCAGAATCATAGGAAAGGAAGCTTTTGCAAGCTGCCAGCTCCGTAAGCCCGTTGTATTCCCACAGACCGTTAAAGAAATCAAAGAGAGTGCTTTTTCGGAAAATCATTCTCTCAGAGAAGTAACATTTCCGGCATCTTTGGAAATTTTGGGAGATTATAGTTATAAAGGATGCACAGCCCTTAAAAAGGTAGCATTTGAAACCAGTTCAGAATGCCGCAGGATTCCGGAGTGCTGTTTCCATTCCTGTACGCAGTTAAGTAAAGTGGTATTCCCGGAGCATTTAAAGAGTATAGGAAGAAGAGCTTTTTACCGCTGTAAGGAATTAAAGGAGATCACGCTGCCGGATACACTGGAAGAAATTGGTATGGAAGCCTTTTACTTCTGTGGCTTTGAAACCATAGTCTTACCAAAAGAAATTAAAAAATTAGATCAGAGGGCCTTTTTCGGATGTAAGAAATTGAAAGAGGTATATATTCCGGAAAATATCATGTATCTTGGAGAGGAAGTCTTTCATGGATGCAACCGGCTGGAATATCTGGAGATACATCATGATCCTGAGCATATTGGCTCAAAGATCGTGAACAAAAATTGCACGATACGTTGCAAAAAGGGAAGCAAAGTGGATTTGTACTGTGAAGAGCAGGGATTAAAGAGGGAGTACATTTAAACGTGTTATCAACAAATAAGACCGAGAAAAGAAACAGACAGCCTGCGGATCAATCCATCATTGATGCTTTTTCCACATGCCATCCATTTTTGAATTTTTTTTATTTTGCTGTAGTACTGTTATTTACTATGTTTAATCAGCATCCCGTCTTTATCTGCATTTCTTATGCGGGTGCTTTGTCTTATTCCATCTTTCTGCTTGGAGGAAAAAGGACACTTAGGCAAAGCTTTCTCTTTACCCTTCCCAGTCTTTTGATCGTGGCTCTTCTGAATCCACTTTTCAATCATTATGGGGTCACGATGCTATATTATGTAGAAAGCAGTGGAAACTGGATCACTTTGGAGGCCTTAGTCTATGGAGTAGTCCTTGGAGCGG
>ERZ827450.3599-NODE-3599-length-10233-cov-18.094714_pt1 | contig 10233 bp, 7 predicted proteins | sample MGYA00519773_ERZ827450 | MGnify/ENA primary metagenome ERZ827450 (study PRJEB31778, sample SAMEA3449306) | human gut metagenome | biome: human gut; feature: human-associated habitat; material: faeces | place: United Kingdom | collected 2010/2012 ...
GTATCGGGCTGGCGATGGTTGCGGCTGCCAAAGGATATCATCTGATTATCGTGATGCCAGAAACAATGAGCATTGAGCGTCGCAAGCTCATGCAGGGATACGGTGCGGAATTGATTTTGACGCCAGGAGCTGAAGGAATGAAGGGCTCTATCGCCAAAGCAACGCAACTGGCTGAAGATAACGGCTATTTCATGCCGATGCAGTTTGAAAATCCGGCCAATCCTGACGTTCATGAGCAAGAAACAGGCCAGGAAATCATCGAAGCGTTCGGCAAGGATGACCTTCCTGACGCATTCGTTGCCGGTGTCGGAACCGGTGGGACTTTGACCGGCATCGGACATGCTTTGAAGGAGCTTGACCAAGAGATTAAGGTTTATGCGCTTGAACCGTCAGAATCACCGGTGTTAAAGGACGGAGTTGCCGGAAAGCACAAGATTCAAGGCATCAGCGCCGGCTTTGTTCCGGAAGTTTTGGACAGGCAGATTTATGACGGAATCATCGAGGTTCCAAGCGATGAAGCCGTCAAAACGGCACGCGAAGTTGCACACAAGGAAGGATTCCTTCCGGGAATTTCCGCTGGAGCCAATATTTACGGTGCAATCGAAATTGCCAAAAAGCTTGGCAAGGGCAAGAAAGTCGTTACTGTTTCGCCTGATGGCGGCGATCGCTATCTTTCAACGGAATTGTTCAACTATTGAGTTTAAAAAACAATCGAAGCCGATTCTTACCGGTTTCGGTTGTTTTTTTATAAAATGCAGAGTACAAAAAACTTCGGAAACTTTTGACGTCATTCTGCTTGGAATCGATTTGATTGCAGAATCATTGGCACAAAAAGAAAATATGTTCGTTTGATTATGGACAAAACGAATGTAAGTTTGTATAATTGTTAATATCAATAGTAATAAAGAAGGGATTATTATCAACACGAACGAACTCACCGAATATCTTTCAGACAACTCAAACGTACTGGATTTGTTCGGTAAAAAAATATTGGCGCATCTTCAGCAGATGAATGAGCAGAGACAGCCGGCCAAGCGGTACAACGAAGCACAGCTCAGGCGGAAAACAGAAAAGCATCTCAAAGAATTTATTGAAAATCTTGAGTCGCAGTTGAAGAGAACGATTCCTGATGAATACGATCGCCCTGAGGATTGGATTCGTTTTTTTGATGACAACCGCGTGATTGAAGAACTCGAATTGTCGATTGCGGAAATGGAATTTGCTGAATGAGAAGGGAAAAGCGGGCCACCTGTTTAAAAAGGCGATGGCTATCCATCCAGTGGTTAAAATCACTGGTATTTTGCCCGAAAGCAAATGAAAAACAAAAATAAAATTTTATAAATATAGAACGTTGACATATTAAGGATGGAAGGGTTTAAAAATTTTCTTCGCTACAAAACACGAACATTTAATTGTTGCAATTTGTAAATGTTAGGCTATACTTGATTAGTAATTATTAAACTTAGAGGTGTTACTATTGAGCAGTGAAAATTCTTCTTCTGAGAAACTCAATTGGGTTGAAAAGCAGTTTCGCTTGAAAGAATTAGGGACAAACGTCAAGAAGGAAACTTTGGCAGGAATTACGACATTTGTTTCCATGGCATATATTTTGTTTGTCAATCCCAGCGTCTTGGGTGCATCAGGAATGGACAAGGGAGCCGTTTTCACGGCAACGGCCTTGTCTGCGATCCTCGGTTGTCTGTTGATGGCATTTTTGGCCAATTACCCGATCGCAATTGCACCTGGACTTGGTGATAATGCATTCTTTACCTATTCAGTCGTTTTGGCGATGGGAATCAAGTGGCAGACTGCGCTTGCGGGCGTTGTCGTGGCTTCGATTATTTTTACGATTCTGACATTCTTTAAAATTCGCGAAATCGTGATCAATGCGATTCCGCATAATCTCAAACTGGCAATGGCTGCGGGCATCGGGATGTTCATTGCTTTCATTGGCCTGCAAGGCGGCGGTCTCGTTGTCGCAAGCAAATCTTCGCTTGTTCAGCTTGGCTCATTGACCGTTCCGACGACTTGGCTGACGATTTTTGGATTGTTCGTGACAGCATTGCTGATGGCAAGAAAAGTTCCGGGATCAATTTTTATCGGCATCGTTGCAACTGCGATTTTGGGACTTGTGACGGGATTGATCAAGGCACCGTCTCAGATCGTATCGTCCATTCCGAGCATGAAACCGACGTTTGCGGTCGGCATCAAACATTTGGGCGATGTCAATACTCCGCAGATGTGGGCGGTCGTTTTGATTTTTCTGCTGGTGGCATTCTTCGATACGGCCGGAACGCTGATCGGACTTGCCCAACAGGCGGGATTGATGAAAAACGACAAAATGCCACGAATCGGTCAGGCTTTGATGGCAGATTCCGTCTCAATGCTTGCCGGTTCAGTCATGGGAACGACGCCAACGGCCGCTTACGTTGAATCCTCAGCCGGAATTGCCGTTGGAGGACGTACGGGCTTTACTGCATTGGTCGTTGCTGTTTTGTTTGGCTTTGGCATGTTCTTCTCACCGCTTTTGTCAGTCGTAACGACGCAAGTCACTGCACCGGCATTGATTATCGTCGGTGCTTTGATGGCGCAGTCGCTTAAGGAAATCGAATGGGACAAGTTTGAAATTGCCTTGCCGGCATTTTTGACGGTTATTGCAATGCCTTTGACATATAACATTTCATATGGCTTTGCTTTTGCATTCTTAATCTATCCGATTACGATGATTGCTGCCGGCCGCAAGAAGGAGCTTAATCCAGTCGTGATTGCTCTGTTCTTTGTTTTCATCGTCATGCTTTACGTGTTGAACGTTTTGCCGTCCAAGTAATCAAAAAACGATTCGTCTCTCTGCCTGCTTTTGCAAGGCAGAGATTTTTTTACAATTTAAACGAAAACGAGTATGAGGTAGAATTTGATCTCTGTCTGCTTTTGTAAGACAGAGATTTTTTTGTAATGCGGATGGTCGCGGTCATATAAAAACAGCAGTCACGCTTTTTAAAGCGCAGAACATCCTTTGGGAAGATTATTTCCCGTGAAATATTTTTAATTATCGAACCGAACGAGTATACTCAAGTTGTAAAAAGATTTCAGAAAGAAGGCATGGCAATGAAATCACGCAAGGAAATAGCTGAATTAGCCAATGAATATATCGCTGAATTTGATGCGGCATATGTACCGAAAAATGAACGGATTGAACGAATCATTGCTTACGGAAAGAAAAGTTTGGAAGAAAGACAGATTGCGCCGCAAACGATTATGGACAAATGCGTGCGGGCAATTTACGAAGTCGTTTTGAAGCAAAAAATCACCGTGGGCGATGAGGCATCGTGCATTTTAAAGAAAATGGAAAAATTGTCGCGCGAAAGATCGCTTCTGCCGTTTAGACGTTATGATCCATGGGATTGAAAAACCGTACAAATCAAAAAAATGCTGCCGTTAGAGACCGGAAGTTTCTGTTAATGTTCGGTATAGAAAGATATTGTCATTAATTCGTTTTATAATCTTCGCACTTTGCTTGAAAAATAGCTTTTTACTTGTTACAATTATCAAGGTTGACAAACGGCAGAATTACGTGTCGTTTGTGTTGTAGCAAACACAGAGCTAAGGAAACATGAGGTGGATATATATATGTCATCAGTTGTAGTTGTAGGTAGCCAATGGGGCGATGAAGGCAAAGGTAAGGTTGTCGATGTATTGACTCCCCGTTATGATGTAGTAGCTCGTTTTCAGGGAGGACCTAATGCCGGTCACACTTTGGAATTCGAAGGTCAAAAATATGTACTCCGTTCTATTCCTTCGGGAATTTTTCAAGGTGATAAGGTAAATATAATCGGTAATGGTGTGGTACTTGACCCATCGTTGTTCAAAGCAGAAGCGGAAGCTCTCGAAGCCAGTGGTCATCCATTGAAGGAACGTTTGCACATTTCGAAGAAAGCACATCTGATTTTACCGACCCATCGTATTCTGGATGCTGCATACGAAGCTGCTAAAGGTGATGCAAAAGTGGGTACTACCGGTAAAGGTATTGGTCCGACTTATACTGATAAAGTTAGCCGTAACGGTATACGTGTGGGAGATATCCTCCATAATTTTGAAGAAAAATATGCAAAGGCAAAGGCTCGTCACGAACAAATCTTGAAGAGTCTGAACTATGAATATCATATAACGGAATTGGAAAAACAATGGTTGGAAGGAATCGAATACCTGAAACAATTCCATTTGGTAGATAGTGAACACGAAATCAATAACTTGTTGAAAGACGGTAAGACGGTCTTGTGTGAAGGTGCGCAAGGCACTATGTTGGATGTTGATTTCGGTTCTTATCCTTTTGTTACTTCTTCAAATACCATTTGTGCAGGTGCTTGTACCGGTTTGGGTATCGGTCCGAATAAAATCGGTAATGTTTACGGTATCATGAAAGCTTATTGCACGCGTGTCGGTGCAGGTCCTTTCCCGACTGAATTGTTTGACGAGACAGGCAAGAAGATTCGTGACTTGGGTCATGAGTATGGTGCTGTGACGGGGCGTGAACGTCGTTGCGGATGGATTGATCTGGTAGCCTTGAAGTATTCTATCATGGTGAACGGTGTAACTCAACTGATTATGATGAAGAGTGATGTGCTTGATGATTTTGATACCATCAAGGCGTGTGTAGCTTATAAGGTAAACGGCGAAGAGATAGATTATTTCCCGTATGATATTACAGATGGAGTAGAGCCTGTTTATGCCGAACTGCCGGGATGGAAGACAGACATGACCAAAATGACCAGTGAGGATGAATTCCCCGAAGAATTTAATGCTTATATCAGCTTCCTGGAAGATCAGTTGGAGACTCCTATCAAGATTATTTCTGTAGGTCCCGACCGTGAACAAACCATCGAACGCTATACCGAAGAGTAATTAGTCGGATATCCATAATAAGAAAAAGCGCAATTTTATCGGTTGCGCTTTTTTTATATGAATATCCAAAGAAGAGGATTGGATATAGGTCGTATGTGGACATAAAAAAAGGCTATCTTCCCAGACAGCCAATCTTTTTGTTAACCTTAAATCTAATACTATGAAAAACACGTTGCAAATATACGGACATTTATTGAAAATACAAGTTTTAGAGTCAAATCAGTGCGTATTATAACACGGTTTATTACGTTGTCGGATTTATTAACAAGCCGGGCTCTAAATAATCAGAAAATGTTATAATTCCTTTCATTGTAATAGGGAAGTCTTGTTCTTTCTAAGTAATGAAGATTATATGGGGAAGGGGTATAAAATAAAAAAGGAGCAACGCCTTGCTCCAACCTTTGTTAACCTTAAATCTAATACTATGAAAAACACATTGCAAAGGTACGGACTTTAGCGAAATATGCAAATAAAACAAGTAAAAAAGTATGTTTTCTAACACGTTTTAAGAGATTTGCTCTATTTGTTAAATCCGAGAAGCTATTTATCTGTTTCTTTTTTATCTTTTTTGCATATAAAACCGTATCTTTGTTACCACTTTTGCAAAAGGATAAAAACGAATGGTTTCAGTAGATAATTTAAAGGTAGAATTTGGAGTTACACCCCTGTTTGAGGATGTATCATACGTAATCAATAAAAGAGACCGCATTGCGCTGGTTGGAAAAAACGGTGCAGGCAAATCTACCATGTTGAAGATTTTGGCCGGTCTGCAAGCCCCCACTTCAGGTATGGTTTCTGTTCCAAAAGAGGTAAGTATAGGCTATCTGCCTCAGGTAATGATACTGAGTGATAAGCATACAGTGATGGAAGAAGCTGAGATGGCATTTGAACATATTTTCGAGATGCAGGAAAGCCTTGAAAAAATGAATCAAGAATTAGCCGACCGCACGGATTATGATTCGGAGGGATATCATAATTTGATTGAGAAGTTTACTCATGACAATGAACGCTTCCTGATGATGGGAGGTACTAACTATAAGGCTGAGATAGAGCGCACGTTGATAGGATTGGGTTTTTGCCGTGAAGACTTTACCCGCCCTACTTCCGAGTTTAGCGGTGGTTGGCGTATGCGCATCGAGTTGGCTAAGTTGCTCTTGCGCCGCCCGGATGTATTGCTTCTTGACGAGCCTACTAACCATTTGGACATTGAAAGTATCCAATGGTTGGAAAACTTCTTGAAGGTGAGTGCCGGAGCTGTGGTATTGGTCAGCCATGACCGCGCCTTTATTAATAATGTGACTAATCGTACCATTGAGATATCCTGTGGACACATTTATGATTATAAGGTGGCATATGATGAGTTTGTGGTGTTGCGCAAAGAACGTCGGGAACAACAACTTCGTGCATACGAGAATCAGCAGAAACAGATTCAGGATACGGAAGATTTTATAGAACGGTTCCGCTATAAAGCTACTAAAGCTGTACAGGTGCAAAGCCGCATCAAGCAATTAGAAAAAATTGTTCCTATTGAGATTGACGATGAAGATAATTCTGCATTGCGTCTGAAGTTCCCGCCCGCCATGCGTTCGGGTAATTATCCTGTGATTTGTGAAGGAGTGAAGAAAGCCTATGGCAATCATGTTGTGTTTCATGATGTGACTCTGACCATTAATCGTGGTGAGAAGGTTGCATTTGTGGGAAAGAACGGTGAAGGTAAGTCTACGTTGGTAAAATGTATTATGGACGAGATTCCATACGAAGGCAAGCTGACCATCGGACACAATGTACAAATCGGATATTTTGCTCAAAATCAGGCCCAGCTGCTGGATGAGAATCTGACAGTGTTTGACACAATTGATTATGTGGCTAAAGGAGATATCCGTTTAAAAATCAGAGATATATTGGGAGCCTTTATGTTTGGAGGCGAAGCATCGGACAAGAAAGTAAAAGTACTTTCGGGAGGAGAGCGTAGCCGATTGGCTATGATTAAATTGCTGCTTGAACCGGTTAACTTTCTTATTTTGGATGAGCCTACCAACCATCTTGATATGCGTTCGAAAGATGTACTGAAGGAAGCGATTAAAGAGTTTGACGGTACGGTAGTGGTAGTATCCCATGACCGTGAGTTTCTGGATGGGTTGGTGACTAAAGTTTTTGAGTTTGGCGGCGGTGTGGTGAAAGAACATATCGGAGGTATTTATGATTTCTTGCAGAAAAAGAAGATAGAGAACCTGAATGAACTGCAACTTTCTTCTTCTCCTACTGCTTCTGCGATGAAAAAAGAAGAAGAACCGGTAAGTGAGAATAAACTCTCATACGAGGCTCAGAAAGAATTGAATAAAAAATTGCGTAAATTGGAGAAACAAGTGGCAGACTGCGAGCAGAAAATAGAAAAGCTGGAAGCGCAGATAGCCGAAGTCGAAGCTAAGATGGCAACTCCTGAAGGGGCATCAGACATGAGTCTTTACGAGCAGCACCAACAGTTGAAGAAAGATTTGGATGCTGTGGTAGAGGAATGGGAGAGTGTTTCCATAGAGCTGGAAGAAGCACAGGGCTGACAATCAAATATAATTTTATATATAGATTCAGATGAAAGCAAAACATTATTTACCTATGGCTGCACTGGCGCTGACGATAGCTGCCGGCTGTGAAAGCAAGAAAGAGGCTGTGATGGCTTCAGGAATAGATTTAGGCAACTTGGATACAACTGTGGTCCGAGGTGCGGATTTCTTTCAATATGCTTGTGGCGGTTGGATGAAAAAACATCCGTTGACAGACGAGTATTCACGCTTCGGTTCATTCGATATGCTGGCAGAGAACAATCGCGAGCAGTTAAAAGGATTGATTGCGGAAATTGCCGGACAGGAAAATGAGAAAGGCACGGTAGCTCAAAAGATTGCCGATATTTATAATTTGGCGATGGACAGTGCCAAACTGAATACAGAAGGAATAGAGCCTATCAAAGCAGATTTGGAGAGAATCGCTTCGGTAAAAAACAAGGAGGAGATCGTTCTGTTGATGGCTGAATTGTCTCATATCGGCATACGTCCTTATTTCACTTTCTTTGTTGATGCCGATATTATGGACAGTAAGAGTAATTTGTTCCAATTATATCAGGGAGGTATCAGTTTGGGTGAGAAGGAATATTATTTGGATACCGATGAGGCTACAACAGATATTCGTAATAAATATAAGGAACATATTGTAAAGATGTTCCGGCTGGCGGGCTTTGATGAATCTGCTGCCCGGAAGAATATGGAGGCAGTGCTTGAAATTGAAACACGCATAGCCAAAGCTTCTTTCAGTGCTGTGGAACAGCGTAATCCTGCTGCCAATTATCATAAGATGACGTTGGATGAACTGAAGAAATCTGTTCCGGGCATCGATTGGGATGCATTTCTCAGTGGGGTGGGAGTAAAAGGTGTTACGGAACTGAGCGTGTCTCAGGTGGAACCCATCAAGGAAGTGGAAAAGATAATCAATACCATACCTGTAGAAAAGCAAGTTGCTTATATGCAATGGAAGTTAATCAACCGGGCAGCGAGTTACTTGAGTGATGAGTTTGTAGCACAGAACTTTGATTTTTATGGCAAAACCTTATCGGGAAGAAAAGAAAACCAACCTCGCTGGAAACGTGCGGTGGGCACAGTGAACGGCATGTTGGGTGAAGCGGTAGGACAGATGTATGTGGAAAAATACTTCCCCGCTGCCGCCAAAGAACGTATGGTGCAGCTGGTCAAGAACCTGCAGACGGCGTTGGGCGAACGCATCCAAAACTTGGAATGGATGGGCGACAGTACTAAAGCCAAAGCCATCGAGAAGTTGAATTCTTTCTATGTGAAAGTGGGCTACCCCGATAAGTGGAGAGATTATACGGCTTTGGATGTTGAAAAAGACTCTTATTGGGCAAATGTGAAACGTGCCACTAAGTTTGAACTCGATTATGAATTGGCAAAGGCCGGTAAGCCGGTAGATCGTGACGAGTGGGGAATGACTCCGCAAACTGTGAATGCTTATTACAATCCGACTACCAATGAAATTTGTTTCCCCGCCGGTATCCTTCAGTATCCGTTTTTTGATATGAATGCCGATGATGCTTTCAATTACGGAGCTATCGGTGTGGTTATCGGACATGAAATGACTCATGGATTTGATGATCAGGGACGTCAATTCGATAAAGATGGTAATTTGAAAGACTGGTGGACACCGGAAGATGCGGAACGTTTCAATAAACGAGCTCAGGTAATGGTGAACTTCTTCGACAGCATTCAGGTATTGCCGGGATTATATGCGAACGGTTCTCTTACTTTAGGTGAGAATATTGCCGACCACGGAGGTTTGCAGGTCTCTTTCCAGGCATTTAAAAATGCAACCAAAGACGCTCCTTTGGGAGTGGTGGACGGATTTACACCCGAACAACGCTTCTTCCTGTCATACGCCGGAGTATGGGCGGGTAATGTACGTGATGAACAGATCCGTTTACAGACAAAATCCGATCCTCATTCTTTGGGCAGATGGCGTGTTAATGGAGCGCTTCCTCAAATCGGTGCATGGTATGAGGCATTCAACATAACCGAAAACGATCCGATGTATTTGGCACCGGAGAAGCGGGTTTCTATTTGGTAAGATATTCTTTGGTATCCGCCGGTAGAGGGTAGGTTTGGAATTTCACAAATTTAATCGGAAAACAGTGAAGTTGGGAATCTATCCTCTACGGTGGATATTTTTTCTTTTGATATAACTCTCTTTCTATTTGGATTTTAATCAATAAACCGTTATTTTTGCAGGCGATGAAACAAAGAAGGTATATAGCATGGTTTTTGATACTTGTTAGCATCATTATGTTAACGGCATCTGTCTTGCCGCACCATCATCACCGTGAAATACTTTGTTTGCAACATGATATTACAGTCTGTGGCTGTCAGTGTTCGGGGGAACAGCATAATCACGATGTATCGCATGACAAGCATACGTGTAATGCCGGTTGTGTGACTAAATTCAAGACTATTACTCCCGAGAAGGTGCAGAATAGCGTTTCGCCGGACTATTCCTTCTGTTCGTTGCTTTACACAGTGCCGGATATTTTGTTGCTTTCATTGCGACTTACCGAACGCAATACGATTCCTGATACTTATTATTTAGAAAAACTACATTCTACATGCCTGCCCCATGTCAAGGGTTTGCGTGCTCCTCCCTATGTTCTTGCTTAACAGATAGAAACGACCTTTTTATCAGCAACTTTGTTGCATCTTTATTATCCTAATTTTGTAATCAGATTAAAAAAGTAAGAACAAATAATATCATCATGAAGAAACTTATCTTTATGGGAGTCTT
>ERZ827450.3601-NODE-3601-length-10226-cov-2.956052_pt1 | contig 10226 bp, 7 predicted proteins | sample MGYA00519773_ERZ827450 | MGnify/ENA primary metagenome ERZ827450 (study PRJEB31778, sample SAMEA3449306) | human gut metagenome | biome: human gut; feature: human-associated habitat; material: faeces | place: United Kingdom | collected 2010/2012 ...
GACGTAATCTTCATAGCGGGCGGGCAGGGCGGCCGCCTGCCAGTAAGCAAAAAAGTCTGCCATCATGCGGGAGCGCACCACAACAAAGTGGGATTGAATATGCTCCGGCACCATGGCTTTTGCCCCGCCAAAGCGGTGGCTGCGCATAGCATAGTGGCGGGTCAGGCCCCAGAAATCCAGCTCCGGACGCCCATCCATCGCAGCAAACATGGCAGCTACATCCCCCACCGGCCCGGCAAGGGTATAGTTCATCAGCACTACTTCATCGTATTGCAGCAGCATACCCAGGCCGGTCTGCAAAACAGCGTCCCGGTAGGCCCCCACATCAAAGCCTGTGTTTTCACGCTCCAGCACAGTGTGGCAGCAGCCTTGCGCCCACTGGCGGGATTCCGGCTGCAAGGGGCCGTTATTGACAAAGAACACCTGCCCCACTGCGGCCATTTGCTGTGTAGCAAAGCGGCAGGCTGCATCAGCCTGCCCGTTGGGGTGATAATTGAAATAGATAATCAGCCGTTTTTTCATAGCGGTTGGCTTAATCCTCATAGGTCACGTCATGGGGGCCAAACACCGTGCGCTTAACGCGCATCATGCTTTCGTAAGCGGATTTCGGCATCCGCTTACGCAGCCAGTTGCGGGCGCGGCGGCGCTTGGAATTCTCATACGGGCCATAGTTTCCAAAACCGAACCAGTGCTTGCGCGCGGCAAAAGCACCGGCGCTGGCAGCGGCACTGCCAAAGGTGGTGCAGTCAAACACGCGGGCAAGCGGGCGGATCAGACCACTCGCGTATGCCTGCATGGAATCGCAGCGGGCAACGGCATAATCAGCGCTCATGGCCTGGGCGGGGTAATACCCTGCCCCCTGCGCCACAAAGGGATAGATACGCTCAATGGCATGGCTGATGGTACCATCCTGCGGCAGCGGCTCCGGCGGGAAATCCTCGTGCTTCCAGCCGTGGTCAAACAGCGGAGCCAATGCTTTTACGCGGAACCAGAATACGCTGCCAAAGGGGGCAATGGGCATTTTTTCGCCGGAAATAGGGCGGTCAATGCCCAGCTTTTTCATCAGGGCCTTGGTATTATCAAAGTTGGGGCCCCAGCCGTTGGAGCACATGTTCATGAAATACACGCCATGCGTGGGGAACGGCGGGCAGAGCAGGCCCAGATAAGGGTCTTTTTCAAATTCTGTCAGCACATTCAGCACATAGTCTGCGTTTTTGCAGATATTCTCGTTACAGACATAGCCAAAGCTGGCGCCAACGCTTCCGGGCTTGGTCTGGATGGCCTTTTTATCGTGCATAAAGCAGGCGTAATCATACTCCCGGATCTGCGGGGCAAGGTCACACAGGAACGCTGCCACATCGCGGCCGCGGTTTTCGACCACCTTTACGGTAACGGCATGCAACGGCAGGGTGCGGAACGCTTCTTCGATCTGCTGCTTTTTCTCCGGCGTGTTGGTGGAAATAAAAACGTCAGTCTCCGGCGGCATGTTGGCGGCAAAGGCGCAGCTTTGGGGCAGCATATCCATAAAATACAGGTGCATGCACAGCGCAATGCGGCGGTTTTTGCGCACGCCAGCGGCGCAGGCCTCATCCTGTACCCTTTCCGGAATCAGGCGGGTCAGACCCAGGTTGCGGGTAAAATCATAAGGGTGCATGGTGCGGATCATGTTTTTCCAGATCAGCTCCAGCGGGTAATCCGTATGGTCCCGCAGGTAGGCGTACAGTTCCCGCACCGGCTCCCCGGCGGTATCATTCAGGTATGCCTCAAAATCATGCATAAAGCTGCGGCGCTTGAACAGCGGGCACTTTTTATCCCGCAGCAACCGCGTGGGGCAGACAAGCAGCGGATAATCCGTAAACTCTTTCAGATCGTCCGTGTTGACATAGACATCCCACTGGTAGCCTTTATCGGCAAACTGTTTGGTAAACACCGATTCGTACCGCTGCACAGAGTCGGTATAGCTTTCGATCATGGGCATGGTATCCCAGTAATTTTGCAGCTCTCTGCTCTGGATGAACTTTTTGCGGTAGACAATAAAGTGGGACTGAATGTGCACCGGCAGGTAATTATAAAGATGTTTGCCCTTAAAGGGTTGCCCTCCGCCCCATGGTGGATCGTCAGGCCCCAAAAATCAAGGTTGGTGCGCTCGGCCATGGCGTCAAACATTTCTTTCAAGGGGCGCACAGGGCCCATCAGGGTAGAGTTCGTCATGACCACTTCGTCAAATTCGCTCAAACGCTGCCAGCCGTAATGATCCAGCGCGGTTTTATAGGCCCACACATCCAGGCCCTTGTTTTCGCGCACAATAATTTGATCGGTAAATTCTTCAAATGCCGCGCGGCCCTGCTTGCTCAGCTTGCCGTTGCACACAACGATCAGCTCGGTCAGGTTACGGGCAAGATCGCGCAGGTAATAGGTGATAAAATCATCCACATCACCGTTTTTTTCGTAAAAGAAAAAAATACCCAGTCGTTTCATTCTGTCACCCTTTCCGGTTATCGTTATGCCAAACCTGCATCTTTTAATATTGCGTTAATCTTGGCGGGGTCGCCCCAAACGCCGGGGCTGTCATACGGGCGGTCCGGGAAAACGCCGTAATCCAGTTTGATCTTATAGTTTTTATCCCGCAGGAACTGCTCCACACGGTCAGCCAGGGTCCGCGGCTGGCCGGTGCAGACGTTGATGATGCCGTTGACCTTGTTCTGCACGCTGGCCGCCACAATCATGGTTGCCAGTTCATCCAGATCAATAAAATCGTACTTATTCTGCCCGCTGGTAAACGGGAAAGTTGTTTTGCCGTCCAGCTCTGCCTGTGCGATTTTGGCAAAGATGGAACTGCCATGGGCTTCATCGCCCGTAATATAATAGGCGCGCAGCCAGTGCAGGTTGCAGCCGCTGCCCTGCAAAGAAAGCATCATGCTCTGACGCAGGGCATTTTTGGCAATGCCGTATTGGCTCAGGGGGTTGCAGGGGGTATCATCCTCAATAGCGCCCTCCCAATAGCCGACTTCGTGCATGGTGCCCATCACGGTCAAATCCGAAAGTCCGCCCGCTGCCATATTATTCAGGAAGGTAACATGGGAGGAAAGATCCTTCATGTGGCTGGGCGCATTGTGGCGGAACCCATCCCGCCAGGCCATATGGATGCAGACATCAGGCTTGCCCAACGCCGCATAAATATTTTTGTCCCCGCTGAAAATAGGCACATCGCAGAATTCTGCGCGCTCGTCCACGCCCTTAAAGGCAAAGTCCGATGCAATGACGCGGTAGCCCATATCCAGTGCTTTTTTTACAACATGGCGGCCGATATAACCGGCTGCGCCGGTAACAAGGATGGTTTTCATTGTAGCAGTTTCTCCTCCCGGTTTGGCAGGCAGGCATACAGCCCCTGCAGGTGGGTACGGAACAAAAACAGTGCGGCACCCTGTTTTTTGTTGTGCCGCAGTGCATACCAAAAGTCAAGCCTGCTGTGGGGGCAGGCTGCCAGCGCCTGCTGCAGGCTGCGCCAGGCAGCCGCTTTGGCTTTGGGCGGCAAGCGGCCATCCCGCAGCTGATGCATGACAAAGGTGACAAACTCTGCCTGGCGGGCGCTCCACACCTTTGGCAGCTGCTGCGGGGGGCACCAGGCGCGGGCTGCGGTATATTCCGCCTGCACCCACCGGGGCAGGTATTGCAGCCGTACCTGCACTGCTGCCGGGTTCCCACAGGCGGAGGTACTGCCCTGCCGCTCCAGGTGTTCATATACGATCTGCGGCGTATATGCGGCTGAATCTGCCTGCTGGAATACTGCCGCGTTGAAGGCAAAATCTTCCAGCCCTTTGCGGCAGGTTTCATCAAAGCGCAGATGGCCCAGCCGATTTGTACAGTACATAGCGTTCCAGACAAACTGCGGCCCGCTTTGCTGCAAAAATTGCAGGTAGCCCTGCCCCGCCGGCTTGTGAATGATTATTGCCTGCCCCGGCGGGTGGGGCAGCTCCACAGCCGTTCCTGCAGCATTGGCCCGCAGCAGGCGGTAGCCACCGCGCACCACATCCGCCCCGGTTGATTTGGCAAGGACCAGCAGGGTTTCCAATGCATGGGGCAGCATGGTATCATCATCATCACAAAAGGTGAACCACTGGCCGCGGCAATGCTGCAAGCCAAGGTTGCGCGCAGCGCAGATGCCCGCATTGGGCTGTTCCAGCACCCGGATGCGGCCATCTTTTTTGGCCAGTTCATGGGCCAGCGCAGCACTGCCATCGGTGGAACCATCGTCCACCAGCAGCAGCTCAAAATCCGCAAAGCTCTGGCGCAGCACGCTTTCCACCGCGGTATGCAGCAGCACCCCGGCATTATAGACAGGCATGATAATACTGATCAATGGGGCCTGCTCCATACGGTTCACCTGCCTTTTGGTTTATATTCTATATCCATTTTAATGCTTACTTTTTATGTTTCAGTGCAGCGTACACCTTGCCGTATGGCAGCGGCACGCCAAACAGGCGCTGCAAAAACGCAGGTTTCCAGCGCGCCTGGGCAAGGTCCCGTTTCAGCTGTGCCGGGGCGTGCAGATAGGCGCCCCAGCTGGCTGGGGCAGCCAGCTTCCAGCTGCCGCCGTCCTCCACGGTGATCTCACCCAAGGTGCGCACCTCCTGCATGCGGGGGGCCTGCACCATCTGCAAAAACGCTGCGATGCAGGTTTGCGGCGGAATTTGCACTTCCCGCAGCGGGCCAGCCTGCCAGCGCTGAACAAAAGCCCTCATGCCCTGCCAGAGCGGCGCGGTGATTGCCCTGTTATCTGCACCCGCCTGCCCGATTTCCGGCACCATCTGCCCGGCCTGTGCGTGGTATCCCACCGTGGAGCCGCATGGCTCGGAGAGCAGAACTTCCAGCATGGGCTGGCCCACCCAGTACCACAGGGGGGCCGGGCAGCCGTCAAACAAAAATGTTTTGGCGCGCTCCGGCGGCAGGTTCTGGTGCAGGCGCGCATCGCAGGCAAGGTAACAGCCGTACAGCTGGGTGTGCAGCAGCTCTTCCAGCACACGCTGGGTAGTTCCGCCGCTGCCGATATCCACCAGCAGCACCGGGCTATCCGTCAAGCCCGCCTGTTCCAGATACGCTCTTGCCTGCTCTGCCCGCCTGCGCAGCGGCTCCCCTTCCGGCAACTTGCTGTGGGCCGCAAGGGCCAGCAGCATCTCTTTGGTGCGGCACGGCAAGGGGCGGGTGCGCAGGTCATAGGTTTTGGTGGTGTCTCCCTTCGGGGAATCAAAGCCAAGATAGGCGGCGATCTGCCGCTGGGTCAGCTGCTGGCGCGGCAGGGTATCCGCCAAAAGTGCCAACGCCTGCTCATTCATTGGGCATTGCAGCAGGGCGGGCAGAAGGCTTTGGCGGGATACTTTCAGGTAAAAGGTTTCTTCTTCTGGGTACAGCAGCTGGTACACCTGGCGCACCAGGTACATATCCCGCGCCAGGAATACAAGCTTTGCCCCCGGTATAGCCGCGCGCTGCCCATGCAGCCAGGTGGCAAAGCCAACCGCCAGCGGGCCAAGCAGCTCTGCCCCCAGCGCAGCACTGGGATTTAGATTCTGGCAGCAGTTTTGCAGGGTGGCAATTGCGACACCACCTACGGCATCCGCCGGGGTTTTGGTGTATGGCAGCGGGGTTGGCTGCGGCAGCAAAAAGCAGCGGATACCCGCCAGCGCTGCCCCGGCAAAATCCGCGCGGGGGCTATCCCCCACAAACAAGACTTCCGCCGGGCGCAAGGCAGTTTGCTGCAAAAAAAGCTTGAACAGCTTACCGCTGCGCTTTTGCACCCCGTACTCGCAGGAAACGAACACTCCATCCAGAAAATCCAGCCCGCATTTTTGCAGCATGGCTTCGATCTGCTCTTTAGGCAGATACATATCCGAAACCGCATATACCTTTTGCCCGCGGGCATGGCAGGCCGCAGCGGCTTGGGCTACCGGTCGGTTGGGGGCAATCATAGCCAGTTCCGCTGCGCACTCTGCAGCGGGGTCAGTACCCCGCAAGGCAGGATGTGCATAAATTTCGGCCAGCGTCACCTCGCGGCCAAGGGTCTGGCGGGTTTCTGCCTCTGCGGCAACGCGCGCCCCGGCAAAGCCGAGAGCCGCCTGATGGGTAACTTCCATCAGGGCGAACAGATCCGCCGGGTGGGCGCAATCCCGCTTGAGCAAGGTATCGAAAATATCAAAAGCAACCGCTTTGTACCCCTTTGCCGCATGCAGCAGGCGCAGGGTCAGGCAGTTTGTGTGTGGTGTATTGTTCATTGCTCCTGTGTGGGTAAGCCTTGTACGGTTGGGTGAAAGTTGACTCCAGCAAAAAAACCGCGCCAGATAATGCCCAGCCGCTTACATTTTTGCGGGCCGTGGCGCAGCACCTGAACGCTGTGCCAGGCATCTTTGGCAATCAGCCACAGCCAGCCACGCAGCCCCTCCCGCCGGTAAAGCACCACATCATTGCGGTAAAAGTAGCGGTAGCGGGGCCAGCGGTCCGGGGTATCGGTGGCAATGTTGACAACCGTGGCGTTCTGCATTGCATGCACCACCCGGCTGGCGGGAATTACATAGCACGGCATGCTGCGGGAGATACGGCGGGTATACTCCCAATCGTCCGACCAGATAAAAAATTCTGCAATGGGCAGGCCAAAGCGCTGCACTGTGCTGCTGCGCAAAAACAGCGAAACAAAGCTGGCCATAACCGCGGGCTGCCGCGGCCCGGCAAAGCTTGCCAAATCTTTGTACGGCGTGCTGCGCTGCAGGTTCATGGGCTGATCTTTACCGTCCGGCGCCAGTGCGCGGGAGGAAAGCCAGCCGTACTGCCCGTCCAGTTCGGCATCCGCCAGCAGCAGCTGCTGCAGGGCATCCGGTTCCGGCAGGCAGTCATCATCCATAATCCACAGATACTCTGCCCCGGAACACGCTGCCTGCTGGATGCCGCAGGCAAAGCCGCCCGCACCACCCAGGTTTTTGCCGGTATTATAATAGTGCATGGTTGGCAGGTTCAGCTGCGCCACCAGTTCGGCCGTGCCGTCCGTGCTGGCATTATCGATCACCCACAGTTCCGGCACACCGGCCGTTTGGGTACACAAAGCCCGCAGGCAGCGCTGCAGCATTGCCTTGCGGTTATACGTTACAATAACCGCTGCCGTGCGTTTCATTTGTGAGCCTCCTTGTGGGGGAAGAACTTGCGGTTCAAAAAGGCCATCCCCTTGCGCAGCCAATGCTGGCTTTCCATATATACAACGTCAAGCTCTTCATAGGCGATGTTGTTGGTGATCAGCCAGGCATCCAGCAGGCGCTCGCTCACAAAGCCGAACACCCGCTTATCATTGGTGGAATAGCTGCTGATATCCAGCTCTTTTTCCAGCTCAAACAAAATATCGAACAGCCAGGTGCAGTAGTGCTGCAGCAGTTCCTTTTTCATCACGAACATATTGAAGTGATGGCCGTGCGTTTTGGACATGTAGGTGTCATACGCCGGCAGATACTCCGGGCATTTGCGCTCGATGATGGCGCGGGTCACCCGCAGGTCCTGTTCATGGTGGGCGTGGATATACTGGGTATAATTGGTTTCAATAAAATAGTGGCGCTCTTTAGGCAGCACAACATTGGTGGTGGCCAAAATAGCGTTGAGTTCCTCGTGGCCGATGACCCGACGCTTTTTGCGCTCAAAACGGTGCAGGCGGCTGGCAAAGTAACGGCGGTAATGCACGATGCCGATATAATCGGAATCCAGGTTTTTGGCCGCCCAGTACAGGCCCGTCAGCTCGCAGAAATTGCCGTTGCGCTCTGAAATATTTTCACCGGTATCGTCCCCGATGTAGCCAATGCCGGGGTGGATGGCATGACCCATCTGTACCGGCAGGTACATGGGGTCTTCCGGTATCCAGTACGGTTTATGTGTTGCTATGATGATCGTTGTCTGCAAAGTGTATTCCCTGCCTGTTTCTTACTGCTGCGCATGGTTAGCAAAAAAGCGCAGCGTGTTTTACTCCAGCCGGCAAAGCACCGGCACACATGCAAAATAGCTGGCGGTGGATGATGCAGCGCACCTGCCCAGCCGCACAAGCCCAATATCAAAAATAGTATACCGCTTTTTATCAGGAAAGCAAGTTACAGTTTCATTACTGTTTTTAATGTTTTTCATTTTTTGCAGCCGGATCTGCCGCAAAAAGGGCCTCCGGGCCGGTGTGCCAGATGCAGCGCTCAACGCGTTTTTCAGGAATCACTTTCTGCATCCATGCGGTCCTGTTCCTCTGCCAGCTTTTCCCACTCGTCATACAGTTCCTGCTGGTGGAAGCGGGAATCATCCAGTTCATCGCACTTATCCCGCAAAAGCAGGTGGTCGCGCAGAACCTCCGGGTCGTTGATCTCGTTTTCCAGCTCAACAATATGGGCGCCAAGCTCTTCGATCTCGGTTTCCAGCGCTTTCAGGCGGGTGCGCACCTCGGCACGGCGGCGGCGCTGCTCCTTGCCATAGCCTGCCTTCTGGGGCTTATCCTCCTGCTTGGCGGGTTCCGGTTGTTTGGAAGTATCGCGGTCATGCAGCTTCTGGAAGTTCTGGTAGAAAGTCGCCTTGCCATCTTCCAGGTACAGGATCGGGCAGCCAAGGGTCTGCATCAGGTAGCGGTCATGGGTGACCAACAGCAGGGTGCCCGTGTAGGCAGACAGCGCATCAGTCAGCGTTTCGCGCATGAAGATATCCAGGTGGTTGGTCGGTTCGTCCAAAAACATCAGGTTCGGGCGTTCCAGGGCCAGCTCCGCAAAGCGCAGGCGGGCCATCTCACCGCCGGAAAGGGTGGCGCAGTCCTTGAACACTTCCTCGCCGCGGTATCCGAACCTGGCCAGGTGGCTGCGCACTTCCAGCTCGGTAAAGCGGGGGTACTGGTTCCAGATAGCATCGATCACGCGGCCTGCGCGGCGGGTCTGCTGCTGCACAAAGATACCGGGCTTGGCACCAGTGCCCAGCCGCACCATACCGCCGGAGGGGCGGCGCTTACCGTCCAATACCTGCAGCAGGGTGGATTTACCGGTGCCGTTGGGACCCGCAATAATCAGCTTGTCCCCACGGTGGACGACATAATCCAGTGCTTCCAACAGGGTGCGTTCCCCAATGCGGATGGTTAAGCCTTTCATGATGACCAACTCATCATACGGCTCAATATCATACTCAAAGCGGAAATTCAGCTGGTGGGCTTCCGCCTGGGGTGCTTCGGTGATTTCCAGCTTTTCCAGCTGTTTGCGGCGGCTCTGGGCCATTTTGGTGGTGGAAGCGCGCACCAGGTTGCGGTCAATATAATCCTGCAGCTTGGCCGCCTTTTCCACATCGGCATCATGCTGTTTTTGCAGGCGCTCGTCCGCTGCTTCGCGCTGGGGCAGGTAGGCGGAGTAGTTGCCGCGGTAGGTGGTGATGGTTTTGCCGCGCAGCTCCCAGATACGGGTACAGACAGAATCCAGGAAGTAGCGGTCATGGCTGACCACCAGCACTGCGCCGCGGTAGGCTTTCAGATAGGTTTCCAGCCAGTCCATCGTTTCCAGATCCAAATGGTTGGTGGGTTCGTCCAGAATCAGAATGTCCGGGCGTTCCAACAGCAAGCGAGCCAAGCGCAGGCGGGTCTGCTCGCCGCCGGAAAGCACCCCGGCCTTTTTCTTCCAGGTATCTGCCGGGAAGCCCATGCCGTTGAGCACCTTTTTGATCTGGGTATCCATATTATAGGCATCCATGGCATCGATCACTGCGTTGCAGGCTGTGATCTTATCCGTAATAGCCGTGTTGTGGAGGTCAGCTGCCAGCTGCTTTTGCAGGGTCTCCAGCTCCGCCATGGCGTCAAGCGCAGGCTGGAACGCAAGGCGCATGGTTTCGTAAACGTCTTTCTCCGGGTCAAGATGACCCGTCTGTTCCAGGTAGCCGCAGGTTGCCCCCGCCGCAAAGGCAGCGTCACCGGCATCGGGCAGGCTTTCGCCGCACAGCACACGCAGGAGCGTGGTTTTGCCGGTGCCGTTTGCACCAATAATACCAATGCGGTCGCCGCGTTCCACACTGGCTGTTACATGTTTTAAGACCTCGTGCTCGCCAAAGCTTTTGCCAAGGTCCTGCAGTTCGATCAGCATAATTTCACACCTTATCGTATCCCTGGCCACTAGGGTGTATCAGAAAAGTCGAAAATATAGTCTATGGCAACACCGCACAATTCCCGCCTTACGGCTTAAGCACCGCTCCGGCGGCTG
>ERZ827450.3618-NODE-3618-length-10168-cov-7.056660_pt1 | contig 10168 bp, 4 predicted proteins | sample MGYA00519773_ERZ827450 | MGnify/ENA primary metagenome ERZ827450 (study PRJEB31778, sample SAMEA3449306) | human gut metagenome | biome: human gut; feature: human-associated habitat; material: faeces | place: United Kingdom | collected 2010/2012 ...
TCTGTGGAGTCAGCGAGTCCTTTCTGAATAATTTTAGCATTTGTTTTAACCTCCTATTCTTGTTTTAAGTATGAAAAAAAGAACTACCGAAGTAATTCTTTTTTCCTATTGTTATTTTTGTCATTTCTTTACTTTAATCTTCCTGGTTTTAGACCATTTACCTTGAATCTTTCCATTTACAGCGCATACTCTTATCCAATAAGTTTTACCCTTTTTAAGCTTAGTCAATTTACAGGATAACTTACTTGTTTTCTTGGACTTAACTGACTTTTTAAACCTTTTATCGGTAGAGTATTGTATTTTATATAAAGCAGCGTTGTTCACTTTACCAATTACCACCAAAACCGTTTTTTTCTTTATGTTCTTTAGTTTTATTTTATTGACCTTTGCCACTTTTGCAGAGTTCGGTATTGACTCTTTTTCTGATGGTTTTATGCTTGGAGCAGCACTCAGTGATACGGTCGCTTTTGCACTTGGTACTATTGTAGGTTCTGCACCCGGCTTTGTTGTTGAACTTGTATTCGGTGCCGCTGTCGGTTTTATACTTGGCTCTATGGTTGGACTTGCACTTGGTGGTATTGTCGGCCGTGCACTTGGTACTGGTGTTGGACTGGTAACTGGTGTTACTGTCGGTTTTGCACTTGGCTCTGTTGTTGGACTTGTACTCGGTGCCGCTGTCGGCCGTGCACTTGGTCTTGTTGTTGGACTTGTACTTGGTGCCACTGTCGGCCGTGCACTTGGCTCTGTTGTTGGATTTGTACTCGGTGCCGCTGTCGGTCCCGCGCTTGGCACTATTGTAGGCTGTGCGCTTGGTCTTGTTGTTGGGCTGGTAACTGGTGTTACTGTCGGTTTTGCACTTGGCTCTGTTATTGGTGTCGGAGTCGGTACTACAACCGGTTCTGATAATATCTTAATAACCGTCTCACCATACTGCTTCTTATCTAAAACAGACGTTGCTGTAATAATTAATTCTCTTTCCGTTTCTTCTTTAGATACAGTTAATAGTCCTTTTGTAGTTATTGATGATTTTGTGCTGTTACTAATTTTCCATATAACATCCTGAGGAGGATTATTTTCTCCTTCTACAACTGCTTCCAACTGTATTGATTCTCCAACATATATTCCTTTATTAATTTCATTTATCAATACATCTGTAACTTTTACCTCTTCATAAATATTGTTCCAGCAATTATCTGGCTTAAATACATACTTTGTTTTCTTATCACCGATTAGTGATAAGTTATTAAACTTGCTATATGCACCTTCAAATAATACATTTTGAACAGCCTTACCATTTAATACAACTGTATGTGTGCCTGACGCACAAAATCCATACTCACTTCCATTCTTTTGACTGAAATTTCCACCTACATACATAGTTCCTGCAGTTAATTTCCCACTATGACTGGTACTTGAGTGCATAACAAAGTCAGCACCAATATTAACCATATCTGTTGCTCTGGTCATTAACAATACACCTAGCGAATTTGTTTTACAAACTTTACCTGTATTTTTGTCAACTGTTTCACTTTCAATTTCATAGTTTCCACTTACATTTAGTTGTCCTGCATGGATATTCATTGTTCCTGATGTCTGTACTAAGTCACCATTTATTGTAAGAGAATACCCATTCAAATCAAATGTACCACAAGTAGATTTTACAGAATTATCTAACGTAACATTCTGTGTTAAGCCCCATCCATGCAACCCATTCGGAAATTCTACATTACTATTGGTAAACACAGGTCTTTTTATATAACTGTCTTCCGGATTTTCAAAATAGATTTCCTGTTTCTCTGTTCCGCAGAATTCTACTTTCGCTCCGGATATGTACAAATTATCTTTTACAGCAGCATTAGCTGTATCCACTGTTTTTAACTGCTTTAAATTTCCTTTCAATCTTATCTTTCCACCATCAAAAACATTCGAAGAATCACTAATTGTAGACCAGATATACTTCTTAGTAGACTCTGTCACAAAATCTCCGTCTATCTCCATTTCCCCATCGGTCATATAAATACAGCCGGTAGATTCCGTATATGTCTTTTCCTCACCTTCTCCGTCTGTTTCTTTCTGTATCCTGTAATCTCCCTCCACTTTCAGTTTGGAATCTACATTCAGATACATTTGTCCGGATTCCTGGATCAGGTTTCCTTTCACTGTCAACGCATGTCCGTTCAAATTAATATTACTTGTTACAGTCATATCAGCTGGAACAACCACATCATATCCCAGTGTCACATCTGTCTCAATTTTTCGTTCTCTTTCTTCATTCAATATTGTGCTGCCTGTATTTACTGTTGTTCCGCCAAAAGACAAGTCAGCAACATGCATCCCCATCGTACATGAACTAACCTTTTCCCCATCTTCAAAATGAATTTGTATAATATATGGTGCATTATTGTTTTCAGCATCCATTCTTAATTCTTTACTGGCAAGAGTCTGCATTTTTCCTGTCCAAAATGCGTAATATTTTGCTTCAGCTCCTACAGCCAAAAAAACATAATACTTAAAATCCTGACAATGAACCGTTTGTTTTTGTGTATTTTCTTTAACTTGAGATGTATACTGCGTCTTTAATCCTACTTCTCCATATATATCTGCCGCCGCTGCAACAATATCCACACCTGCACTTACCTTAAATGCAGCTTCTATGCTCCCTTTCCCAGAAACAACAGAATTATTAACTGTCTTTTCGTTAATAGCACGTATTGTACCATCATTAAGTACAGTAACACCAGCACAAAAAGTTCCAGACATACTACCTGACATTTCCATTCCCTGTGACATTGAAAGTGACGCCTTGATAACTCCTACACCAAGAACCCTGATTTTACACAATGGAACATCATCAATTATTGCTTCTTTATAACTCAATGTGCTATTAAATCCCCAGTTTCCGCTAATAGACACTGTAAATCCATTCTCAGAAAAAGAATGATTTAATTTAAGATTAGAAAGGTAAGCTCCTGCTTTTGAATCGCCTAGTGAAGTTGACATAGAAATCTTACCATCCGAATAATCTACACTTCCCATTTCTCCTTCAACAATAGTTGTAGAATTCAATTTTATTCCATTATTTTCAAGAACTTCCACCCCTTCAGCAGATAAATCAATAACACCCTGTTCATCAACGTTTTCAAATACGTCACTATCTGCTTTTTCAACATTAACAACACATTTGTGTCCCTCATATTTAACTCTCTTTGCTATAAATGCCATAGGAAGAGAATTATTATAAACCACAAAATTATCGCCCTTCTGTATCACCGTATCATCACTTTCAAATGTAATACTTTTTTCATCATTAGCAATCTGAAATAACGTATCTTTTGGTAACTCCTTGACTCCATCTGCGTATTTATATATATTCTCATGTTTCTCATCAATTATGCCTAAAGACACAATCTGATCTGCATCATTTAACATCGTAGTTACTTCTTCGTCAGTAATAGCTGTTTTCTCATTAAAAAAACCATTATCCAATTCAAACCAGCCTCTTTTTACTGCTAACTGATCATACTCTGGATAAGCAACTTTATCAACATCCAAATATGTATATGCATCATCTTGAGCCAATTGCAACCCCAGACATTTATTTAAAGTATATGCTGCAAATGATCTCGTAGCATCATCGTTAGGCTCTATACTTTCATCCTCAAATAGCCCTAAACTTTTTGCCCATAAAGCATCCTTATAATATTTTGAATCTTTATCTAAGTCTGTAAACTCATAATCTCCATATTCTTCCATTTCAAAATCTTTATTAAATCTCTCTGATAGCTCGTGAATCCATTCAATTCGTGTTGTGTTTTTATTCTTAGTAACAATCAAACATATTCCCACACAACAAATAACACTTATTAAAACAATTATTCTCTTTATCCACTTTCTATTTTTCATCTTTTTCCCTCTTCCTGTTAATTTATAGTACCCACTTTCTTATCATGAAAACTATGAAAAGAACAATCACAAAATTTCTTTCCACCTACACTATTGCATCTATTCTTCATTTTATTATACACCCACCACTATTATAAAGAAAGGACAAAATTACTAACATTATTTTACAAACTTCACCTTACCTCTCTTCACCTCTTCTATCTCCTCCCTTGCCGTAATCATAGCAAGAGCAACATCCTGATTTCCAAACTTCTCCTGATAACAAATACACCTTAATAATCCTTTGGTTTTCTGCATGTCCTTCACCTGCAAAGCATATTCCTTAATCAAACTTCGTTCTTCCTCATTGTATATCTCCTGCTTTGGATCAAATTCACGAAGAATGAGTTCTGCTGACACATTCTCCGGCACTTTACCGATTACCTCTACATCATGGAGATTTTCAACCAACTCACAAATCTTTTGAATAGCAGCCTCTTCAGTATTGATTTCTGGATAATACCGTATCATATCCAAATCTATCGTCTTACCGGACACCAGATCCACTTGTTCGTCTTCCAGTTCTGTTTGTCCCGATGTATGTACCAAAATGCCAATGCTCGGAACGCCATTAAGAGTTCCTTTCTTATACTCATTCCAAAGTGCGATTGCCTCATTGACGTTTTCTATATCATCCTGGTATCTTCCCATGGAATGAAACTCACCGCACTCAGCAACCGTATAGGTGATTTTCGGTGGAACATACCGGCTACACTCTACGGCTTCTTCAAATTCGTCTAAGTTGACCGGAACCAATGGTGAATCCTCTTTGATGTTTCCCCTCACAATGTTACCGTCCGGATATTCTCGCAGATCTGCTACGATTTCATCCAGTGCCTCATAGATGGATATGTCCGAATCATCATATACGCCACCATCAATCTCTTTCATATCCAATCCATAAATGGTATAGTCATACCCTTCCGTTGCATCCTGGATATAGATATACCGATTTCCAATAGAAAACACCATCTCACTTTCCATGTAAATTGCGGCTTGCCGTAAAAAATCTGCGATATTTCCAGACTTGTCGTCTTTGATTGGATTGATATCCACCTTATGATTTCCTAGAAGAAATTCATCCTCATGGAGCAGATTGAACAAATCATCTTCCCGGATGTCTCCCTTGTACTCAACTACGATGTCGATATCTGAAGTCGTTTTTTCTGTTCCCCGGCATCGGCTTCCATAAACCATAACCTCACCAATCTGTATCAATAAATCCTGTCGTCTTATCGTATCCATCAGATAGTCCCGTACCACATCTTCAACTTCTATTGCTGTCATGCCTTCTACTGGTCGAAAATACGTTTCTGTTTTCTCTCGAAAATCTTCTATAATTGCCTTCTGTTGTTCCGTCCGTTCAAACCTTTCCACAAAGAAGTCTTTCAATTCAGAAAAGCCAAAGGAATCCACATAGAATGCTTTTTTCTCACTCTCGGATTCCAAAACGATCACATCGCTTACCGATAGCGAGTGCCCGGTAAAATCCTTCGGACGGTGGATATTAAACCGTTCATATATGGTATCCAGGGTTTCTCCCGGCTTCAATTCTCCCTTATACATCGACTCATAATCTTCTGCCTTTACCTGCAAGCCACCCGCCTGCACATGACTCATTTTAAAAAAGCGATAGGCTTCTCCATTGCTGCCCTCCCTGATCTGCAGAATCTCATAAGTAGTCGGAGGCATCCCATGATAAGATGCCTCCTCTCTCACACTATCTGCCACCTGAGAAAGGGAACGTGCATAATGTTTTGAATCAAATAATTCTGGTACATTTTCCCGCATACTAAACAATTCTCCTGTTCTTCCTGCCACTATGATATGGTCATAAAAATCAATGTCCAGCAATATGCCGGCGTACATCATTTTCTCCGTTATATTGCGGTCTGACATGCTCATCTTAAGATCCGACGAAGGATGGTTATGCAGCATGATCATTGCTGCCGCATTTGATAAAATAGCAGATTTATATAACTCTCTTCCTGTCACAAAAGAAGTATTGACACTTCCGATACTGACTACACTGAAATTGATGGGACGTCCTTTTCCATCCAGATTGACAACACAAACTTCCTCCCGGTCAAGTTCTGCTAATACCGGTGCCAAAACAGAAACGGCTTTCTCCGGCGTATCAATAACTTCCCTGCTGAACACACTCTCTTTGTCGGTCAGTTTTAACCGAACGTCCACCTGCTTTAATTCATGACTCATCCGAAACCACCTCCATTGTTATCACCAGCATGGTATCTTCATCCTTTTCTTCAATCAGTTGTTTGAGTTCTTCTAACGAATCAATTTCTATCCTTTTTCTCTCACTCATATGACACCCTCCTGACTAATGACTTCTGCCACTATGCTTGATTGGTTCGTGACTTTGTTCCGGCTGCTTTGTGGCATCAATACTCTTTTCTTCAAACGCAGGCTGCCGGTTCTGTTCCATTGTCTGCTCCTGTTTCATCTCTTTTGCCGGAGCGCAAAGACTAAGTTTATGTTCTTTCGCATCGTATTGATAAACATGATCCGATAAAATTTCATCTTGCATTACGCATCCTTCATTCACCGTATTTACCATATCCGTAAGTTCTTCCGGATCCATGCCAGCACTTTGAGGTACGATCAGCACTTCATGTACGGATGACGGAAGAACATAATAATCTCCACCTACCCGGTCTGCCACCATCTGCTGTATGCTCTCACTCATGATACCAACTGCTCCATTCATTTTATATTGATTTGTCAAACAATATACGTTCGGTCCTCCTGTCGGAATCATATCTTTTACATACTCTTTTGCTTCTTCCTGAGAAACCCCTTCATTTCTTCCAAAATCTTCTGTCATAACATCAACTATCATTTCACCAAGTGGTAAAAATACCGGTGGCGATAACCGCTCCATATTTTCCATTGCCTGGGTATGTAATTTTTCTTTTGTCACCCCATAAACTTCCATTAATTCATTTGTAATCATCAACGAGCCTATTGAATCTCTATTTCCTGACACTTTCACATGATAAGTGATTGCCAGATCCTCTCTCTGCATATAAGGAACATTCTGCAAACGGGTCGTATTCTTTTCAAGATTCACAAGTCTTGGAAATATTTCTCCCTTTACCACCTCATAATTCTTTATATCCTCAATCTGAACCTGAAAAGTTCTGTTTTCAATCGGCTCCATATTTTCAATATAAGTATCTGCAATACCGGATACGAGTTCATCCAGATTTCTTCCCTTCTGATACTGCTCGTACAATGGATTCAGATAAATATTAGGTGAAAGATTACTGTCCGGATTGCGAATACTCAATCCATCTAACACAACATCGTTGTTTTTCACCACTTGCTGAATACTAATCTCCGCCTCTTCAAACCGTTCCGGCAGATAATCCGTTACATTCTCTTTGATATACTCCATAAATTCGCTATAACTCTTCATTTCGTTTTACCTCTTTTCTTTCTGTCTGGACATGATGTCCAAACGCTCCTTTAATGTACTTGTGCCAAGTTGGATGTTCTTGTTTCTGTTGGTTCTCGTGACCGTGCATGGTAGATATGCCTTTCCTCACCTACTGCACAAAGCCCTCTCAGTATTCTCATATGGTCAAACGGCTTCATCCGGTTTGTTCCGGAATCATACTCATACGCAGCATGGGATTTCATTGCCGGCGAAGATAACACCGAATCTCCCAACTGACTTAAAATGGAACGCAGATAAATCACACTGTCCTGTTCCACTTTTGGTGCGATCAGATATTCCGTATCCGATACCGGTATGGCATAAAAATCACCATCCATATATTCTGACATCTGCTTTTGCATTTCCTCACTGTCGAAACTCTCTGCATTCTGCTCCGAAGAAAAGCAGACTACTTCGCTTTCTTCTTCCGGCAGAGCATCTAATAGCACTTCTCTCGCCCGTTCCTCTGTCATTTCATACTCTTCCATAAATTCCGGCAGAAGATGTTCTAACAGCCATTCGCCCAAAGGCGTAACCGTTAGTTCATTTTCAAGTACCGGTGTCTTGCCTTTTTCATCCATATTTAACAAGGCATCCAGTTCCGCTAACCGTTCCATCTTCTCCTTCAGTTCTTCCTCCGCAGGAAACGGCTTTTGCACCTCCATCTTTGCCGTTTCCAACTGGTGTGTGACATTGTTAAGTTTTGTCTCTGCTTCTGAAAGTTCCCCAGCCATGCCATCTAAAACATTGTGAAGTCTTGTGATATTTCCAAACGCATCCGAACCAAGTTCAAAGTTGTGGCTAAGTTCTCCTTTCAGACTCATCACAAACTTGCGGTTAAAGGAATCAAAAGTGACTTTCATCTTCATGCCGGCATACTCACCGATCTCTACTGTCTGCTGCAGGGAATCCATCTCCTGGCACATGGCAAGAATAGCGGTTCCTGCTTCCTTTTTGTCCGTAAAGATACGGTTTCCCACTTTCATGGAAAAGTTGTCCTTATCCGCCGGAAGATTCTTTCGCACGGTTTCCATATCTGTCTGAAATCCCCGAATCCGCTCCTGCAGAATTTCAATTTGCTTCGGATAATTCTTTGCAATGTTATCCTCCAGCCGGTAGATCTGACTGGTATGGTTTGCTTTCATCAGTTTTAGCCGGGACACCTGAATATCTAAATCCATCTTTTCCTTGATGTAAGGATTTCCGGTAGCAAGTGCTTTGACCTCGGCATAAGTAAGTGCTGCTTCATCCACATCCTCACAGCTTCGTACCGGTGATTTACTTGTCATGATCTGGCTGATGAATTTCTGTTTGTTTTCAATCACCTGCCACGAATAACTGTCAAAAGTACCTTCTGTCACATAACGAAAAATAGACACGGTATCATTTCTGTTACCCTGTCTGAGAATACGTCCCTCCTGCTGTTCAATGTCTGATGGACGCCACGGAACATCCAAATGATGCAGGGCAACCAGACGATCCTGCACATTGGTTCCGGCTCCCATCTTCTGCGTAGAGCCAATCAAAAAACGAACCTGTCCGCTTCTTACCTTGCCAAACAGCTCCGTCTTTCTTAACTCCGTATTCGCTTCATGAATAAAGGCAATCTCTTCTTCCGGTACACCCCGGTTCACCAGTTTTCGCTTAATGTCATGGTAAACATCATCAAACACCTCTGCTTCTACTATCTTTTCTGCATCGGCTGCGGTCGTTTTTCCAACAATCTTCGGTGTCGACAGATCACAAAAGATAAGCTGTGCGGATTTGTCTTTCTTTGTCCTGTCCCATATTTCATACGCCTTTTGCACAAGGGCGTTTACTTTGGATTGTTCTTCATCCGGCAGTAGCGGATTGATCAATCTCTGATCCAGCGCCAGCTTCCTTCCATCATTTGTAATCTTTAACATGTTATCTTCATGTGGTTCCACTCTCCGGTCACGGACTGCCTCCGCCCGCTCCGCTAACGATGCAACCATCTCCTTTTGATGTTCGCTCGGTTGCAGCACCACATTTTCATACTCTGCTTTCGGAATCGGTAGATTTAACATATCCGGTGTTTGAATATCCGCACACTCCTTAAACAGTGCAATTAACTCCGGCAGATTGTAAAACTTGGCAAATCTCGTCTTTGCACGGTATCCGGTTCCCTCTGGCGCAAGCTCAATCGCTGTCTGCGTCTCTCCAAAGGAAGATGCCCAGGAATCAAAATGCCCCAGTCCCATCCGCTGCAGCGTATCATACTGCAGGTAACGCATGTTGGTGTATAATTCCGTCATACTGTTGGAAATCGGGGTTCCCGTTGCAAAGGTAATGCCCTTTCCGCCGGTCAGTTCATCCAGATACTGACACTTGGCAAACATATCGGAAGATTTCTGTGCTTCCGACTGAGCAATCCCCGCTACATTACGCATTTTTGTATGTAAAAAAAGATTTTTGTAATAATGACTTTCATCCACAAAAAGCCTGTCCACACCTAACTGCTCAAAGGTCACAACATCATCTTTTCTGGAAGTATCATTCAGTTTGTCCAATCGTGTCTGAAGGGTTTTCCTCATTTTCTCCATCTGCTTAATGGTATAGCGTTCTCCCTGCTCCGCTTTGATTTCTTCAATCGACTGCGTGATGTCAGCAATCTGCCGCTCAATAATGGCAGTCTGCCGTTCGGCAGATAGCGGTATCTTTTCAAACTGACTATGTCCGATGATCACCGTATCATAATCGCCGGTAGCAATCCGTGAGCAGAACTTTTTACGATTTGCCGGCTGA
>ERZ827450.3639-NODE-3639-length-10100-cov-4.488104_pt1 | contig 10100 bp, 11 predicted proteins | sample MGYA00519773_ERZ827450 | MGnify/ENA primary metagenome ERZ827450 (study PRJEB31778, sample SAMEA3449306) | human gut metagenome | biome: human gut; feature: human-associated habitat; material: faeces | place: United Kingdom | collected 2010/2012 ...
CAGGATCAGCTTCTGGATGCGATCCGTGAGATGGGAAGGGAGTGAAACCCATGAGACACTTTTCAGAAGTTTATCGCCATCTCCGGCGGAAACGACGCCGTTCTCTCCGCTTTGGAGGGCTACCGGGGCCGGAACGAAATCTTCGACCAGGGTCTTGAGGAGCTGAACACGGTGGTCCGGTATCTGGCGGACTTCGGCGTCCCGGCGGAGAATTTCGCCGTGGACCTGACCATCGCCCGGGGCCTGGACTACTACACCGGCACCGTCTACGAGACCACCCTGCTGGATCACCCCGAGATCGGCTCCGTCTGTTCCGGCGGCCGGTACGACAATCTGGCGGAGTATTACACGGACCGCCAGCTTCCCGGCGCGGGCATCTCCATCGGCCTGACCCGGCTGTTCTATGTGCTGGGAGAACAGGGTATGCTGAATCCGGACCTGCCCACCGCTCCGGCGGATGTGCTGATCCTGCCCATGACGGAGGACCTGTCCGCTGCCATCTCCCTGGCCACCCTGCTGCGGGAAAACGGCATCCGCGCCCAGCTCCACTGCGAGGAAAAGAAATTCAAGCAGAAAATCGCCTATGCCGACAAGCTGGGCATCCCCTATGTGATCTTTCTGGGGGAGGACGAGATCAGCTCCGGCGTGGTGGCCTGCAAGGACATGGCCACCGGCGAGCAGACAAAGCTGGAACCCGCCGCCACCGTCTACCGCATTAAGGCGGGTCTCGCGGAACGGGAAAAGGGCACCGTCATCCAGGAGTAATTCCCTGCCCCACAGAGATACTTTAACGCCGAATTTCACCTGTGGAGACAACCAAATCGCATCTCAAGCAGTCCAAGCAGAAATATTTTCTATAAAAAATACAAGCAGTATTTACTAGAGGTGTTTCTATGAAGAACCGGAAGCGTGTCTGGGTGCCTTTGTTGGTCCTGCTGCTGGTTGCCGCGATCTGGTACAGCCGTCCGGTAACATTGCCGGACCTGCTGAAGGGCCAGGAACTCCAAGAGATCAACGTCCTGATCCGCTCCCTGGGGGACTGGGCCCAGGAGCCAGAGACCGCCACGGTGTCGGTGCCCCTCACTTCCCCAGAGGGGGCGGCCCTGCTGGAACAGCTCCAAGACCTCTCCTTCTGCCGTTCTCTGACAGACCCTCTAATCAAGCCCCTTGCTCAGGCGGTGAATGCCAGCCATGGGTCCGTCTCCTATGAGTCGGGAGACTGGATGTTCTCCCTCTCCCTCGCCGGTACAGATGGCGATTTTGCTGTGCTGAACTTTACCGTCCGGGAGTGGTCCTATGCTGCTCCGGGACAGGCGGACTTCTACGGCTGCACCGTCCCGGACGGAGAGGCCGTTGGCAGGGGCCTTGGGGAACAGCTCTGGGCTCTGGCAGCGAAATATGATCTCAATTCGTAATATTTTTTATATAAATTTCTATTTGTAATCACATTTCCACACAGAAAGGAATCCACAATCATGACACAGAATCGCACCCATACCTGCGGAGAGCTGCGGCTCTCCGACGCCGGCAAGGCCATAAAGATCTGCGGCTGGCTGGAAAACCTCCGGGAGGTAGGCAGTGAGCTGGCCTTCGCCGTGGTCCGGGACTTCTACGGCACCACTCAGGTGGTGGCGGAGACCGCCGACATGGTGGCCCTGCTGAAGTCCATCAACAAGGAGTCCACCATCTCCGTGGAGGGCACCGTCCGGGAGCGGGACAGCAAGAACGCCAAGCTGCCCACCGGCGAGATCGAGGTGGTGCCCGGCAAAATTGAGGTGCTGGGCCGCTGCCAGCACAGCGAGCTGCCCTTCCAGATCAACCGCAGCCGGGAGGCCGACGAGGCCACCCGCCTGAAGTACCGCTATCTGGACCTGCGGAACCCGGCGGTGAAGAACAACATCATCCTCCGGTGCCAGGTAGTGGCCGCCCTGCGGCAGGCCATGACAGAGCATGGCTTCCTGGAGATCACCACCCCCATCCTGACCGCCTCCTCCCCGGAGGGTGCCCGGGACTATCTGGTGCCCGCCCGGAACCACCCCGGAAAGTTCTATGCCCTGCCCCAGGCGCCCCAGCAGTTCAAGCAGCTGCTGATGACCTCCGGCTTTGACCGGTACTTCCAGATCGCCCCCTGCTTTCGGGACGAGGACGCCCGGGCGGACCGCTCCCCCGGTGAGTTTTACCAGCTGGACATGGAGATGGCCTTTGCCTCTCAGGATGACGTATTTGCCGTACTGGAGGACGTGCTGCCCCCCATCTTTGCCAAGTACGGCAAATACGACCGGGCCAGCTCCGCGCCCTTCATGCGTATCCCTTACACCGAGGCCATGGAGAAGTATGGCTCCGACAAGCCGGACCTGCGCATCGACCTGACGGTGCAGGACGTCACCGGCCTGCTGGGCGCCTGCGGCTTCGGCCCCTTCGAGGGCAACGTGGTGAAGGCCGTGGTGGTCAGCGATTTCCACGAGACCCGGAAGTTCATCGACAAGACCCTGGCGGATGTGGAGGTGGTCTCCGGCGGCAAGCCCTACTGGTTCCGCCTGGACGAGAACGGTGAGATTGTGGGCGGCATCGCCAAGTTTGTCCAGCCCATCAAGGAGTCTGTGGTCTCTGCCCTGGGTCTGAAGCCCAACGACTTCGTGGCCCTGTCCGCCGGCAAGCTGGGCGCTGCCCAAAAGACCGCCGGCACGCTGGTAAAGACTCTGGGCGCCGCCGTCCCCGGTCACATGGACAAGGAGCAGTACGCCTTCTGCTGGATTGTGGACTTCCCCATGTACGAGATCGGCGAGGAATCCGGCGAGCTGGAGTTCTGCCACAACCCCTTCTCCATGCCCTCCGGCGGGCTGGAGGTCCTGCTGAAGGCGGAGCGGGGCGAGATCGATCCCCTCAGCATCACCGCCGACCAGTATGACCTGGTGTGCAACGGCGTGGAGCTCAGCTCTGGAGCGGTCCGGAATCATGACCCGGAGATCATGATTAAGGCCTTTGAGATGGTCCGGCTGGGCGAGGAGGACGTAAAGGCCAAGTTCCCCGCCATGTACAACGCCTTCACCTACGGCGCGCCGCCCCATGCGGGCATTGCCCCCGGCGTGGATCGCATGGTGATGCTGCTGGCCGGGGAGGACTCCATTCGGGAGATCATCCCCTTCCCCATGAACAAAAATGCCCAGGACGTGATGATGAGCGCCCCCAGCGAGGTCACGCAGAAACAATTGGACGAGCTGCACATCGCCATCGTCAAGCCCCAGGACTGACCTGTAAATCCGGAATAAAAAAGAGACGGACCGCATTTCTGCGTTCCGCCTCTTTTTTTTCCACTTTCCGGCATCATCCCACGCATACCACCTTCATGACTCCGGAGGTCAAAGCCTGTCAAACCGCTGGCCCTGGGTATTGCACCAGAAATGGTCCTCCGCCAGACCGGAGACGTAATAGGTCAGCGGCCCGGAGAAATCGCCGGATTCGTGGATATCTATCTCCAACGACGGACACCAGCCCATGCCGCCGCGGTCCCGCAGCCGGGCAGAAAAGGCCGTTTCCCCATAGTAGTCCAGGTAGGGGATTACCACCCGACAGGTGCCGCTCTGGAAGATCAGCAGCTCCTGCAAGGTGCTGTCACACCAGATGCCGTCAAACGCAGCCAAATCCGCAGGCCAGGCAGAGGGCTCCTCCTGCCAGAGCGTGGTCTCCGTCCCCAGAAGCCTGGTGAAAAAGGGGGACAGGGACCGGACCGCCGCCCGGTAGGTCTCTTCTCCCAGCTCCGGCGCCTCACCTGCTTTCCGCAGGCTGTCCGCCCTGTCCAGAACCGCTGCAAATGCCACTGCGGAGGCTGCCGGTTCCGCCTCCATCTCCTCCAAAAGGGCCAGGACCACGTCCTCCTCCGGGATCGTCTGTCCAGAGCCCGCCCAGTCCAGCAGGGTCCGTGCCGCCGTCTCCGGTGTCTCCTCCAGCACTTGTACAGCCACCATCTCCCAGGTGGTCTCCGAGACCGTCCCCTCCCCCTGGGGACTCCCCAGCAGGGCGATCATTGCCATCAGTAGAGCCGCCATCCGCATGTTGTCACACGCTCCCTTCTATTTTTGCCAGCATACCACGGGGTCCGTTTGGATTCCACCACAAATCAGTAACAGTCTTTTCTTTCGGGCCTGGATGTGATACACTTCATATCATCACTCCACAGCAGAAAGGAGCTCTTATGAAACGACTTTTTACAATTCTGCTGGCTGTCCTCTCCCTGTTGAGCCTGACTGCCTGCGGCGGCTCCCCCACAGAGGAGACTTCCCAGGAACCCTTAGTGGACATTCAGCCCCAGGAGCCGGAGGCGCCCCCGGAACCCACGCCGGAGGAACTGGCCGCCCAGGAGGTGGAGGACCTGCTTGCCTCCCTGACCCTGGAGGAAAAGGTCGGCCAGCTGTTCTTTGTCCGGGTACCCGACACAGACGCGGTCTCCGACGTGAGCACCTATCATCTGGGCGGCTACATCCTCTTCGGCCGGGATACGGCGGACAAGACTGCCGATGCTTTGATCCAGACCATTCAGAGCTATCAGGACGCCGCGGCTGTGGACACCGGAATCCCGCTGCTGATCGGCGTGGACGAGGAGGGCGGCACGGTGGTGCGGGTCAGCTCCAATCCCCATCTGCGGGCCTCCAAGTTCCCCTCTCCTCAGAAAGCTTATGCCTCCGGCGGCATGGAGGCCGTGCTGGCAGATACCCGAGAGAAGGACCTCCTTCTCTCCGCCCTGGGCTTCAACGTGAACCTGTCCCCGGTGGCAGATGTGTCCACCAACCCCGCCGACTTTATGTATGACCGCACCTTCGGCCAGGATGCGGCCGCCACAGCGGACTATGTGGCCCAGGTGGTCTCGCAGATGGCGGAAGACGGTATGGGCAGCGTCCTCAAGCACTTCCCCGGCTATGGGAACAATGTGGATACCCACACCGGTATCGCCGTGGACCAGCGGCCGCTGGAGTCCTTCACGTCCTCCGACTTCCTCCCCTTCCAGGCGGGTATGGAGAGCGGCGGCGGAAAGACCGCTGTGCTGGTCTCCCACAATATCATGACTGCTGTGGATGGAGATCTCCCCGCCTCCCTGTCCCCGAAGGTCCACGGCCTGCTGCGGACGGACCTGGGCTTTGACGGCGTGGTGATGACCGATGATCTGGCCATGGAGGCAGTTGCAGCGTACAGCGCCGACGGGGCCGTGGCGGTGATGGCCCTGGAGGCGGGAAACGATCTCGTCATCACCACCGACTACCGCACCCAGATCCCCAAGGTCCTGGAGGCGCTGGAAAGCGGCGCCCTGTCCGAGGAGACCATCGACACCGCCTGCCGCCGGGTGCTGACCTGGAAGCAGAATCTGGGGCTGCTGTAACATACCTCCCGGTCCCATCCCCTGACGAAAGGAAGTTTTCCACATGGAAACGGAAAAACTCTATTACCAAGATCCCTACCTCACCGCCTTCACCGCCCGGGTGCTCTCCTGTGAAAAATCCAAATCTGGCTGGGCCGTAGTGCTGGACCGCACCGCCTTCTACCCGGAGGGGGGCGGACAGCCGGAGGACCACGGCACTCTGGGCGCAGTCCAGGTCACGGATGTCCATGAAACAAAGGGCGTGATTTTCCACACCTGTGACGGCCCTGTGGAGATCGGCACCCAAGTGGCGGGGGCCGTTGACTGGCCCCGCCGGTTCGACCACATGCAGCAGCACTCCGGGGAGCACATTCTCTCCGGCCTGCTGTGCTCGCTGTACCACTGTGACAACGTGGGTTTCCACCTGGGGGCCGACACGGTGACCATCGACTACAATGCCGAGCTGACCTGGGAACAGGTCATGGCCGCGGAAAAGGCCGCCAATGAGGTGATCTGGCAGGACACTCCGGTGGACATCACCTTCCCCGCGCCGGATGCGCTGGCCCGTCTGAACTACCGCAGCAAGAAAGCGCTTACCGGCCAGGTGCGGATCGTGGCCTTCCCCGGGGCGGACTGCTGCGCCTGCTGCGGCACCCACGTGCGCCGGGCCGGTGAGGTGGGGATTATCAAGATCCTCTCCTGCCAAAAGTTTCGGGAGGGGGTGCGGCTGGAGATTCTCTGCGGATCGCGGGCCTACCGGTATCTCTCCCAGGTATACGACCAGGACCGCGCCGTGGCCCAGCTGCTGTCTGTAAAACCCCAGGACACCCTGGCCGCCGCAGAACGGCAGGCGGAGGAGCTGGCCGCCGCCAAGCAGCGGATGACGGAGCTGGAGGATCAGCTCTTCTCCCTCCGGGCCCAGGCCCTGACAGACCGGGGAGATCTGCTGCTTTTGGAGCCCCCCACGCGGCCGGACGGAGCCAGAAAGCTGGCAGACGCAGCCGCAAAGGCCTCCGGCGGTCTGGCGGCGGTGTTCGCGGGAGCGGAGTCCTCCTACGTCTATGCCCTTGTCCAGGCCGATGGGGCGGACATCTCTCCCCTGGTGAAGCGGCTGAACGCCGCTCTTTCCGGCCGGGGTGGCGGGCGGAACGGCTTTGCCCAGGGCAGCGTGCAGGCGGACCGGACCGCCATCTATGACTTTTTCCGCAAGGAGGGGATTGAATGTCCTACGTGCTGATCGAACAGAATCTTGAGGAAGAGGACGAGCCCCGGTTCATCTACGCGGAACTGGACAGCGGGCGCCGGGAGGTCCGGCGGGTGGAATTCTACCCCAATGGCCTCTGCTTTGCCTACGGCGGCGACTACGGCCGGGAGGAGGCTCTCTCCCCTGCCCCCTACCCGGAGGACCTGCGGACGCTGAACCGCCCCGGGGAAGTCACCGCCCGCGCCATCACTCCGGCCGCGTTTTGGGAGATCTGGGGACAGGCCCAGGAGCGGCCGGACGGCTTTATGGGGATGTTTGCCTGATGAGAAGAAGCATTTGTTTTGCCGGGGGCTGCTTCTGGGGCATGGAGGCCCTGTATCGCCGCCTGCCCGGCGTACTGGATGTCACCGCCGGCTATGCCAACGGAGACACGGCAGATCACGCCAACTATGACGATGTCTGCACCGGCCGCACCGGCTTCCGGGAGGCGGTGCAAGTGGCGTATGAAGACGGGACTGTCTCCCTGCCCCACCTGCTCTTTGTCTTTTTTGCCGCCATCGACCCGGAGACTCCCAACCGTCAGGGACCGGACGTGGGCAGCCAGTACCAGACCGGCGTATACTGGATGGACCCGGCGGACGAGGGCATCATCCGCTCCATCGCTGCCCTGGAGGCCGCGGCCGTTCCCTTCTTCGCCGTGGAGCTGAAGGCCCTGGCGTGTTTCTATCCAGCGGAAGAATTCCATCAGCGGTATCTGGAAAAGCACCCACGGGGCTACTGCCACGTGGCCCCCTGGAAACTGGCCGCCCTGCCGGACTTCCCCTTTTCCACAAAGACCTATACCCGTCCCGCAAAAGAGCTGCTGCAGACCTGGAAAGAAGCCGGAGAAGTGTCTTTCTGACGGGCGGGGGAAACTCTGTTTTCCACAGGCTGACCATATTTGTGTAAATAAAAGCGCCGCAGGCGGATGCCTGCGGCGTACATCATCATGTACATAATCAGGTAGAGCCCGATGGTGAGGGCGCTCAGTAGGAAAAAGGCGACGCTTACGTCTTTCATCACGATGTACAGCGACGAGAGCACCGAGACGATACAGCCTTGGATCACCAGGATGTTGACCTGGACGCCGTTCTTGTTGGTCTTTTTCATAAATTCGGGCAATTGGCCCTCTTTGGCCGTCCAGAGCAGGCCCCGGCTGGGGCCCGATATCCACGACATCACGCCCGCCAGGACGCCGAAAGCGATCAGCAGGCTCATGACGTTCGTGAGCCAGCCGACGCGGTAGTGCTTGAATACGATGTCGAACGTCGTGAACAGTCCCGATTGGAGGTTGATCTGGTCGTACGGCGTAATGACGGCTACGGCCAGCGAGCCGAGCGTGAAAAGCCCGAAGGAGATCAGCGCGGCCAGGAACATGGCTTTCGGAAACTGTTTCTGCGGCTCTTTGAGTTCGGGAGCGTGCACCGCGTGCACTTCGACGCCGGCGAAAAGCAGCAGGATACCCGCCAGGAACGCGATGTCGCTCATGCCCGTGATGTGGGGGAAGAGACGCGGGTGGACGTGCTGCGCGGCGTCGACGTTGACGATCTGCGAGACGCCGGCCGGAATCTCCTTCAGGGCGATTTCGTTGCCGCCGGCCATCCAGATGACCGCCATCACGATCACGACGACGCCCGGGAGCACCGTGCCGATCAGAAATCCCTTCGAGGTGATGCCCGAGATGGCCGACGTGCCGCGCAGGGTCACCAGCGTCGCGCACCAGTACATTGCAATCGAGAACAACCCGACGTACAGCCCGTTCTGCGCCAGTGCCGGAACGCCGATCATGTAGGCGATCGACGCGGCGGCGAATCCCAGTACGGTGGGATACCAGACGACGTTCTGAATCCATTGCAGGAAGATCGCCGAGAAACCCAGGTGGCGGTTGAAAGCCTCCTTGACCCAGGTGTAGACGCCGCCGCCGCGGTCGGCGAAGGCGCTGCCCAGTTCGGCGCCAACGAGGGCCGCGGGAATCAGGAAGAGGAACGTCGCGAAGAAAATGTAGAAGAACATCGTCAGTTCCTCCTGGGCCATCATCGGGAGCCCGCGCAGGCTGATGACGGCCGCAGCGGTCATCAGCGCCAGCTGCGTCGTGGTGATATTTTTACGTTTTGCCATGGTGGGTAGGTTGGATTTTGCTGTTTTCCCTCGTCGTCCGCCGCACAGTTTTCGTGCCGGAGCGCATTGCCGCCCCGTGAAATCGGCAGCCGGAGCGTTGCAAAGAACCGATCGGAACACCGGGCGGCTTTTTCGTACCCTGCGCACGCGGGAACGGCGCGCCCGGCATGCGGACGCAAAAACAGCAGGGAATCTCGCGATTGCCTGCTGTCCCCGGAGGTCGCCCTCCTAAAACTACTAACCCAAACTTAAATAAATGAAGAAACCTCACTGCGGTTGCTGTGCCGCAGCTGACCGGAATAAGTACAAAGCGCGTGCCGAACCTGCAATCGCCGTCCGCCGGGGACCGTTTGGCCGATTATCGGGTCTTGTCGTGGAATTTTCACCGGAATAATTTTGGTTTTATTTCTTTTTATTGTTTTATTTGTGGCATATGCCTGATGATAGTGCCTTTAAAGGAAAATTTGCAGCCTTCGCCGTTGCGGGAGCCGATGCTACGACCCGCGTGGTGTTCGCCCCGGCGGTCAAAAGCAAGAACCGCGTGCCGTTCGATAACTTCCGCGCCGAATCGTTAACCCGTTAATTTGAAAGACAATGAAGAACCTGAAACTGTTTTTGTTGGGCCTTATGCTCTGCGCGGCGCTGCCGTCGCAGGCATGGGACCGCACGCGTCACGATGCCATCGCCTACATCGCCGAGTGCAACCTGACGCCCCGGGCGAAGAGGAACATCGCCCGCTACCTCGACCATTCGATCGTTTACTACGCTTCGTGGATGGACAAGTACCGCGACACCCCCGAATTCCGCAATGTCGAGCACGTGAGCTACGTGGATGCCGACATGCAGCTGGTCGACACGCTGCGCAAGGGAAAAACCAACTGTGTCGTGGAGCTGATGCACGCCATCGACCGGCTGAAGGACTACCGGAACATGAGCGACTCGCTCGTGCGGTTGAACCTAATGTATGTCATTCACATCGTGGGCGACATGCACTGCCCTTCGCATGTCAAGTACCCCGGTTGCAAGAGCGGCCGTGCGGACCTCAACGGGAAAAAGATGTCCTACCATGCGATGTGGGACTGGGGCGTGCTGGACGGCGCCCACGGCTGGAGTTACAGCGAGTACCGGCTGCTGCTGGACACCTTCTCCAAACGCGAGAAGGCCGGGATGGCCAAGGGTACGCCCCGCGAATGGCTGTACGAAACGGCCGTCGCCTGCCGGGTGATCTACGACTGGCAGCGGGCCGACGGGACCTACGGCAAGCAGTTCGTGACGGACACTTACCTGCTGCCCGAACGCCAGCTGATCCTGGCGTCGTATCGTCTGGCCGCCGTGCTCAACGACCTGTTCGGTTAGTGATGCCCTCCGGGGATAAAAAAAAAACAGGGA
>ERZ827450.3655-NODE-3655-length-10070-cov-2.742486_pt1 | contig 10070 bp, 3 predicted proteins | sample MGYA00519773_ERZ827450 | MGnify/ENA primary metagenome ERZ827450 (study PRJEB31778, sample SAMEA3449306) | human gut metagenome | biome: human gut; feature: human-associated habitat; material: faeces | place: United Kingdom | collected 2010/2012 ...
TCAATGAGCCACAAACTCTCTTCTGCCTCTCCGCATATATCAATAATTCCCTGTACAACAACAGTATCTTCTGCCTGCGTATCTGCATTCATTAATGAAACGGGAAGCCCGACTGTAAATGGCAGTTCCTTTCTCAAATTTCCCTGTCTGTCCATTTGAGATAATTTTTCTCCTATTTCAGAGAAAAGAAACGCTCCTATCGCCCTGTATAACCACTTTGCAGAAATCTTTTCTGATTCAGGATATGTGCCTTTCAATGCATCTATCCATTCAAAAAGCTGCTTTTTCGTCTGAATCTGTCCAAAAGGAAGTAATTCCATAATCTTATGGATAATCGTTCCTCTGGAAGTTGCTGCAATCTCAGACTTTTCTTCTTTTAAAAATTCCGGCATCTTAACTTCTTCCTCAAAGTTATTTTGTTCTGGCAGCATAATGGATGATTCTTCTTCTGGCAATGTGGTCTGAGAAAGTGTCTTTAACTCAGAAACAGAATACTTTCTTTTCCACTTTGTTGCGTCACGATTTGGATATTCATAAGAAAATGATTGTTCCACCATAGATACATCTGCTGGAATCACAACCGTGTCCATAAAAGTCTGATAAGAAAATTCTTCTTCCTGTTTCCTTTCCTTCTCAAAAAATGGAAGGATTTCTTCCCAGTTAACCAGTCTTGCCTTAAGCCAGCTGGCAGTTACTCCCTCAGAGTGCGCCTGTTTCTGCGTCTCCTGATTTTTCAAAAAACCTTCCCTCTCTTCTGACTTTTCCGACTGTGTACTCCGAAATTGATCTGCCAGTATAGGAAGAAGCCAGTCCATAGCGCTTGTCGCTCTCCACTTCTGTGTATTTATTTGGAGCCTAAGTCCTGCTTCTAAGTCCTGTGCCTTTATTGTTCCTGTAAGAATCAGCTTTCTCTTTGCCCTTGTCATCGCCACATATAAAATACGCATTTCTTCTTCTAAAGTATCTTTCCACACTTTTTCCTGAATCGCCTTTTTCATAAGCGACGGATGATGGAATCGCAATGTGATATTGACACATTCCATTCCAATTCCCAGTTCTGGATGACAGAGCATCGGTTTAGTCAAATCCATCCGGTTAAACTTTTTCGATAATCCACTGACGAATACTACTGGAAATTCCAGACCTTTACTCTTATGGATTGTCATAATTTTTACAACATTTTCATTCTCTGTTCCGCTTCCGGCCTCACCCATCTCAATTTCGTAAGACTTGAGCTGCTCCATATATCGATTAAAGTAAAATAATCCTTTAAATACCGTTTTTTCGTAATCTTCTGCTTTCTTTAAGAGCATCAGAAGATTCTCTTTTCGTTTTGCCCCATCCGGCATTAACTGTACATCATAGTAAAAACCAGTTCTCTGATAAATATCCCATAACAGCACTCCCAATGGCTGCTCCTTTTTTTGCTCGCGGAAATATTGTAAATCTTTATAAAAATGCTGAATTTTTGCTCGTAGTTCTTCCTCTGCTCCCTCCTGCAAATACAGGCACATAAGGTCATACAAAGTATATTGCTCTCTCATTGGCTCTCTTACGAGAATTCTAAGTTTAGTCAGTTCTTCCTCTGTAAAACCTCCAATAGAAGAAAGCATGACCGAAGCCATCGGGATATCCTGATACACATTATCTACCACAGAAAGATAATTCAGTATAATCGTAATCTCCCTTGTATGAAAATATCCTGTTTTGTTTTCACAGCTTACCGGTATTCCATTCTTCTCTAAAAACTCCGCCATTGGCTCCATTCTTCCGGCTCCTGAACGCAAAAGTATTACAATATCTCCGTAATGATATCCTTCTTCTATCAGTTCCTGTATTCTTTTTGTGATAAGAGCCGTCTCCGTCAGTACATCTTCCGGGGCTTCCTCTAAGGTCTGGACACTGTCTTTTACAAAGAATAGTAGTTCCGAAGTTTCTTTATCTTCCAGCATTGGGCCACCCTCACCAGCACGAAGAGCTGTCTCTTCATTGTAGTCTACACCACCAAAGTCTCTTTCCATCAAACGGGAAAATACATAGTTTGTAAAACAAAGTACTCCCGGTGCACTTCGGAAATTATCTCGAAGTTCTATAGAAACTCCCTCTTCCTCATTATGATATTTTTCATTTCTTCTTAAAAACAAATCTGGTCTTGCCTGGCGGAACCGATAAATGCTCTGCTTTACATCTCCTACAGTGAATAATGTATTATTATCTTTTTCTGATAACATTTCTAAAATTGTTTCCTGCACAAGATTCGTGTCCTGATATTCATCTACAAAAATCATCTTATACTTTTTTGCTAATGTTTTTGCTGTTTCGGAAGGATAGGCCTGCCCTCCCTCATCATAATGATCTACCAGGAGTTCTAGTGCAAAATGTTCTAGGTCATCAAAATCATATACATTTTTTTCTTTTTTATATGCAAGATAAATCTCTTCAAAACGCTGCGCAAGCACAATATATTCTTCTAAAAGAGGATAAATACCTGCTGCCTCTCTTTGCAGTTCTTCTGCCGGAGCAGTAAATACTGTTTCTTTTTGCTTTTGCAGCAGTTCTTTTACCTCCTGGTGCCATTCTTTTACTATCTCATAATCTGCCCATTCCTTATCTTTCTTTGTCGCTCTTGGAAAGGCCGGTACAGACCCACGAGATAATACCATATAATAAGCATCATAACTTTCTGTCTGTGAAAGTGCCTCCACATACTCTGATACATCCTGTAAAAGAACACCGTATTTTTCTGGAACTTCTTCCCCTGCTATATTCTTTAACAGCTTTGACAGCGCTTCTTTTTCCTGCAAAAGTTCCTTTTTCGCTTTTAAGAAAATAAGCATTACTGCTGGGGAATTGTCCCACTCTTTTGCCTCTGCAAGCTGCAATGCTTCCTGCTTTGTCTTTTCAAACCAGAAAGAAGCATTGGGGAAACTGCGAGAGAAGCGATATAAGTCTCCTACCAGTTCTTCTAAAACCTTATCACTTTTTCCTGGTGCATACGACTCTGCAAACTTCACAAAACTTTCCCTTCCAGAAGCATATGCCTCCTCTAACAATTGTTCTATTGCCTGCTGGCGGAGTAAGAACAACTCTCCTTCCTCCCCTATTCGAAAGGAAGGGTCAATAGAAAGTTCATTATAATGTGTACGAATTAAATGATTACAAAAGCTGTGTACTGTTGAAATATCTGCCTGTCTTATCTTTCGAATCTGCTTCCTTAAATAGTGATTCTCCGGATCTTTTGCCAGACGTTCTTCTAAATCCAAACTAATACGCTCTTTCATTTCTGCTGCTGCAGCGTTCGTAAATGTCATAACAAGAAACCGATCGGCCTCTACAGGATTTTTCTCATCCATAATAAGTTCCGCCATACGGCTTACAAGAACTCTTGTCTTACCCGCACCAGCTCCAGCAGATACCATGATATTTTTATCCCTTAAAAATATGGCCTGTTCCTGCTCTTTTGTGTAATTCATCTATTCTCCCTCCTCTCTGATTTTTTCTAAGACTTCCTCCACAGACATTCCCTGGAAACTCTGGTACTCATAACCTGGCAGCTTCGGATCAAATCCACAGACATCTGCGAAAGGACAGTAATCACAGGCTGTTCCTTTTTTATTTCTGTACGGTCTTGGATGAATCTCTCCTTTATAAATTCTCTCGCCTAATTCTGCCGCCTTTTTCCGGGCATAAGCTCCCATATAATGAAAGTCCTGCGTACTCATCACTGGAGAATTTTTATATGGTTCTCCAGACTTTTTCAGACGAATCGGCATAGATACAAAACCATCACTGCCCTCTTCTAACTTACTCAGTATATCCGCATCACTATTTGCCATTCCAGACAGTCGAAAATTTTTAAGAAGTTCGCTTTCTTCTGCATAATCTGCCTTTATAATTGGGTCTTGTAACTGATAATAGAAGATTCCGGCAGGAACAACAGGTTTATTATCGGGATTTTGTTCATTTTCTTTATAAATTTCTTCCGCTGCATTCATGTAAATGACAAGCTGCATCTCCAGTCCATAATAAAAGTCTTCCAATTCAAACTTTTTCATTCCAGACTTGTAGTCGATGACTTTCATAAGAATCTCATCATCATCCTCGCAGGTATCTACCCTGTCAATCACACCCTGCAAAAACATCTTTCTTCCATCTTCGAGCGGGACTTCTGCCTCTTTTAACTTTTTGTTTTTTCCAAAACTAAGCTCAAATCTATCTGGTTCGAACTGGCTGTTTTTCAAATGGACGCGCAGAACCTGAATTGTCCTTTTCATAATTCTCTCTACTGTTTTTATTTTGTACTGATTTCGAGAAGAACTCTGGAACACATCACTCAGATTCTCATCCATCGCTGTATGCAGCGCTTCTGAAATATATTGTTCCTGCACTTCATCCGGGATATTCTTCCAGCTATATTCCGACTCTTTTACCTTTCTGGAAAAACACTCTAATGCCTTATGAAAAAGATTACCAAGATCTATAGGACGAATCTTATATTCTTCTCTTTCTCTTAGTTCCAGACCATAAATACAAAAATATTGATATGGACAGGCTGCAAATCGCTCTAACCTTGTTACACTTCCTGAAAGTTCCTTTCCGTAAAGCTGCTCCAGCAATTCTTCTGAAAGTTCTGGTTCCTGATATGCATTTTCAATCCAATGTCCATATTTTTCCAGTTCTTTCCTTCCCTCACTCTGCTCTAACCAGTACTTTGCCAGCATAACAAAAGCCCTGTTCTTCCGTACTTTCTCGGGTTCTGTTTTTGCCTGAAGAAAACTTTCTATCAGAAATTCCCGACTGTCCTCCAGATTAAAGTAATATCTTCGCTCCTCTTCTGGATACTGTTTTCTCTTCAACTTTGGGAAAAGCTGGCTTATATTTTTCTGAAGAAGTGAAGGCCGCAATGCCGAACCGTCACTATCTGTCACAGAATAAGAAAAATATAATTCATCTGTTGGTTTGGCAAATGCCATGTACATATAAAATTCATCTTCCATCGACTGTTCTAGCAGGCTCTGCGATAAAGAAATACCACAATTTTTTAAAACTTCTTTTTCCTCATCACTGAGAAGTCCTCTGTCCTCTATATTCGGCGGTATCCTCCCATCGTTCATTCCTGTGATAAACAGCACCTTTACTTCATGCAGACGGGTACGCTTTAAATCACCTAGAACCACCTGATCCATTGTCAGTGGAACAACACCAAGGCCCAGCGCATCAAGACCCGCATCCACAATTTCTGCAAGTTCCTTTACCGCCATCTTTTCCTCACCGAAAATCATTACAATTTTATCCATGAGCGACAGTAAGAGGTCATATAACTGCCTATACTCAGCAGCTTTTACAAAGTCACTGTTTTCCTCCGCTTTTTGCGCCTGATTTTTGAGCTTCTCCTCAAAAGAAAGCTTTACCATCGTATGATACAATACTTCTATTTTGTCTCTTACACTAGCCTCTTTATCCCGCATGACTGAACAGAAGTTTTCCGTTTCTTCCATGAATTTCTCCTGTAAAAGAAGAAGTGCTTTTATCGCTGCCTCGTCTTTATTCTTGAGTCTCCTGTAAAATGGCTTCTTCCACATGGAATATCCCCTAACACCTGCATACAACACATAATTTTCCAGATAATCAGCATCTTCATCTATAAGATTAGACATTCCAGACTTCAGATAACGGAACACACTCTCATAAGAATATTCCATCTGTGCAAGATGAAAGAGGGAGCGAACTGCCTCAACTCCTGAATGATAGGAGACTTTCTTTTTCGTATCCTCGAATACCGGAATATTTAAAATAGCTGCCTTTCGTTTAAATGCAGAGGCATAATCGGCCACATCTCCTGAAAGCACTGCAAAATCGCGATAGCGGTAACCTTTTTGTCTTACAAGCTGCTCTATTTTGTGCATAACATAGTCTGCCTCTCCATCTGGATTATGGCACACTGTCATATGGATTCGTTCTATCTTCTTTGAATAAATCTTCCGGCTATTTTGAAATAGATTTTTTTCTAAAAATGCAAGTTCCGGATTATTTATAAATCTTGGAGAAACTGGTGTGTCAAGCTTTACGACCTCTTCTACTTCCTGCATATTTTCCTGACAGAGCATTAGCAGCGCATCCCCTGTCTTCTTACTGGAAGTGAATAAATCCTCAGTCATTCCCCTTTGTCCGGGCACAAATTCTGGAATTGTTATTGTCACGTTAATCTGCCCCGCAACCTTTAATAATTCCTTTAAAAATGCCAGCTGAACCGGGGTAAATCCTGCAAATCCATCAAAATAAAATACTGCATTCGTAAGCATTGGAGCTTCTTTGGCAAATTCTCTGGCAACATCAAGTATCTGTTCTGTTACCATAAATCTTCCCTCTATCGCTTTATCAAAATGTTCATAAATTCTGCCAAGTTCCTTGCATTTGTTAGAAAGAGCTTTATTCTCTCCGAGTTTCTCAGAAACTTCCTCTACCTGCTCCCAGGTTACCCCATATCCGATAAACTCCATTAACATAGACTTTAACTCATCAATGAAGCCTGCCTTTTTCATACTTTTTTTAAAATAAAGAAAATTATTCTCACCTTCCGAAAGAATCTTTCGAAGCATCATGGATACTCCTAAATCTTCAAGGATTTCTCCCGGCTGATACCCACATTCGTCAAAAATACGATAGGCAAGCCGATGAAAACTCAGTACATCTATGTTAAAAAAGCCATGTCTTGGATGTTTCTTTACCATTTTTCTCTGCATCTCAAGACTGAACTGCTCTGGTACGATTACATAATATTTCTGCTGCGGATTTTCCATGGAAAGGCGGATTACTTCCTGCACCAGATATTCCGTTTTTCCCTGTCCGCTTCTTCCTGTAATTAATCTTAGTGCCATGAATCCTCCTATGCTCCCATTCTATAATTGCTATTCGTCTGCTTTGTCATTCCAGTGTGCAAGTTCTTCCCTTAATGTAGACAACAATTCACTTTCCGGCAGTTTGCGAACAACCTGTCCTTTCTTTATCAAAAGACCCTCACCTTTTCCTCCTGCGATCCCGATATCTGCCTCTTTGGCTTCTCCCGGTCCATTTACCACACAGCCCATTACGGCAACCTTGATATCTAAATCATCAAATTCTGTAACCATTTTTTCTACTTCATTAGCAAGACCGATCAAATCAATATTAGTTCTTCCACAGGTAGGACAGGATACGACTTCTACTCCACCCTTACGAAGTCCTAACGTCTTTAAAATCTGCTTTGCAGAAGCAATCTCATTCACAGGATTTCCTGTAAGAGAAACGCGGATCGTATCACCAATTCCCTGATTTAAAATAATACCAAGACCAATTGCAGATTTGATATTCCCACGGAATAATGTACCTGCTTCGGTAATTCCTACATGAAGCGGATACGGACATTTCGGTGCTAATAATTCATGTGCCTTTGCACACATTAAAACATCAGAGGACTTAATGCTGACAACGAGATTATCATATCCCATGTCTTCTATCATTTTTACTTTATCCAATGCACTCTCCACTAATCCTTCTGCGGTTACTTTTCCATACTTTTCTACAATATTTTTTTCTAAAGAACCGCTATTTACTCCGACACGGATAGGTATATTATATTCCTTTGCCTTATCAACTACCGCTTTTACTCTTTCTGCCGAACCAATATTACCCGGATTAATTCTTATCTTATCTGCTCCATTCTCAATGGCAGCAATCGCCATACGATAATCAAAATGTATATCGACAACAAGCGGTATATGGATTTGCTTTTTTATATCCGCTACGGCTTTAGCCGCAACCATATCAGGCACGGCAACACGAATTATCTCGCAGCCTGCATTTTCAAGTTCATGTATCTGATTTACCGTTGCTTTGACATCTCTTGTGTCGGTATTACACATAGACTGAATTGCAACGGGATTGTCACCGCCGATTTTCACACCGCCTATATTTACAATTCTTTTTTGTTTTCTCATAAATATTAACCTCACTTATTGAATAAACGCATTATATCGTGGAATGATACGAACACAATGAATGCCAATAACAATAACATTCCGACTGCATGAACTATCCCCTCTTTTTCAGGCGGAATAGCCTTTCTGCGTATCATTTCAATCAGTACAAACAATATTCTTCCGCCGTCAAGTGCAGGTATCGGAAGAATATTGAATATTCCGAGATTTATTGTCAAAATTGCAACCAAGTTAAGCACATAAAGCCAACTGTAACTGCCCGAATTAACCGCGTTGTTCACTTCGCTTACAATTCCGACAGGTCCTGACATTTGGTCTACTCCGACCTTACCTGTTATCATCTGCCAGAATGACTGATACACAAGCTTAACCACAAATTTGGTTTCATTTAAAGCCTCTCCCCAAACATTAAATATCGTTATATCCTTTGTTTTAGGTGTAAAGCCTATTATATATCTTGTGCTTGTTTCCGACTGACCTACAAGTGAATCGTCCTTAGGCATTTTATCGGAATATTCCACAAACTGACCTGTTGTGTATCCGTTTATTGTACTGTCAACTTGTACGCCGTTTTCTCCGTAAGTTGTTTTGACAATTTGCTCCGTCGGCATAAATGAATAGTCGATTTTTTCACCGTTTCTTGAAACCGTTACGGTTGCCTGTTCGTCTTTTTTGAAATTTTGAGTATAAAGTGAAATATCATTATAGAAATTAATTTTCTTTCCGTTAATCTTTATAATCTTATCATTCGGCTGTACTCCGACTTGTTCTATATAGCTGTGCGGAACAACCGTATCAATAACATTTGTTCGTGCAGGCGACGTTGACGGAACGATAACAAGAAACAGTACAAAACCCAAAATGATATTAAAAACCCCGCCTGCCAAAAGTACAAGCAATCTTTTCCACGGCTTTTGATTTGAAAAAGCTCGCGGATCGGTATTGTCGGCTTCATCTTCGCCCTCAAATTTACAATAACCGCCAAGCGGCAAAATTCTTATTGAGTATTGTGTTTCGCCTTTCTTTTTCTTGAATATTGCAGGTCCCATTCCGACAGAAAAGTCATCAACTTTAAAGTTCAGCATTTTTGCAACTATAAAGTGACCGAATTCGTGCAGTGAAACCATTACAAGGAACATTACAACAGATACAATCGCAGTTATCAAATTAAGCTCTCCTTTTCCAATCTATATACAATCTCACGGGCTAACTTATCTGTTTCCCATATATCCGAAATTGTCGGATTTTCGATATTTTTAATCTCGCTCATTGCCTTTGCGATAGCGTCGGATATACCGAGATAAGATATTTTACCTTGCATAAACAACTCAACCGCCGCCTCATCGGCACTGTTAAATACAGTCGGTTTTATACCGCCGTCTTTAAGTGCGTCATATGCCAATTTCAACGCATAAAACGTGTCTGTGTCGGGTTCGTCAAATGTAAGTGACGGATACTTTGTAAAGTCAAGTTCGTTATTCTTCATCGGAAGTCTGTTCGGATACGTCAATGCGTACTGTATAGGAAGTCGCATATCAGGTGCACCGAGCTGTGCAATTACTCCGTTATCCACGAACTCAACCATTGAATGTACAACGCTTTGTCTGTGTACCAAAACTTTTATGTTATCCGTTCCGAAAAGCCACTTCGCCTCCATCACTTCAAGTCCTTTATTGACAAGCGTTGATGAATCTATCGTAACCTTTGCACCCATATTCCAATTAGGGTGTTTTAATGCGTCCTCAGGTTTTGTGTCAACCAGTTCTTCACGTTTTTTCCCAAAGAACGGACCGCCCGATGCCGTTAAAAGTATTCTCTTTACTTCGCGTCTGTCCTTACAGCCTTGAAGTGACTGAAATATCGCACTGTGTTCACTGTCTACGGGAAGTATCGCAACTCCGTTTTCCTTTGCCAAATCCATAACGATATGACCGCCTGTTACAAGCGTTTCCTTATTCGCAAGAGCAATATTTTTCTTTGCCTTTATTGCCTCTATTGTAGGCTCAAGTCCCGAAATACCGACAACCGCGGTTACAACAGTATCAGCACCGTCAGCTGTTGCCGTTTCTATAAGACCGTCTTTTCCTTGTACTA
>ERZ827450.3660-NODE-3660-length-10053-cov-2.638328_pt1 | contig 10053 bp, 9 predicted proteins | sample MGYA00519773_ERZ827450 | MGnify/ENA primary metagenome ERZ827450 (study PRJEB31778, sample SAMEA3449306) | human gut metagenome | biome: human gut; feature: human-associated habitat; material: faeces | place: United Kingdom | collected 2010/2012 ...
TGTCTTTCACTTCCAAGATAGCCTGTGTAAATAGCATCAAAGGAGAAACCTTCTTTTTGCCAATGCTTCTTAATAGGTTCCATATCGTCAGTTAAATCACGAAATGTAAAATCGTTAAACATAGTATGTGTTGACAAAATGGACGTAGGTAATATGGATGTTTCAATGCCCATTGCCGAAATAATAGGCAGGGCAACGGTAAGTGAACATTTACCTATACATGAAATATCCTGTATGCTTAAAACACGTTTCATAGATAATCTCCGTTCGTTTACATTTTTGTTATAATCAAGTATAATTCCTTATGTGGTATCATACAATCGCTATTTTACCACAAAAATATAATACCAGAAAGATTAGGTTTATTTATGCTTACTTATGACTTTGGAAAAAGAGAAAAAACATCTTTATATGAATATTTGTACAAGTGTATAAAAGAAGATATTTTATCAGGAAAAATTAAAGCCAATGAAAAGCTTCCGTCAAAACGTGAAATGGCAAAAAATCATGACATTAGTGTAATAACAGTAGAAAATGCCTACGCTCAGCTTATAGTCGAAGGTTACATATACACTAAGGAGAAGAAGGGATATTTTGCCAGTGATATTGGAAGTCAATACATTGAGCAGAAGCCCAAAGTCAAATATGAGAAGAAAAAAGAAAAGAAGAACCCGCCGTTATTATTCAACCTGGCCGAGATTCAGAATGAATGTTCCAAGCGGTTCAAGATCAGCCCGGATGAGACACTCCGGATCATCCAGGAACTATATGAAAAAAAGCTCGTCACCTACCCAAGAACAGATGCCCGTGTCCTATCGACAGCAGTGGCAAAAGAGATCCACAAGAACTTAAACGGTCTGATGCAGTACGAACCGGCAAAGCCATATCTTCAGGATATCGTGAAATTCGGCAGCCACAAAGGACTGGAGAAGACGAGATATGTCAACGACAAACAGATCACAGACCACTATGCGATCATCCCGACAGGACAGGGTATGGGAGCACTAAAAGGACTTCCGAATCTGTCACAGAGGGTGTATGATGTGATCGTAAGACGATTCTTAAGCATCTTTTATCCACCGGCTGTCTATCAGAAAGTATCGATCGTGACGAAGATCAAAGAAGAATCCTTCTTCTCAAGCTTCAAAGTACTGGCAGAAGAAGGCTATCTGAAAGTTACAGGCGTGCCGGGCAGGAAGAACGACAATAACGATAATAACGACAATACAGACAGCAGAGCAGACAGTACCGAGGACAAAGACACTGATGCAGCCTTCTTCGCCAGGATCCAGAGCCTCAAGAAAGGCATGACCCTTTCGGTACAGTCCCTGGATATCAAAGAAGGCAAGACCTCGCCGCCGAAGCGCTACAATTCCGGTTCACTGATCCTTGCCATGGAAAATGCAGGACAGCTCATCGAAGACGAAGAACTCCGCGCCCAGATCAAAGGAAGCGGAATCGGCACCAGTGCCACCAGAGGCGAGATACTGAAGAAATTATTCAATAATAAATATCTGGCGCTCAATAAAAAGACCCAGATCGTCACGCCGACGATGTTAGGGGAAATGATCTACGATGTCGTAGACCATTCCATCCGGCCGCTCCTGAACCCGGAACTTACGGCAAGCTGGGAAAAAGGTCTGACGTATGTGGCAGATGGAGATATCACATCAGATGAATATATGAAAAAGCTGGATGATTTTGTATCAAGACGCACACTTGCAGTCAAAGGTCTGAACAATCAGTATCAGATGCGGGCGTGCTATGATAAGGCAGCGCAGTTTTATAAGAAGCCGGTGAGAAAGACCGGAAAAACTAAAAAATAAAAAAGGAGAACCAATATGTCAGAACAATTAACCATCAAAAACCTCTACAACCACATGGATGAAACCATCGCAAAAGACATCTTCGAAGGAGCCACCTACCCATGGGAAATCCTTCCAAAGATCAGCGGCTTCATCAAAGAACTCGGAAAGACCCTTCCGGCAGATGAATACGATCAGGTCGGCGAAGACGTTTGGATCGCCAAATCCGCAACCGTATTCCAGACAGCCTACATCCACGGACCGGCGATCATCGGAAAGAACGCAGAAGTCCGTCAGTGCGCATTTATCCGCGGAAATGCGATCGTCGGCGAAGGTGCAGTCGTAGGTAATTCGACAGAACTTAAGAACGTCATCCTGTTCAACAAAGTACAGGTGCCGCACTATAATTACGTGGGCGATTCCATCCTCGGCTACAAATCCCACATGGGGGCCGGATCCATCACATCCAATGTCAAATCCGACAAAAAGCTCGTCGTAGTAAAAGCCGGAGACGAAAGGATCGAGACAGGTCTTAAGAAATTCGGAGCCATGCTCGGAGACGAAGTAGAAGTCGGCTGCGGCAGCGTATTGAATCCGGGAACCGTGATCGGAAGCCACAGCAACATCTACCCACTGTCAAGCGTCAGAGGATTCGTACCGGCACACAGCATCTACAAGAGACAGGGTGAAGTAGTGGAGAAAGTAGAAGAGTAATCAGACCACGGAGGAAAAATCAATGAACAAAATAGCATTCATTGGCGTAGGCATCATGGGCAGATCCATGGTCCGCAATCTCATGAAAGCAGGATTCGAATTACACATCTACGCCAGAACCAGATCCAAAGTCGAAGACGTGATCAGCGAAGGAGCCACCTTCCACGACACCATTGCAGACTGCGTAAAAGACGCAGAAGCAGTCATCACCATCGTAGGCTTCCCGACCGACGTAGAAGAAGTCTACTTCGATGCAGGCAACATCTTAGAGAGCGCAAAAGAAGGCACATACCTGATCGACATGACGACCACAAGCCCGATGCTGGACCAGAAGATCGCAGAAGAAGGAACCAAAAGAGGCTTCCATGTACTGGACGCACCGGTCACCGGCGGTGACACCGGAGCGAAGAACGGTACACTCTCCATCCTGGTCGGCGGTTCCAGAGAAGACTACGAAGCCTGCATGCCGTTATTCGAGGCGATGGGAACCAACATCAACTACCAGGGAGGATCCGGTTGCGGCCAGCACGCCAAGCTTGCGAACCAGATCATGATCGCCGGCACCTTATCTGGAGTCTGCGAGGCACTCACCTATGCGAAGGCAAAAGGCCTGGATATTCAGACGGTCCTCGATTCCGTATCGACCGGAGCGGCAGGAAGCAAGCAGTTAGATACCTTCGGACCGAAGATTCTGGCAGGAGACTACGCACCGGGATTCTTCCTGAAGCACTTCGTCAAAGACATGAAGATCGCCCTTACCGAAGCGAACATGAGCAATCTCAATCTGGACGTATTAAGCCAGGTGCTTGCCAACTACGAACTCCTTCAGGCAGAAGGCTGCGGAGATCTCGGCACTCAGGCACTGATCAAGTACTACGAAGAAGAGATGGACGTATAAAACATGTTACCATAGAACGGCGGCTGTTATCGGATGGAGAAGATTATAAAACCATTCATGGCTGGGATGATCTGGATAGCGCAGAAGAAGAGGATGTCAAATTATTTGTAGATCATATCTCAGTGATCTGCCTGTTGTATAATATGTTCTTCAAAAAGGAATGTTTTGCACAGGAACAGGAATATCGCATGGTGTTCCTCTGTGTACATAAAAGAGAGCATCAAGTGCCGGAAAATAGCATTCCGGTGGAATATCGGATAAAAGATGAAGTATTTATTCCGTTTATAAGAATGAAGCTTGGAGATATAAGTTGTTTAAAATTTGTTTGCGTTGGGACGAAGAATATAAGTGATCTGGCGGTTAAGGGATTGCGGCATTATTTTGGAAGCAGAGATCTGGAAATGCGTGTGAAAAAGTCGGAGATTCCGCTGCGGTATTGACAGTCGTTGGAGACGGGAACGGGCAAGCTTGGAAGAAAGCATTCAGCTCTTGAGTCATAAAAAGTTTCTGATATCATTATTCTAAATATAAAAATGATAGATTGACAAAATGAGCGAAAAGTGAAACGGAGATGAAGAAAATGGAATATACAGAATTTGGAAAGACACAGCTTCGTGTATCCAGGATGTGTCTTGGTACATGGGGAATCGGAGGTGCCGGATGGGATTCTTATTCCGACGAAAGCCGGATGGATGCGATCAAGGCAGCAGTAGATTGTGGAATCAATTTTATTGATACGGCACCCGCCTACAACGGAGGCAGGGCAGAACAGTATATCGGAGAAGTTGTGCACAAACTTGGCGTCAGGAAAGAAGTGATCCTGGCTACCAAGTGTGGAAATGAATTTATTAATGGAAAATATGTACGCTGCGGGTCGGCAGATAAGATCATGCGGGAATGCGAAGAATCACTCCGTAATCTGAAGACAGATTATATCGATGTATATCTGGTCCACTGGCCGGATCCGAATGTTCCGATGGAAGAGACAATGGATGCGCTTAATACACTGAAAAAGCAAGGAAAGATTCTGCATATCGGAGTATCGAATTTTACAAAAGAACAGATGGAAGAAGCAGAAAAATATTGTGCTATAGAAGCATATCAGCCACAGTATTCTATGGTAGATCGGAAATGGGAGCAGCTGATCCGGTGGGCCTGTGCTCAGAAAATGGGAGTTATGACTTATGGAACACTCGGAGGAGGCATTTTAACCGGAAAATACAGAGAACTCAAGGAATATGGTGTGGATGATAACCGAAACCGGTTTTATCCATATTTTAAAGAACCGTTGTTTTCAAAAGTAATGCTTCTTTTAAGAACAATGGATCAGATCAGTGAGGAACGAAATGTTCCATTGTCGCAGATTGCATTGAACTGGACCTTGCAGAGACCTTTTATTTCTTCTTGTATTATAGGAGCGCAGAGCCGCGATAAAATTGAAGAGAACTGCAAGGTATTTGAGTGGAAACTAAGTGATGATGAGATGCAGCTGCTGGAACAGGCTTTGAAAAAGACTATTATATAAGACTACAAAGGAAGACGAGGAGGAATAAACATTATGGAAGAGAAGCGTACCGGCTTATTTGAAAACGGTCTGATCTGGTTCGGCGCAGGGGTTTCGATCGCAGAGATCCTGACCGGAACATATCTGGCCCCGCTTGGCATGGGAAAAGGACTGGCGGCAATCATAGTAGGACACATCATTGGTTGTCTGATGCTGTTCCTGGCAGGAGTGATCGGCGGAAAAGTCAGAAAGAGTGCAATGGAGACTGTAAAGATGAGCTTTGGACAGAAGGGAAGTATCCTTTTTGCGGTCCTGAATGTGTTGCAGCTTGTCGGCTGGACTGCGATCATGATCTATGACGGGGCACTGGCAGCAGACGGTGTGATGCATACCGGCAGATGGATATGGTGCCTGGTGATTGGAGCATTGATCATTCTGTGGATTGTGATCGGAATTACGAATCTGGGCAAGATCAATACCGTTGCGATGGCAGCATTATTTATCCTGACATTGATTCTGTGTAAGGTGATATTTACAGGAAGCGGGGTGGGAACACCGTCTGACGATAGTATGACATTTGGAGCAGCAGTAGAGCTTGCGGTTGCAATGCCATTATCGTGGCTGCCGCTGATCAGTGACTACACAAGAGAGGCGAAGGAGCCTGTGAAAGCAACTGCAGTCAGTGCGGTTACATATGGAATTGTAAGCTGCTGGATGTATGTGATTGGTATGGGAGCTGCTATCATTACCGGAGAGTATGACATTGCACAGATCATGTTAAAGGCAGGTCTTGGCATTCTGGGACTTCTGATCATTGTATTTTCAACAGTTACAACCACTTTCCTGGATGCATACTCTGCTGGAATCTCCAGCGAGACGGTTGTAAGCAGATGGAACGGAAAGCATGTTGCTATCGTTGTGACAGTGATTGGAACGGTCGCTGCAATTGTATATCCGATGGATAATATAACAGATTTCCTGTATCTGATCGGTTCTGTATTTGCACCGATGATCGCTATTCAGATTGCTGATTTTTTCCTGTTAAAACAAGACAAGAGCAGTCGGGCAGTATATGTGCCTAATATGATCATCTGGGTGATTGGATTCGTTGTGTACAGAATTCTTATGAATGTAGATATGCCGGTAGGAAATACATTGCCGGATATGGTGATCACGATCATCCTGTGTCTGATCGCCGGGAAATTAATACCTGAAAAAAATCAGAAAAAATAAGATTGATAATTCATAGACAAAATCTATCAACTTTCATAAAAATACTAATTTGTCTTTTATTTAACAAAATCATATAAACAAATTATAAAGAAATGCAAACAAATACAATCACATTTTTATGGAGGTTAGTAAACTATGAAAAACAATTTTCCATACGTATTCAGCCCTCTTACGATCAGAGGTATGACACTCAAAAACCGTGTTGCAATGATGCCTATGGGAAGTGATTTCGCCGGACATGATGGGAAACTGAGCGACGAACATATCAAATATTATGAGCTGCGTGCACGTGGCGGCACAGGGCTTCTGTACGTGCGAGACGTATCATTGACGGAACGGATGCCGGACGCCATATGGTATTGAATACCCTTGAAAGATTGAACTATCTTTAAAATATGTCCCTAAAAGGGAACCCCTTTCCAATATAAATATAAATATAAAGAAGCTTCGGAGAATCCTGTTACCTGTGATTCTCCGAAGCTTTTTATGAAAATAACTATCTCCGGTTCTACTTCTATGATATGATATAACTGATGAATGTAAGAAATAATATTTTAAAACAAAATATTTCAAAATAAAATAAAAAAACAATTGGGGGAAATACGTAATGAAAAGTTTGCTGATTCTCGGTGAAGGCGGATTCGGCCGGATGGTAGCGGAGACTGCGCAGGCACTGGGGTATGAAAAGGTTGTATTTTTGGATGATGCGGTGAAGGATGAAGCGGTCATCGGAATGTGCTGTGATTATGAGATCAGGCATAAGGAGTATCCGGTGGCAGTAGCAGCTTTTGGAAATAACAAGATGCGTCTGTACTGGACGGATAAATTGCTGGAAAAAGGGTATGAGGTACCGGCAATCGTGCATCCGTCTGCAGTCGTAAGTCCGAGTGCGGTGCTGGAGCCGGGCTGTTTTGTGATGCAGAGAGCAGTGGTAAATACCAATACCCGGATCGGACGTGCGGTGCTGGTGAACAGCGGGGCAATCGTAGATCACAATTCAGTAGTATGTGCCGGAGCGCATGTCGGACTGGGGAGTGTTGTAAAGTCAGACTGTACGATCGAGAGCGGATGTAAAGTGGAGGCAGGAGAAGTGATCTTCTCAACCAGAAGGAAGATCGAGGGCGTGGACAGCCGGAGTCTGGAAGATGCCGTGTACGCATTTGGTTTCGGGCAGCAGTGCAGTTATGTGAAGCCATTCGGAGAAGGACACATCAATGAGACTTATGCAGTCTATATGCCGGGCGCAGATGGAAAGGATACGCCGCTCTATGTTTTGCAGCGCATCAATATTAATGTATTCAAGAACCCGGATCAGGTAATGGCGAATATATTCGGCGTTACGGAGTATCTGCGCAGTATGATCCGTGAGGCAGGTGGAGATCTAGACAGAGAGGCATTGTCTTATATTAAGACAAAATCAGGAGAGAGCTATTTTGAAGATGCGGATGGACAGCCATGGCGCTGCCTGCATTATGTACCGGATTCTGTGTGCTATCAGATGGTGGAGAGACCGGAACAGTTCTATCAGTCGGCACTCAGCTTTGGCCATTTTCTGAAGCAGCTGGGGGATTATCCGGCCGAGAGTCTCTATGAGACGATTCCGAAGTTCCACGATACGGTGAAGCGTTTCCATGATTTCAAAGACGCACTGCGGAAAGATGTGAAGAACAGGGCAAGACTTTGCCGTGAAGAAATAGAGTTTGTACTGGCACGCGAGGATGACTGCGGTGTCCTTATGAAGCAGCTTGAGGAAGGAATACTTCCGCTCCGTGTGACGCACAACGATACCAAGCTGAATAACATTTTGTTTGATAGGAATACAGGAGAGGGACTGTGCATCATCGATTTGGACACGATCATGCCGGGACTTGCGGCAAATGACTTTGGTGATTCCATCCGGTTCGGGGCATCGACAGCGGAAGAAGATGAGAAGGATCTGAACAAGGTGCACTTTGATATAGAGCTTTACCGCATCTACGTGAAAGGGTATCTGGAGATGGCGAAGGATGTACTGACACCGGCGGAGAACGCCAGTCTTCCGTGGGGAGCGAGACTTATGACGCTGGAATGCGGTATGCGTTTTCTTGCTGACTTCCTCCAGGGCGATGTATATTTCAAAACAACTTATCCGGAACACAATCTTGTTCGGGCAAGAACACAGTTCAGGCTTGTAAAAGAGATGGAAGAACAGTTTGATCAGATGCAGGAAATCGTTGAGACGTTCTGAAAGTGATGGGCAAATTGTTGTAACTAAAATACAATTTAATTTCCGGTTTAAAGTTGACAGATAATAAAATACATTTTATTATAAATATAAGTTTGATATATAAAGATAACGAAGAGAGTTAAAACGGAAGGAGAATTCAACAGATGTTAAACGATAATTTTGTAACATTTGAAATTGGAAAAGCAAAGCATATCGCACTCGTTGCCCATGATGGTAAGAAAAAAGAACTGATCGAATGGTGCGACAAGAATAAGGAAATCTTAAAAGGTCATTTCTTATGCGGTACAGGTACAACCGCACGTCTGATCGCAGAGAAGACCGGGCTTCCGGTAAAGGGATATAACAGCGGCCCGCTCGGAGGAGATCAGCAGGTCGGAGCGAAGATCGTAGAAGGACAGATCGACTTTATGATCTTCCTGTGGGATCCGTTAGAGGCGCAGCCGCACGATCCGGATGTAAGAGCATTATCCCGTATTGCCGTACTTTACGATATTCCTACAGCTAACAATCTTGCAACAGCAGATTTCATGCTGAAGTCTGAATTTATGAATTCTACATATGAAAGAAAGGTAGAGAACTCTAACAAGACCATTCAGGACAGAGTGGAGAAGATGAAATAGAAGCTAAAGAGCAGCTGTGCATTCCGCAAAAAAAGGAATCGCAGCTGTTTTTTTGCCTTTTATATTTCTGCAAAATAAGATTGACATACCGTATCATCTGTGTTATTCTTACACCGTAAACTTTAACGCTTTAAAGTGCAACGCTTTAAAGCGAATTAGCGAAAACAAGTAAAAAGAAATGAGGAAAGTAGAGGAGAAAAGTTATGGCGATGAAATTATTGATGCTGGTGATATTTTTTGCGATTATGGTATCGGTCGGCATCTATGCAAGAAAGCATGCGACAAGTGTAGACGGCTATGTATTGGGAGGAAGATCGGTAGGCCCCTGGCTTACGGCATTTGCGTATGGAACGTCATATTTCTCCGCAGTTGTATTCGTAGGATATGCAGGACAGTTTGGATGGAAATATGGTCTCGCATCTACATGGATCGGTCTTGGGAATGCGATTATCGGAAGTTTGCTGGCATGGGTTGTACTCGGAAGACGTACCAAGGTTATGACACAGCATTTGAATTCTAAGACGATGCCGGATTTCTTTGGTGAGAGATACGAAAGCAAGGCGCTTAAGATTACAGCTTCTGCAATCGTATTTATATTCCTGGTTCCGTATACGGCTTCTGTATATAACGGATTGTCAAGGTTATTCGGAATGGCATTTAATATTCCTTATAAATATTGTGTGATCGGAATGGCAGTGTTTACGGGAATTTATGTTATTCTTGGCGGATACATGGCTACGGCGATCAATGACTTCATTCAGGGGATTATCATGCTGGGTGGTATCGTGGCAGTTATCCTGGCGGTATTAAATGGTCAGGGCGGATTTATTCAGGCAATTAAGACAATGGCAGAGATTCCAAGTGATGTGCCGGTGACAATGGGACAGCCGGGCGCGTTTACTTCATTCTTTGGGCCGGATCCGTTAAATCTTCTGGGGGTTGTTATCTTAACTTCTCTTGGAACATGGGGACTTCCACAGATGGTTGGTAAGTTCTATGCGATTAAAGATGAAAAATCAATTAATACAGGAACTGTGATCTCTACGTTGTTT
>ERZ827450.3667-NODE-3667-length-10043-cov-2.888366_pt1 | contig 10043 bp, 7 predicted proteins | sample MGYA00519773_ERZ827450 | MGnify/ENA primary metagenome ERZ827450 (study PRJEB31778, sample SAMEA3449306) | human gut metagenome | biome: human gut; feature: human-associated habitat; material: faeces | place: United Kingdom | collected 2010/2012 ...
ATGGTGATGCTTTTTTATTTTCAATGAAAATCCATGTCCCTTGTGAGCGCACATCAGTTGTAAAAACAATTCCTATTGCTTCTAAATTACTTTTCGTTTCGTTTATGCGCCTTGATAAAAGATTGGGTTGTGAGGGAAAACCTTTTGAATGCGGATTAATACCTAAATCAGGCGCAAGAAGTACCAATTCAGCTAAAAGTTGTGACACCCAGCCTTCCCATATTGTCTTATTCTGCATGAAGACAGTAACCATCAAAGAAACCAAGTGGGAATTTATCACCTCAATATTTTGTTTGGCACGATTAGCCGCATATTCTTTTAAAAACTTTTCCCCATGACCGCCTAGGGCTTCGCCAATCGCATATCCCCAACGGGTAAAGTCTGCCATACGGGGAAGTTTGGTTAAATGAATATCCGGAAAATTCCTCATTGCTTTTGACAGAACATCAAAAATCCCGCCTAAAATAGATGGTAAATCCTTTTTGAAATTTTCCTGAATTTCGCCTAGTTCTTTTCGCTCTGATTCAGGAATTCTTCTTAATTCAATCAGCAAAGAACGGTCAAGTAAATCAGGACGTTTTGCAACATTGTCGATACCATTGACAGAAATACACCTCTGAAAAGTAAAGATATAATCTTCTGCATTCGTACACAGCTTGCGTTGTTGAATGCCGCCTCCGGTAATTGCCCGACATAACATATCGCTGATATCTGTACCAATATTTGATATGTTGTCAAAAGGCAAAAACCAATGCTGTTGCAGACTGACAACTAAATCTCTTGGATTTTTCGGCAGTGCCAGTGTTTCTAATACAGACGGGTCTATTAACTGTTTTAAAATGCCGCAGGCTGTGCTTTTAGCGGCTCCTTTTTCTCCATAAAATATTAACATGGCATGTGGTATTTCAGGAATAAAACTGGAAATCAGCCAGCATAAAAATAAAATCTGGTTGTCTTTCATATTAATATGGTGGAATATTTTATAAACGTCCCCGCCTGTTTTTTGAGGATTAACCTGTGGCATTTGATGTCGATAGCGGTTAAATAAGATCGGGACATTATCCTCTATATTCCAACCGTCTGCTGTGATTTTTACAGCCTGCCACAACGGATTGCTAAGGTCATACCAAAATGACTTGTCCTCTTTTGCTATGCGGGAAGATAATAGAATCGGCGCATTTCCATTAAACCGTGCTCGAGCAGATAATATAGCTACCGCCTGTTTGATTGCTTCTTTCTGTATGGGACGTTTTGTCCCTTCATAGTACACTTTATTAAGCCAAACACTGAAATCTTGTCCTTCGATTGACCAAACTTCAGTATGTCCGTTGACCGTTAATGCCACATAGGGAGCATTGACCTCATTCTGAAATAGTATAATATCATTCTCTTCCACTAATTCCAATAATGTTTCTGCCTGCGTTGGCTTACCGTCAACTGTTTTTTTGTTTTGTTCACAGGGCAGGCTGTCTAATTCCTCCATTGTATGACCGTTTTTTAACCAATCATAAATATCCTCCTTTGCAGACAGTCCCGGCAGTTTTACAATTTTAGCATGAGGGATATTTTTTACAATTCTTTGGGCATATTTCATGCCGGGTTCATCGTTATCTGGAATGACAATAACCTTTTTCCCATTGAAATAGTCATTATATTCCGGTAGCCATTTAGAATTTGCTCCACTGTCCAGCGTTGTAGCTACCTTTCCGGCTTGAATTACAGCTTCCGCACATTTTTCACCTTCAACAAAGTATACGGTATCTGCTTTCATAACTGCTGGAAGATTATAGACTACCCGTTTAACGTTCGCAAGTCCTTTTATACCGTTAGGCTGAAAAGGGTAAAAAGTCTTTGTCCCATCGTCATAATCAATACGTTTCCTATAATAAAGAACTGTTCCATCACAATCGCAATACTGATAATCCTGTTCGTTTATTTTCTGCTTTAGTGCAGATTTCCTTTGTTCGAGATACAATTCATTCATGCTTAAACCCACCTTTGTCAAAATATCCTCGGTGGTACACCCTGCAAAACAGTGTACCAAAATTTTGTTTCCATCTTCCGCAAGTTTTATGGACAGGCTTGCCTTGCGGTCATCATGTGCTGGACAAAGCGCCATATATTGATGTCCGTTTTGTGTTACACCTTGAAAATGGCTCAGAAATTCTTCAATCATTATGACTTTATACCTCCTAAATTTTTGCCAATAAAAAAGAATGATTTACCGCTTTACAAGGTAAACCATTCCTAAAAACTCATGCATATAGTTTGGCATAAACTCGTTTAATTGGTTTTGCCAGTGGATACCTTCCCTGTATCGATAAGCCTTAAAAAGCATACAATAAAAACAGGAAAGAATTATTCTTTATGCATGTCCACATTATGAGAAATAAAAAATGAATGGTCGCCTTGTTTTTTTGCCTTACCATTCATTTATAATAAGCTATTAAATAGACATAAGAGCGAGAGATCTTCAGCCTTTGTGCGACCTCTCTCTGGGTCAGGGGGCGGCTGCCGTTTAACCCGTAGCGCAGTTCAATAATAATTCTTTCTCTGGGGGTCAGCACCTCCACCAAATACTTTTTCAATTGTTCTGACTTGATTTTGATATCCAAATTATCCACGATATTATCCTCAGTAGACATTACATCCATCAGGGTCAAGGTATTTCCTTCCTTGTCTGTATCAATCGGCTCGTTCATTGATACGTCCTGTGCACTTTTTTTGCCATTTCGGAAAAACATCAGGACTTCATTTTCAATGCACCTGGCCGCATAGCTGGATAGACGGATTCCCTTGCTGCTGTCAAAGGTGTTAACCGCTTTAATCAACCCAATGGTACCGATGGAGACCAAGTCATCCTGATCGCTTTGGCTGGAATAGTACTTTTTAATAATATGAGCTACCAGCCGGAGGTTATGCTCAATTAGCTTGCTTCTGGCTTCCATATCTCCATTTTGGAAGCGCTCCAGGTATTCCCTTTCCTCTTTAGCAGTCAAAGGCCTTGGGAACGAACCAGATCCAGTGACATGAAGAATGACAAAAAGCAGATTACTTAACGCATACCCAAGAAACGCACCCAACATGAAATTACCTCCTAAAAATGAACATTACTTCATCCTATGCCAGCTTTAACCGCTTTGTGCTTGACCCCTTTGAAATTTTATGAAAAACAGCCGGGAGAATCCTCCCGGCTGTTTTTCATCACTTTAAATATTCCTGCACAATAAACTTAGGACGCGCTTTTGTTTCCATATAAATTTTTCCAATATATTCTCCAATTATCCCTATAGCTAAAAGCTGTAGTCCCCCAATGGCCCAAACGGAAACCACGATAGAGGTCCATCCAGGCACAGTCCAGCCGATACACCAGGTTATCAAAAAATAAATCAGCATTAAAATACTAATGGCAAAGATGACAATTCCCAGAGTCGTGACCATTCGAATCGGCTTCACACTGAACGATGTAATCCCATCAAAAGCAAAATTGAGCATCTTTTTTAAAGGGTATTTCGACTCTCCGGCAAACCGTTCATGGCGTTCATAGGTAACAACACCAGATTGAAAGCCGATCAACGGCACAATTCCCCGCAGGAACAAGTTGACCTCCTTAAAGCCCTCCATCTCGTCCAAAGCACGACGGCTCATCAAACGGTAATCCGCATGATTATAGACAATCTCAACGCCCATATGCAGCATCAGCTTATAAAAGCTCTGCGCGGAAGCCCTTTTGAAAAAAGAATCTGTTTTCCGTTCACTGCGCACGCCATAGACCACTTCGCAGCCTTCATAGTACTTTTCTACAAACTGGTCGATAGCGTCCACATCATCCTGTAAATCCGCATCCATTGAGATAGCCATGTCGCAGTATTCCTTTACTGTCATCAAGCCCGCCAGCAAAGCACTTTGATGGCCCTTGTTGCGCGAAAGATTGATTCCCTGAATCATCGGATTTTCCTCATGATACTGCCGGATAAGCTGCCAAGTATGGTCTTTTGAGCCATCGTTGACAAATACTATTTTGCTATCCTGAGAAATGAACCTCATTTCTATCATTGCGCCGAGCTTTGCCGTTAACCGTTTTGAGGTTTCCGGCAGCACTTCTTCCTCATTATAGCAAGGAATCACCAAATAAAGGACTCTTCCTCGTTCCTGCTCAGCCATCGCCTCTTCCCCCTATACGCTATAGCATTTTGGTTTTTTTCAAAATAAACCCGGCAATTCCCATCAACCCCAGCGAAAGGAGCACCGGGAACCACCAAAATTGGGCTAAGGGTAGGTTTTGAACGTTCATTCCATATAACCCGGAAATAACCGTGGGAATGGAAATGATCAAGGTAATAGAGGCCAGCACCTTCATTACGATATTCAGATTATTAGAAATCACCGATGCGAAAGCATCCATCGTACCGGAAAGAATGTTCAGATAAATGCTGGACATCTCAATGGCCTGCTTAATCTCAATCAGCACATCCTCCAAAAGATCCTGATCCTCGTCATATAGCTTGATGTAGCGTCCTCGCATAATTTTTTCCAGGGTGACCTCATCCGCCTTCAGCGAGGAAGAAAAATACACCAAGGATTTCTCAATATCCAAAAGCTGGATCAGCTCCTGGTTTTTCATAGACTTTCTCAGTTCCCGCTCCACGTGGTCACTGATTTTATCGATCTGCTTCAAATACTGCAGATACTTTGTTGCCATACGCAGCATAATATGCAGCACAAAATGGGTCTTTAAATTCGTCATGACTCCTTTAAGCACGCCCTCGGCGAACTCGCTGAGCAGAGCCGTTTCCTTAAGGCAGACGGTAATTACATTTTTTTCCGTTAGCATAATGCCTAAAGGCATCGTGCTGTATCTGATATTTTTCTCGTGCTTTTCTACCACCGGAATATCAATGATAATCAATGTGTTCCCATCCTCGGAATCAATATGGGAGCTTTCTTCCTCGTCCAGAGAAGCTCTCAAAAAATCCGGCTCAATATTAAAATCCTGAATCAGCGCCTCTATTTCATCTTCTTCCGGCGCCACACAATTGATCCAGCAGCCGCTTTCATACTGCTCGATCTCCGAAATTCTCCCATTTATGGTTTTGTAGTAAGATACCATAGGCTTCAACCCCCGTTCTTTTCCGGGCGCACCTCGCCTATGGCTTGCACAAAAGGGCGCTGCGTCCGGTTATGATAAATTTGCTACTTCGATAAGTATCGCCAGGTTCCGGGTTCACAACGCCACCTCCAAATTCTAATTTAGGATTACTTTTTCTGCAAAAAGTATTTGTCAGAATAACCAGTATCACTGCTAAGACGATCATCGTGGGCAGCAGCAAAAACACGTCGGTTTTCACGCTGCGAAGACACGCGCAGGCAATGAACAGGACAGCCAGGGCAAAGCAAAAAAACGACACGTACCTTGTCCGCCGTTTTTCACTATATTTCGTTTTTCCCACTAGCCCAACGTATGATAGCCCGCGGCAAAACTGCTTCTATCGTCTTTGGGATACCCAGTTTATTATAACACACCAAATGAAAAAAGCAAGGCAGAGCGTCTGCCTTGCTTTTAGATTCTTTTCCTCATTTACGGTTAAAAATAGACATAATGTCATAAAAGGTGTCGTCGTCATCCTGATTCGCTCCAGCCGCAGGCGCTTGAGGCACGGCGGGCCTTTGAGCGGGCTGCTCCTGGGGCCGGCGCAGGTTCTGGCCCTGAGGCTGGCTGGGAGCGGGAGCCGCGTTTTTCAGGATCTCAGGCTCAGGCAAATAGGAATCGTGGGTAGCAAAGCCAGTGGCGATAACGGTAACGGACATCTCATCCTCCATATCCTCATCGAAAGCTGCGCCCCAGATAATGTTGGCTTCCTTATCGGCCTGGGCCGCAATCATCGCGGAAGCGGTTTCCACTTCATCCAAGCCGATATCCGGGCTGGAGGTAATATTGATGATAACGCCCTTGGCGCCATTGATCGCAGTTTCCAAAAGCGGACTGGAAATCGCCATGTTGGCGGCGGTTTCCGCCTTGTCCTTGCCGCTGGCGCGGCCCACGCCCATATGGGCATAGCCGGCATCCTTCATGACAGCGGTAACATCCGCGAAGTCCAGATTGACAATTCCAGGCAGCAGGATCAGGTCGGAGATGCTCTGCACACCCTGACGAAGCACATCATCCGCCACCGCAAAAGCGTTGGCCAAGGTAATCTTAGCCTCGCTGACATATTTTAAACGCTCATTGGGGATCACCACAAGAGAATCGACATGCTCTCTTAAAGCGGAAATGCCCTTTTCCGCTTGTTCCATACGGCGCTTTCCCTCAAAGGCAAAGGGCTTTGTGACGATACCCACCGTCAGGATTCCCATATCTCTTGCGATTTCCGCTACCACCGGCGCCGCTCCAGTGCCAGTACCGCCGCCCATACCGGCGGTGATAAAGACCATATCCGAGCCGCGGATCGCCGCGGCGATAGCCTCTCTGGATTCGTCGGCGGCCTTCTGACCGATATCAGGCTTGGAACCGGCTCCCTTTCCGTGGGTAATCTTCTCGCCTATTTGAATCTTCTGAGACGCCTGAGAACGAATCAGCGCCTGCCGGTCGGTATTCACTGAGATAAATTCGACGCATTTTACGCCGGAAGTGACCATCCGGTCAATGGCGTTTCCGCCGCCGCCGCCAACGCCTATCACCTTAATTTGTACAATGTTTTCAAAGTCGTTGTCCAATTCAAAAGGCATAGCTTTTCCTCCTAAAACTCTCTTATATTTTCAAGTATTGTTGATTTCTTTCACACATTTCCAGTACCTGGAAAGCCGCGGAAATACCGCTTGTCCAATTAGATACACTCTTTTATTAATTTAACACTTTTCCATGGGAATTTCAATCCTTTTTTCCCGTTTCAAGCCATTATTTTATTCTTCCAGCGCCAAGCCTGCCGCCGCGCTTTCCTGGAAGCCTGTCCCGCCGTCCAGCCCTTGGCCGCCGGCATCCTCTTAGCCTCCCGAAGAAGGCTCCGCGCCATCATTTCCCGTGTTTGCCAGGTCCGCGCCGCTGTCAGATGCGTCCGGCGCACTGGAAATGTTTTCAGGTATTGAAGATAGCTCTGAGCCTGCGGCTGTTTGAGCAGAAGTCTCTTCGCTTTGGACGCCCGCCTCTGAGCTGGTTCCGGCCTGGGATGCCGTTCCGTACTCGGGTTTGAAATAAGATCTTCCCTTATCCGCGGCGAGAGACACATCCAGAGTGCCCCGCTGGGCGGTTTTCATATCCTCCGACGTCAGCACCGCCACCGCCGTCTGCAGCTTATATTCCAAATCCGTTGGCATGCCAAGCTTAATGATAATCCTTCCATCATAGGTGATCGTGGGGCTCACCGGATTGGTCAGATCAAGCTCCGTCACCGAAGCCAAGCCTGCCGCCGCTCTGGCGGTTTCAATGTCTGAAATCAGGGTTAGGACGGTTTCATCCTCCAGTACAATCTTCTCAGAAAGCTCCGCCTCCTTGATCGCGGCGCCCTTAATCACCGGTACACCCTCCAGTGGCGCCTGGGCAAGCTCCAGCACCTTACCGGAGCCGCTGATGATCACATACTGGTTTTGGTAGGCGATACACCCCGCAGCCTGGGCCTCTGTGACCTCTATGTTTACCGTGGAGGGAATCTTTCGTTTGATCCGCACCGTTTCCAGATAGGGCATTCGGCTCATAATCGCCGCTTCCCCCTCGGCGGTATCAATGGTAATCAGGTTTTCCCCCTTTTCCACACCGCTTAAGGAAATGATTTCCTGGGGGTCATAGCGTGATTCCCCCACCACCTGAATGGTATCGATTTTAAAGAGCACTGTCGCGCCGATGGCGATACCCGCTGTCAAAATCGCTAAAATCATCACTGTATACAAAACGCCGATTTTCAGCTTCCGGTATTTATTTCTGCGCGCCGAATAGACCCGCTTTTTCTCTTTTTTTTCCACAGCAGCCTCTGCCCGCCGTCCTCCGGATCCACGGGAGCTTTTTTGAGCCGCCGGCTGCCCCCGGGGGGCGCGCTTTTCCGGCGGCCTGGAATTCCGGGCCGCCGGTTTCCTAGGCTTCTCCCGGGGAACTGGCTGTTTATTCTGATTTCGTTCTCTCGTGCCCATGTTCCACATCCTTTAAATTCTGCTGACCTTCGCTCCTATTTGGTTCAGGCTTTTTTCAATCGCCTCATAGCCCCGGTCCACATGCCGCAGGCCGGAAACCTCCGTCAGCCCGTCGGCGGCAAGGCCCGCCACAATCAGCGCCGCCCCGCCCCGCAGGTCCGGCGCTTCCACAGACGCTCCGAACAGCCTTGGCACGCCTTCCACAATGGCCACACGGCCCTCCACCTTGATATTAGCGCCAAGCCTGCAAAGCTCACCGACATGCTTATAGCGGCTTTCAAATATGTTTTCCACAAAAATGCTGATCCCATCGGAAACCGTGGTCATCGCCATCATCGGAGCCTGAGCGTCGGTAGGGAAGCCCGGATACGGCATGGTCCTCACGCTTTTGACCGCCCGCAGACGCTGGGGCGCCTGTATCCGCAGGTTCGCGTCGTCCCACCGCAGGCGGCAGCCCGCCTCCTGGAACATCGGAATAACCTGGGACAAATGGTCGGGAACCACCCTTCTCAGCAAGAGGTCGCCGCCGGTGACCGCCGCGGCGGTCATAAAGGTGGTGGCCGCAATCCGGTCCGGGATCACATGATGCTCTGTTCCGGTGAGCTTTTCCACTCCTTCGATGACGATCCGGCCTTCGCCGGCGCCGGATATCCTTGCGCCGCAGGCATTCAGGAAGCCGCATAAATCACAGATTTCCGGTTCTCTGGCCGCATTGTTAACGACAGTAGTTCCTTCCGCCAGCGCCGCCGCCAAAATGATGTTTTCCGTGGCGCCTACGCTGGGAAACGACAGGGCAATCGACGTTCCCTTCAGCCTAGCCGGCACGGAGCAGTCCAGATAGCCGTGAAACTCATTGATCACCATCCCCATCTGGCGCAGGGCCTTCAGATGGAGATCAATGGGTCTGGGACCCAGCTCGCAGCCGCCGGGAAAGGAAAGCTTCGCCTTTCCCATCCGGGAGGCGACGGCGCCCAAAAAAACGATGGAGGAACGCATTTCCCGCATGAGCTGATCGGGAATATCGCAGCGGCAAAGGGTATCGGTATTTACCGACACCGTATCCCCCTCCCGGACCACCCGGCAGCCTAAATACCTTAGGATTTCCACCGAAGCGTCAACATCGGACAGGCGGGGGCAGTTATGTATATGGCTTTCCCCGTCGCATAAAAGAGTAGCGGACAGCACCGGCAAGGCGCTGTTTTTCGCGCCGTGAACCGTCAATTCCCCTTCCAGACAGTGGGAACCCTCTATCATCAGCTTCGACACAGCAATACACCCTTTCCTTTTCTGATACTGCCATACTATGCGAAAAGGAAAAACCTGGTGCATTGCCGGAAAGCGGAAGAACGCAAAGTTTCTGAGCCTATGCTTTCAGCTCTGATCTTTCTTTAAAACTTCCTTGATAACCTGATAAATACGCTCGCTGGAATCCAAAATCGCCATGGCTCTGGCATTGTCCTGGTATTCCTTCAGCTTGATCGGGTCAGAAATCATTTTTTTCACCATCGCGATCAGGGAGTCTCCGGTCAGGTCCTTCTCCTCCAGAATCTCGGCGGCGTTCCGGCTGACCAGCGCCATGGCGTTGTGATATTGGTGATTCTCCGCGACGTTGGGAGAAGGAATCAGCAGAGAAGCCTTTCCCTGCGCCTGGATTTCCGTCAGGGTGATCGCCCCCGCCCTGCAGATCACCAGGTCGGCCGCCGCCATGCATACCGGCATATTGTTGATATATTCCCGGATGTCCAGGTTTTTGTGGGCCTTTAGGTCAACGCCCTTTTTCTCCAAAAGCTCTGGGAACCATTTTCCGTACTGCCCATAGGCGTGGACCGGATCTTTGCGTAGGTATTCCGGGAAACGCTCCGGGTCGTACGGGACACACCAGTAATGGTACAAGAGTTCAAAGAGCATAGTCATCCTATTCACCT
>ERZ827450.3671-NODE-3671-length-10031-cov-3.461708_pt1 | contig 10031 bp, 7 predicted proteins | sample MGYA00519773_ERZ827450 | MGnify/ENA primary metagenome ERZ827450 (study PRJEB31778, sample SAMEA3449306) | human gut metagenome | biome: human gut; feature: human-associated habitat; material: faeces | place: United Kingdom | collected 2010/2012 ...
CCACATGGGTCATGCAGCGCAAGCGAACGAGCAAGAATGCTGACATTATCCTGACCGGGCGTGATTTGGACAGGCGAACGCTGTATCTGCATGCCTTTTCCTCAGATTACCTCCAATTCAAGCGTTTTGGCCGGCAGGCCTTTTGCTTTCACCGTGACCGTAATCTTTCCGGGGGCATCGCCGCCGCGGACCACGGCCAATGCCTTGCCGTAGTAGGTCGTGTGGGTATCGGAGAAAAAGTTTTCCCCCATGTTAGGACGTGCAGAACCAAGGGCCAGCAGCGTTCCGGCACCGTCAACCTCCACCGTGACCGCAGTATCCTCAGAAGATTTTGTGATGCCATCCGCCCCCGTCAGGTCAATGCTGATGTAGGCCAAATCCTGCGTTTTTGCCTGCAAGGTGCTCCGGTCGGCCACCACACGCAGTTCGGCAGGTCCTACAGCTGTCTTCATGGAAGTGCGGCTCTGTTCTTTTCCCTCGCCATCGTAGCTGATTGCGGTGATGGTACCGGGCTCATAGACAACGCGTTTAAAGACAGCCTTGTATTCCTTCGTCTTTTTTCTGCCATAGGAATGCCCGTTGACAATGAGTTCCGCCGTTTCGCCGTCAGAGTAGACCGTGACCTTGGTTTTTTTGCCTTCACAGCCGGCCCAGGACCAGCTTGCCACTGCGTCTGTGTCACGCCACATGGATTCGGAGCCGGTCTCCCCTGCGTGGGTATACGGTTCTACGCCGATGCCAGGGGTATGGTCCAGCCCCCAGATCAGCCGGTTCCACTGTACCTCGGGGCGAATCTTTCCGCAAATGTCGATCACGCCGCAGCCGGCGGAGATGATGGGCGCGTCCTGACCGGGATTTTTGAAACTTTTGTAACGGACGGTACCGATACCCGCCTCTCCCAGATAATCCCAGCCCGTCCACATAAAGTCGCCGATGACATAGGGGAATTTTTTCACCAGTTGCCAGTTATGATACAGGTTCTTGGGCAGGGTCTCGGACCCGACAATGACGCGGTCGGGATGGAGCGTACCGTCCTTCTCGTATCGGGACGCGGCGTAGTTGTAACCGCCAATATCCAGATAAGAGAAACTCACCTTTGTGGCATCGTCCGCGGCAGGTTTGGCGGCCATTTTTTCAATCATACCCCCGGCCAGGTTCATCAGCATGTTGAAGAAGGCACTGGTGGGAACATTGTCCATCGTCTGACTGCCGTTTTGATTCTCTTTCCCATTCTTTTTGTTGCCGTATATGCCGCCGCCCTTGGCCGACATACTGCACAGCATCAGGTTGACCCCCATCGTCACTGCTTTGTCCGGGTCCAGCTTTCGTGCCAGGACTGCCAATTTTTTACAGTACTCCTGTCCTTCGGGCATAGCCAGTTCGGAGATTTCATTTCCGATAGAGTTCATGACCACACTGGGATGATTGTAGTTTTTGATGACCATAGCTGTGAGATCCTGCTGCCACCATGCGCGGAAATCCCGGTCCGCATAGTCGTAGGGGTTTTTATGTACCAGCCAGTTGTCGCAGAATTCATCCATGACATAAAGACCCAGCCGGTCACAGGCATCCAACAGCGCCTTGGAGGCAGGGTTGTGAGCGGAACGTATCGCGTTGAAACCTGCCTCCTTGAGCAGACGGACACGGCGGAACTCGGCATCCTCAAAAGAGCATGCGCCCAGAATACCATTGTCGTGGTGGACGCAGGCGCCACGGAACAGCGTTTTCTTGCCGTTTACAAAAAATCCTCTGGTGCTCCAGCTAAGGGTACGGAATCCAAACCAGGCGTCCGCCTCATCCACCATCTCACCATTTTTCAGCAGTTCCGCTCTGCATTGGTACAGTTCGGGATGTTCCGCGTCCCAAAGCCGCGGCTGGGAAACGGGAATGTCCGCCGACGCAGTGCCTTCCTTGACCGCAGTTTCGGCCTGCGCTACCACCTTTTCACCATCCAGAACAGAGACTCTGACCGTATCACCACCGGTGACAGAAACTTTCACATGGGCCGCATCGTTTCCGGAGGTGGAGACGAGCAGTCCATCCGGGCGGATATGACTCTTATCCCCCAGAAAGAGGTTTACGTTGCGATAAATTCCGCTGCCGGAATACCAACGGGAATTGGGTACCGACGAGTTGTCCGCGATTACTTTGATTTCATTTTCTTCGCCATACTTCAGTTGTGGGTCCAGCACCACAAAGAAGTTGGTATACCCGTACCGCTGTTCAGCCACAAGCGCATCGTTCACGAACACCTGTGCGTTTTGATAAACTGCCTCAAATTCCAGCACAGCGGACTGTGTCCGCCACGTTTCAGGCACAAGAAACCGTTTGACGTAGACATAGGCCCCGCCGGGAAAGTATCCGCACGCTCCCGCTGTTGCCGCATCCTTCGAGCGTTTCTCGTACAGCATGGCATCGTGGGGAAGCGTGACCGGCTGCATAGACGGTTCCTTTCCCACGGCGCCAAATAGCCAACCTCGGTTAAAATCTTTCTTTTTCACTTTCCTGCTCTCCTTAAATATGCGCGAACGCTTCGCTGTTTGTGCAATATACGATATCGTTTCGGCCTGCGATCGATTCAAAAAGCCGCTCCAAAGCATACCAACTGGCGTTTCCCTTTTCGTAGTCCATTTCATAACTGTGTGCCCACAGGAACAACAGCAGATCCTTTTCTCCGGGTTCCTCACATTTGAAACGCTCCACCAGTTTCACGGCATTTTTCAGAATCAGCGAGGAGGAAGGCCGAAAGTTCATCGGATTATCCGGGAACGCAAAGCCGCCGGAGGGAAAGACCACTCTGGCATATTGATACCCCTGCGCCTTCAGATACGCCTGAACAGTCGGCGAGGTTGACCCCTGCGCATAGGCGTGCCCCACGACCGTGGTGCCGAAGATTTTTTCCAGCGCGGCCTTGTCCGCATCCACCGATGCGCGCATTTCATCCTCGCTGACAGCCCCCAGCGGTTCATGCCGGAAACCATGGGTGGCAATCTCCATTCCCTCATAGACCTGGCACACCTCGTCCGGTGGGATTCGGTTGTGCTGCACATAGGAAAATGGCCACTTGTGCTTTACGCCTTCGGGGCAATCCTGAAAAGAGAAGGTTCCAAGCCCCTTCACCTCGCCGCGAGTGCCAAGCAGGCCGGCATTGAGGTTGAAGGTTCCTTTGAGCCCGTATTGCCTCATGAGTTGGATCACCCGTTTGTCCTGCTCCAGTCCATCATCAAAGCTGAGCGTGAAATACTTTTTTCCCATGCCTATGCCTCCCCCGTCAGCTTTTGCAAATCATACGCCTGCGCCAGCAGCATTCCTCCGACCTGATTCGGGTGCAGGTGATCCCCCTGGTGATAACGCTCGTCGGTGAACGAAGGATTCTTCGGATCGCGCAGCAGTGCATCCGCATCAACCATATAATCGAACAGCGCGCTATCTCGGATCCATCCATTGATGCGGACTCTCAGCGCCTCCATCTCCGGGGTATACCCTTTTTTCACAAAACCGCTGCGGGGCGGAAGAGTCTGGGCAATCACCCGGACACCGGCCTTATGAAGCCGATCCACAATATCGGTTACGGCCGAAGCATATTGTTCCAGCGAGATGACCGCCCCTGTCTTTTGGGAATAGTAGGCCACGTCATTGACCCCCAACGCCAAAATCACGCCGCAGAGTTCTGAAAAACGGAGTACATCACGCTCAAAGCGGGACACCCCTTTTTCCCCGTAGGAAACGCCCATCAGACCCGGGATATCATAAAGCAGACAATTCCCGCCGATTCCGGCGTTCATCAGTGCGTAGTCACCGCCATACGCATCGAACAGACGCCTTTGCAACGGTTTTACCCAGCGGTTCATAGCCGTTATACTGTCCCCGAACGCCACGATGATTTTGGAAGGCTGACCGGTAAACACCTCGATCTGATCCATCCCGGGAATCGCCTCATAAAGGCTGTACTGTTCCATATACTTTTCCCGCCGGGGTGGGGGCAGTTCCTTGTCCGTCGTATGATTTCCCGGGTAGCTTACCGCATTTTCCTCGATCATATTGCTGTCCATGACCTTGGATGCATAGTAGAGTCTGATTTCCAGTTCTTCCCCCATCGTCACCGGGAGCGTCAACTCATCCGAATAGCAGCTTTCCCCCGCAGGGACTGTGAAAACACAGCTGCCGTCCCGCGTGACGGTATGCATCTCTCCCTGTGCCCACACGGTCAGTCCCCCAATGGTGTAGGGTTTCTTTCCATAGTGGTTGGAGAAACGGACCCGAAGTTTCTCGCCCGAAACCTGGGATATCACAGAATACACCACTGTTTTTTTCTTGCCCGCCAAAAAGCCCATCGCGAAGGCAGGGGCCGCGGCTTGGTGCCAGATTGGTGTCCAGTCCATCGTTATCCTCCTTTATGCCAACGTAATACTCAAGATGTCAAGCGTTCCCTTTCCCTTATACCGGAAATACAGCGGGCAGGAATCCAGGGGGCGCCCGCTCTCCAACGCCAGACGTCCGGCATCGAATTTTACTCCGGCGGTTGTCCAGTCGGCCGTCCCGGCAAGGGGAATGGATGCTATGACAGGATCTTTTTCCCCGGGTAAGAGTTCCAGCACGCCGCCTGCGCCGCGAACCGTTACAGCAATGTGGGTGCTTTCAGTCAGATCAAAATATCGGAAACCGGCAATACTGCCATTCTTCATTTTGGAAATATACGCCTTTGGTGCCGCGCTCTCTGTCTCTATGGTCACTTCCCGTTCCGCGGGCTCCGGCGGCTCGTAGTCCGGACCATCCTGGGTGATCTCGGGTCCGTCCATCGGGTTGCGCAGACCAAACATTCCGGCATGGTGCAGGACACAGGCAATGTAGGCCGGATAGGTCCCGATTCCCTTCAAAGGGCCGCCATTCAATCCGCAACTTGTGGACTCCACCATGCGGATGGTCCCGTCCTCACGGATCTCAATGGGCTCAGCTACCGCCTGCCGGTTTCGTTTGGCGCCATTGGTCGTTCGGTGGTCAAATATATACCATTGCCCGTGGACGCATACCATACCGCCGTGGCTGTTCCCCATCGGATATGCCGCATTCATGAGCTTTCTGCCCTCCAGACCGATATCACTTGAGGAATGGATCGGTTCCTTGTGGATAAATCCCTTGTCGGGGAACAGGCTCATCGCGTAATTGAGACCGGTGATGTCCGTGGCCGGATAGACCAGATAATACCACTCACCGATGTGACGGATAGAGGGTCCTTCCCAATAGTTCGGCTTCTTGGGATTAAAATCCGCCGGCATGATGATGGTTGGTTCGCTGATGATGGTCAGCATATCAGAGCTGAGTTCCATCACAAACAGCCCCTTGATCTCGTGGCCGAATTGTCCATTGGATTTCTGCCCGCTGCCCACGTAGAGAAACACCCGCCCGTCATCATCCACCAGAACGGCTGGGTCAAACATAAACCAATCTTCCGGCTTTGAGCCGTAGACTCGCCCGTCCGGGAAGTGAACATCGCCCAAATATTGATATTTTCCCGCAGGTTTGTCACACACAGCGACCGATGTGATCGACGTATTGGCCACCGAATAGTAAAGGTAGTACCGTCCGTCTGTGCCGCGCACCACATCCGGTGCATAGTAGGACAGGTTCTTTGTATTCCACGGCGTATCTTGCTTTTTGAAGATTACGCCTTCATACCGCCAGTCGGAAAGATCCTCTACCGGGGTCGACCAGCATACGTAATCGCCCTCACAGTATTCCTTGGCACCAAAAAGATCATGGCTCCCATAAATGTACAGCCGCTGACCAAATACTTTCGGTTCAGCATCCGGGATGTATTCCCAACTGGGAAGATAGGGGTTATAGCATTGCCGCTTCACAGATACTTCCTCCTTCAAAAATACTCAATTTCATGTTATACTATACTCAATTCCATGCTATACTGCCATAAAAAGGGGGGATGCTCGCATGGAACATCTGTTTTTTGACAGCATTGATGAAATGCGGAACCAGACCGGCAGCCATGGTCCGAACTATCTTCGCAACCATACGGCCGAACGGGACTATTTTTCTCCGTTGTCCATTGTAACCAGCATCCAGAAGCCTCAGGAGTATCTGTTTTCCAACTATATGGATGCATGGTCCTTTTGCGTTCACACCCCGAACAAACACGAATTCTTTCATGAGACCTACATGCACAAACATAATTTTTTTGAGCTGATGTATGTGCAGCGGGGTCAAGTCCGGGTGATGATCGAGGGGGCCGAGACCACCTATACGCAAGGGAACCTTTGTCTCCTCAATCGAAACACCATGCATCGCGAAACAGATATGTCGAATGCGGATATCGTTTACATCGGCATCGATGCCTCTCTGCTGACACAGTGGCCCAAATCATTTCCGCCGCCGTTTCAGTACAAAAGCATTCTCAATCAGTTTTTCAGCGACAATCTGTCGGAACGTGCCGACTATAAAAAGGACTATCTGGACTTTACCCTTTTAGGAGCAGATACGATCCCGCAGCTCACCCAGGAATTGATTCGCGCCTTTACGGTCAAGCGGATCGGATACCAGTTTGACGTTTATTCCTCTCTGCTCCGGCTGTTTGCCGCCTTGGAGAATCCTGACATATACAAAGCAACACACATTTCGCTGAGGAACAGTCAAGAACTGCTGACGGCGGAACAGGTCAAGAAACTGATTGAAACTCACCACGGGGCTATCCAGCGGACCAATCTGGCGGAGGCACTTAACTACTCCTGCGAGCATATATCTCGCATCATCAAGACAAACACCGGATACACTCTGAAAGCGTACTGTCAAAAGGTACAGATGGCCGAGGCGGCGCGGCTTCTGAGAAACACAGAGCTGCCGGTCTGCCAGATTGCGGCATCCATGGGCTATGAGAACAGAACGCAATTCTACAAAGTGTTTCGGCGTGAGTACGGCCTCACCCCATTGGAATACCGCCGCCATATTGCGGAGGAATGATCCTTACCCGGCATTGCGGCGATCCAGACATTCCCGGATTTTTCGGCGCTCATCGTCCTTGATCGGGTATGTCCGCAGGATCAAAGCCGACAATGCGCCGAGGATGGCAGGAACAAGACCCATGATAACGATAAACCAATTGAGCATGGTCGGAATCTGCGACAGTTCCCCCATGTATTCGGAGGTGACGGGATCCACGTTGTAGCCGATTGACATGAGCACAGCGCCAATAATTGCAGCCGAAAGCGCTGCCTGGGCTTTGACAATGAAACCGCCGACAACCATTGTCAAGGCAGAACGATCCTTGCCGGTTTTATAAATGTTGTAGTCCATAATCTCCATTTCCACCATGGATTGCGGGACAAAGTCAGTTCCCACCCCCACTGCCATGATGAACAGGGTAATGAAGAACAGCGCAGGAACCTTCGTAAGCAGACCCGCCATCTGGGTAATAAACAGGATCACCCCGCCGACAGACTGCACAACCAGAAGGAAACAAGTCATTTTGATTGGGTTGTTCTTAAAGAGTTTCAAGAGCGGACGACCAATAACTGCACCAACCAGCAGCGGTATGAGCATCATCATGGAAGAAATGCCGTTGAGGACACCATACTGCTCCATGTTTGTGACGCCGGTGGTCAGATCCGTGCAGAATCCCCATTTTATGTAATACGCAGGCGTGGCAAAAATAAGGGACCAGATAAAACCGGAAAAGATGCCTTTCAAATAGTAGACCACCATCGGCTTGTTCTCTTTGAACAGAAGAAAGAAGTCCTTAAACTTTACCGGCTCTGCCTTTTCTTCCTGCACACTGTGCTTTTCCTTGACAAGGAACCAGCCAATAAGAGAGAGCACCATCGCTGCACCAACAATACCGGTGATCAGGATGGCAAATGAGTCGTGATAGTTGCCCACGCGTTCGTTGACCGCAACCAGCACAGCCGTAAAGGCGGACGTAACGACGCCCAGGATCATGGTCCAAACCCGCGGTCCGATAACCAGCTTGGAACGTTCGTTGGGATCATTGGTCATCGTTCGGAACAAAAGATTATCCTTATAAAAGGATGTTCCCACATCAAACAAAAAGTAGAAAACGACAACCCACACAACAACCAGTACGGGCTTGGACGCAAACTCGGACGGGAACGAGTAGAGACATACACAGCCAATGCCGGTCAGCAGTATGCTGAGGAGAAAAAAGGGTTTGTACTTTCCGATTTTGGTCCGTTTCCCGCGATCCATCAAAAATCCCTGAATGGGATCATCCACGGCATCAAAGATCCGCGCAAACAGAAGAAGCGATGTAGCCAAGGTCGCCCCCATAGCGCCCAGCCCGGCGTAGTCGGTCATATACTGCATAAACATACTGGACATAAACACGGTACACAGACCGTTTACAGTAGACAGCGCCGTTGCGCCGAAACAGTCCCGCAGTGTAATTGCGTCCGGATTTTTCACACGGACAGACTTGAGCATTATTATCCTCCTTGTCATTTCATCAGTTATTCTCAACCAACAAAGCCCGAATTCGTGCAATTCCAACAATTCAATGATAGATTATTCCTTTGTATTCCACAATGACAAAAGGTCGCCCTTTTTCAATTTATTGTATCATTTTGTTTCTTTGCACCGAAGCGAGAAAGAATAATCACATTTTGTTACAACGCGGTGTGTACCTTTCACAAAAATGGTCCACTGCACCGTTTTGCCCGCCGGTACGCAGGGCAGCGAGGCCTTACGGGTTATGCGTATTGTATGACACCGCCGCACGTGTATCAGAAATTTGCAGTCTTCACATAGAAGATGTCCGATTTGAGAACCCGCCACACATTCGCATAATGGGGAAAGGAATGAAAGTGCGTACAGTTCCCATTTTGCCGGCAACTGCAAAAAACGAAAAAAACCCGCAGCCAACAGGAAATTGGCTGCGGGGAAATTGAAACATTCTGAAAACAGCAGGATTTATTCTGTTTTTCTCAAAAAAATTGCCCCTTCTCCTGCCAAATTCCAGAAAGCGGCAGGGAAAGTGGGCATCAAGTTGGGGAAACCGCCCTAAAATGGTTGGACAACACTGTAAAACCGCGTCCCAAAATTGTGTGGTGAAACTGCAAATTTTCGACGATACAGCAAAGAAAAAAGCCTGCGACATCTTTTTTGTCACAGGCTTATGGTGCGACCGGGAGGATTCGAACCTCTGGCCTTCCGGGTCGGAGAACTACGACACGGCATGTAATTTGATGATATATAGTAATTTCTTGTTGGTTCTGCACAGCTCTGCTACATCTATCGGCAGTGATATAAAACAATGTGCCAACGATAAAAATTAACCACCGGTAGCAAAAATTACTGCCGGTGGTCAGTTGGTGGTCAAAAAATGGTCAATGCGTGCGAGATACGGCGCTGCCTTTTGCCTTACCGTAAGCCCTTTTCATAGCGGTAGCAGACACAACCCATTGTTTGCCGAATTTACAGACATCAACGCCATTTACCAGCTTCCCATAGGGCACAGCTTTGCGCAGGGTAACAGTGATAAGGAAGTGATTTAAACTTGACTGTTAGCTGACGGATTCAGGTGCTAAAAGTGACACCTACTCTTTTGAATAGATGTCCTTTTTTGTTGTGCCGCGGGGCTGTTTTTGAATTGGGTCAGATGGCCCAGCGCTGGCTTTCGGTCTGCAGATCCACCATGTGGGTGTACAGTCCCTTCTGGGCGTACAGCTCTGCCGGACTGCCCTGCTCGACCACGATGCCGCCCGACAGCACCACGATTTTGTCCGCCCCGGCTACGGTGCGCATCCGGTGGGCGATGATAAGGACAGTTTTGTGTTTTATGAGCCGGGAAAGAGCCTCCTGAATGGCAGTTTCGTTCTCCACGTCCAAGCTGGCGGTGGCTTCGTCGAGCAGAATGATGGGCGCGTCCTTCAGGAAGGCACGGGCAATGGAAATGCGCTGACGCTCGCCGCCGGAAAGGGCGCAGCCATTCTCGCCGATGTTCGTGTTCCACTTGTCCGGCAGCTTTTCGGCAAATTCCTCGCAGTTTGCCAGCTTTGCCGCCGCCAGAA
>ERZ827450.3675-NODE-3675-length-10024-cov-2.703481_pt1 | contig 10024 bp, 8 predicted proteins | sample MGYA00519773_ERZ827450 | MGnify/ENA primary metagenome ERZ827450 (study PRJEB31778, sample SAMEA3449306) | human gut metagenome | biome: human gut; feature: human-associated habitat; material: faeces | place: United Kingdom | collected 2010/2012 ...
TACATAAAAAGGGGAGATTACATGCAGTCAGCAATGAAGTATTACGATGACGTAGACAGCTGGAAGACCGTCATGTTTCTTTACAATTCCGCATTGAAAGAAGTAGGGACGAAGCTGGAGATACTGAACGATGAATTCCAACATGTGCATAAATACAACCCGATTGAACATATTAAGACTAGGATCAAGACACCGGAAAGTATTGTAAAGAAGTTACGCAGATACGGCTACGAGATATCAATCGAGAATATGGTAAAGTATATCAATGATATCGCAGGGGTCCGCCTGATCTGTTCCTTTACATCAGATATTTACCGGCTGGCGGAGATGATCGGTAATCAAAGCGATCTGAAAGTATTGTCGATCAAAGATTATATTAAGAATCCAAAAGAAAGTGGATATAAGAGCTACCATATGCTGGTATCCGTACCTATTTTTCTTTCTGACAGCGTTGTGGATACTAAGGTAGAGATTCAGATCCGTACGATCGCAATGGATTTCTGGGCAAGTCTGGAGCATAAGATTTATTACAAATTTGAAGGGGATGCTCCTGATTATATCAGCAGGGATCTGAGAGAATGTGCAGAGATGGTATCGACTCTGGATGAGAAGATGCTGTCACTGAATGAAGCAATTCAGGAATGTCTGGAGAAGCAGGAAGAGTTAAATATGAGTACAAAGACAAAAGAGAGCAACAGACAGGATCAGCGTGTCCTGCAGGGACTTGACTAAGATACGCAGGAGACACTGCCGTAGGCAGTGTCTTTAACGTTACTATAGATACGGTCTATATATAAGACGGCATATTAAGATTCCCTATTTGAAAGCCGGTGTGGTTATTTATATAATGAAAAGTAAGAGAAAAGTTTAATATGAATAAAAACAAAGGAGCCGGGAAAGTATGTTTGTAGATACGCATATGCACGAAATGACCTGTTCAAAAGACAGTTTCTTAAAATTAGAAGAGATGGTAGAAATTGCCAGAGAGAAAGGTCTCGGTGCAATCTGCATCACGGACCATGATGATATGGGACTGAAAGAATATGCAGCAGAATATTCGAAGAAGACAGGATTCCCAATCTTTGTAGGAATTGAATTCTTTTCTCTGCAGGGAGACATTATTGCATTTGGAATTGAAGAATATCCGGATGAGAGAATTTCCGCGCAGGACTTTATTGATCTGGTAAAAGCACAGGGAGGCTTCTGCTTTGCGGCACATCCGTTCCGCAATAATAACAGAGGTCTGGAAGAGAACTTAAGGACAGTCAAAGGTCTGGACGGCCTGGAAGTCTTAAATGGAAGCACTTCTGTAGAGGCGTGCCAGAAGGCGGCGAGATATGCACAGGAACTCGGACTGTGTACGATGGGATCCAGCGACTGTCATGTACCGGAGAAAGTCGGTGCGTGTGCGACCTGGTTTCCGGAAGAAGTAAAGACAATGGAAGAGTTTATGCAAGCTCTGAAAAAAGGTGGTATGAAACCGGCATATTATGAGGACGGTGCATATCACATACTGGAGGTACAAGAGTATGGGAATGGATACCCGAAGGTAGGATTCTAAGGATAGACGTTTTCAGACTTTTATATAATAATTCTATAAATTATATATTTACCTTTTCCATAAATGATGATAGAATGAATCTATATGTGTTGATTGTGGAAATGGTGATAGAAAGGTGGAATCATTATGATTACAGTTAATGCTATGGGAGACAATTGCCCAATCCCGGTTATTAAAACCAAAAAGGCAATGGCTGCACTGACAGGACCGGAGACGATTGAAGTTCTGGTTGATAATGAGATCGCAGTGCAGAATGTAACAAAGATGGCATCTAGCTCAGGAGGAAAAGTAACTTCTGAAAAATTGGGGGATGCCGAATATAAAGTTACGATTGAAATGGAAGGAGCACCGGCAGCAGATGGAGCTGAAGCAGTATGTGCGCCGGATGCAAGAGACAATACAGTTGTTGTCGTTTCTTCTGACCGTATGGGATCTGGAAATGATGAATTAGGAAAAGTTCTGATCAAAGGATTTATCTTTGCAGTGACACAGCTTGATACACTGCCAAAGACAATGCTTTTCTATAATGGAGGAGCAACTTTGACTACAGAAGGTTCTGATTCTCTGGAAGATTTGAAATCTCTGGAAGCACAGGGAGTAGAGATCATGACATGTGGAACCTGTCTGGATTATTATGGTCTGAAAGACAAGCTTGCAGTTGGTACAGTAACGAACATGTACAGCATTGTTGAAACGATGGCAAAAGCAGGAAGAATCGTCAGACCATCATAAATTAGTTACATACCTGGATAAAAAGCCGGATTCCTGAAGTAAGATACAGGGGTTCCGGCTTTCTTGTACTACGGCGTATGTATAATGAATACAAAAGAGTCTGCATGACAGTTCATCGACTGTACTGCCTCTGAAGAAAGGTATGAAAAACAGGAGGAGTAAAAAGAATGAAATCAGATGTAAAATTAACGAGTTTAAGCAAAACAGCAGGTTGAGCGGCCAAGATTGGTCCGGAGACCCTTGCTCAGGTTCTGAGTAAGCTGCCAAAATTTGAGGATGACAATTTAATAGTAGGAATCGAGACTTCCGATGATGCTGCCATCTACAAAGTGACAGATGATATTGCGATGATTCAGACGGTTGATTTCTTTACTCCGATTGTGGATGATCCATATATGTTCGGACAGATCGCCGCTGCCAACTCGCTCAGTGATGTATGGGCGATGGGAGGAGAACCGGCGGTAGCCCTGAACATCGTAGGTTTCCCGAATTGCCTGGATCCGGCGATTCTCGGCGATATCCTTGCGGGAGGCGCAGACAAAGTAAAAGAAGCAGGTGCAGTATTAGTCGGAGGACATTCGGTACAGGATGATGAACCGAAATACGGTCTCTGCGTATCCGGATTCATTCACCCGGATAAGATCTTTAAGAACTACGGCTGCAGACCGGGAGATATATTGATTCTTACAAAACAGATCGGAAGTGGTATCGTGAATACTGCGATCAAAGCAGAGATGGCATCGCCATCGGCAATCCGCGAGGCACAGACGGTCATGGCATCCTTGAATAAGATAGGCAAGCAGGTTGTGGAAAAGTATGATGTTTCCGCATGTACGGATATCACTGGATTTGGACTGCTTGGACATTGTGTTGAGATGGCATCGGCAAGTGATGTGACATTTGAACTCAGTGTGCATGACATTGCGTATCTTCAGGATGCATACGATTATGCGAAGATGGGTCTTGTTCCGGCAGGAGCTTATAAGAATAAGAGATATTCGATCAATCAGGTGGAAGTTGGTTCGGTAGAAGAGACATACTTAGATCTTCTCTATGATCCACAGACTTCCGGCGGACTTCTCATCAGTGTTTCGCCTAAAGAATACGAGAATATGATGAGAGACTTCAGAGCATCAGGACTGGATACAACCGTTTCCGTAATCGGAACAGTTGCACCAAAGAGTGATAAGCTGATCCGGTTATTCTAGATATGAAGTCATAAAAGAATGACAGAATGGAGAAACATAATGAATAAGAATGTATTATACCGGAGTATCCCAAAAGTAGATATTCTTCTGGCGGATGAAGGAATCAAAGTATTGATAGAGGCCTACAGCCGTGAAAGTGTAATGGAAGCGATCCACAGTGAGATGGAAAAGCTCCGTGCATATATCGGAACATGCGATGATGAAGAAAAAGCAAAACACCAGATCGCATTACTGAATGAAAATATAGCAAAAGCCGTTGCGGCAATGCATACACCGAATATGAAAAAGGTGATCAACGGAACCGGAACGATCCTGCATACGAATCTCGGACGTGCACCGATCAGTTACGAACACATGATGAAAGCAGCAGAGATCGTCAGTGGGTATTCCAATCTGGAATACAATCTGGAAGCAGGAAGAAGAGGAGAGCGTTATTCGCATTTTGAAAAGCTTCTGTGTAAATTAACCGGCGCAGAGGCTGCCATGGCGGTCAATAATAATGCGTCTTCGGTACTTCTGATCTTAAGTTCTCTGGCAAAAGGCGGAGAAGTAATCGTTTCCCGCGGGGAGCTGATCGAGATTGGTGGTAAATTCCGCATTCCGGATGTGATGGAACAGAGCGGTGCAAGCCTCGTGGAAGTCGGAACGACGAACAAGACACATTATGAGGATTATGAAGAAGCAATCACAGAAGAGACGAAAGCTCTTCTGAAGGTACACACCAGTAACTACCGTATTGTTGGATTTACAGAAAGTGTGGGAATTGATGAACTGGTACCGATTGCGAAGGAACATGAGATTCCGGTTGTGGAAGATCTCGGAAGCGGTGTGCTGATCGACCTGGAGAAATACGGTCTGACACATGAGCCGACCGTACAGGAATCCATCGCACATGGTGCGGATGTGGTATGTTTCAGCGGTGACAAGCTTCTTGGAGGACCACAGGCGGGAATTATCATCGGTAAGAAGAAGTACATCGATATGATGAAGAAGAACCAGCTTACCCGTGCACTTCGTATTGATAAATTTACGGCGGCAGCACTGGAAATGGTTCTGATGGAATACCTGTCAGAAGAGACAGCTGTTCAGAACATCCCGGTATTGCGTATGATTGCAACGCCTTTAGAAGAGATTGAAAAAGAAGCCAGAAGCTTTGTGCGTATCTTGCGTCACACTGGAATGGATGCAAAGATTCAGATGGTATCCTGTGAATCACAGATCGGCGGCGGATCCCTTCCACTTGAGCGGATGGAAAGCCGTGCAGTTGCAATCCAGCCAAATGGCATGAGTGTTGCAGAGATGGAAGAGAAGATGCGTCATCTGGAGATCCCGATCATTCCGAGAACGATCAATGACAGTATCTGTCTGGATGTCAGAACGATCGAACGCAAGGATTATAAAATGATTGCAGCAGAGCTTGCAGAATTATTAGGAAAGAAAGAAGAACGGTAGGTGCAAAAGAAGGCTATGAAGAATATTATTATCGGAACGGCCGGACACATTGATCATGGTAAGACAACACTGATCAAAGCACTGACCGGAAGAAATACAGACCGCTGGGAAGAAGAACAGCGAAGAGGAATTACGATTGACTTAGGGTTTACGTATTTTGACTTGCCGGGAGGAGACCGTGCGGGAATCGTCGATGTACCGGGACATGAGAAATTCATCAATAACATGGTTGCCGGAGTTGTCGGAATGGATCTGGTACTCCTGGTGATCGCGGCGGATGAGGGAATCATGCCGCAGACAAGAGAGCACATGGATATTCTGAACCTTCTCGGAATCGAGAAGAGTATCATTGTGCTGAATAAATGTGATCTCGTAGATGAAGAGTGGCTGGAGATGATGGAAGAGGATGTAAGGGAAGAACTTTCCGGAACATTCCTGGAACATGCGCCGCTTGTCAAAGTATCGGCAGCGACAGGTGCCGGCCTTGATGATCTGGTAAAAGAGATCGAACATCAGACCAGAGACGAAGTGGTACAGAAAGATATTCATACTATTCCGCGTCTCCCGATCGACAGAGTATTTACACTTTCCGGATTTGGAACAATCATCACCGGAACACTGGTGTCCGGAACGATCACGAAAGAAGACACACTTCAGATGTATCCGGTCGGAAAAGAATGTAAGATCCGAAGCATTCAGGTTCACGGAGAAGATAAGAAAGAGTGTTACGCCGGACAACGTGTGGCGATCAACCTTTCAAATGTGAAGAAAAAAGAAATCAAGAGAGGCTGCGTACTGGCGCCTCCGAACAGTATGAAAAATACCGACCTTCTGGATGTAAAGTTAAATGTACTGGATTCTTCTGTGAGAATCCTGACGAATCATACACGTCTGCATTTCTTTACAGGAACCAGTGAAGTGCTCTGCCGTGCGGTACTTCTGGATAAGGAAGAAATCGGACCTGGAGAAAGCGGTTATGTACAGCTTCGTATGGAAGAAGAAGTTGCGGTAAGAAGAGGAGACAAATTCGTAGTACGTTTCTATTCACCAATGGAGACGATCGGCGGAGGTGTTGTTCTTGAGCCGAATCCGAAGATCAAGAGAAGATTCCAGCCGGAAGTGATCGAAGAACTGAAGCGCAAGGAAGAAGGATCGTCCGCAGATGTTATAGAAATGCATGTGAAGAGTCATGCAGAGACCCTGATCACAGTCACGGAACTGGCCAAGCTTACGGCACTTTCGCCGGAAGAGGTGGAGCAGGATGTGAAAGAACTGGAAGAGCAGGGCAGTATCTATGCATTTCCAATGCGGAAAGATACGTATGTATGGCACAGCGATTCTGCAAGAGAGGCAGAACGTATCCTGCTGAAAGCTTTGAAGGAATATGAAGAAACGTATCCGTACCGCTACGGAATTAAGAAGGCACAGGTACAGACCACATATTTCAAAAAGGTAAAACCAAATGTATACGACAAGATTCTGACGCTTTTTGAAGAACAGGGAGTATTGAAACGAGTCGATGAATTTTTATGTACTCCGGAGTACGAAGTACGGAAAGACAAGATTTATGATAAAGTGTCAAAGATCATGCTGGATACATTTGAAAAAGCAGGATTTGACTTTGCAAGATATTCCGAGGTTACATGCAAGGATGTACCACAGGATATCATGGATGACATCCTGAACATCTTATTAGAAGAAAAACAGATTGTAAAAATAAATGATGAAATGTATACGCTGACCTCTTATATGGAGACTGCGAAAGAGAAGATCAAAGAGCATTTGAAAGAAGATCCGCTGATCACGATCGCACAGGTCAGAGACATGTTTGAGACAAGCAGAAAAAGTGCAAAACCGATCCTGGAATATATGGACAGTATCAAGGTAACCAAGAAAACGGGAGCAGAGAGCGAAAGGGTGGCATACTAATGAATTTAAAACAATTAGAAGCTTTCGTTCAGGTAGCAGAGGGAGGCAGTTTTTCAAAGGCAGCAAAACAGCTGTTTCTGACACAGCCAACCATCAGTGCACACATTTCGTCACTGGAGAAAGAACTGAATGCAAGGTTTTTTGTAAGAAATACAAAAGAAGTAAAATTATCGGATGACGGGAAAGAATTGTACCGTTACGCAAGACAGATGATCGATCTTCAGAAAAAGATCGAGGAAAGATTTGAAACAGGAAAAAGTGAGAGCAAACATCTGATCACAATTGCGGCATCTACAATTCCGGCACAGTATCTGCTTCCGGAGATTCTGATGAAGTTCAATGAACGGTATCCGAAAGAACAGGTAAAGCTTCTTGAAACGGACAGCAGTCAGGTTGTGACCAAGATCATTGATCATATGGTAGATGTAGGATTTACCGGAACGGTTCTGGAGAAAAAACACTGTAAATATATTCCGTTTTATAAGGATGAACTGATAGTGATCACTCCGAATACGGAGAAATATCAGGTGTTACATCAGAATATTGAAGATATAAGCTGGATCAGTGGGGAATGTCTGATCATGCGGGAAGAAGGATCCGGCACAAGAAAAGAAGCCGGAAAACAGCTCCGTAATGCCGGAATCAATCTGGATAAGCTTAAGATCATTGCAAGTATTGAAAATCAGGAGACGATCAAGAAGTCGGTAAAACAAGGAATGGGAATTTCGATCATATCCAGACTTGCGGCGGAAGAAGAAGCAAAATCAGGAGATCTTCTGACATTTCCTATTCCAAAGGCAGATCAGGGACGTGACATTAACCTGGTGTATAATAAGAATTATCAGATGTCAAAAAGTGCAGAGCGCTTTATTAAAGTGGTAAAAGAAGTATACGGAATAGAAGAATAGATTACAGTTTATGATCTGTAGATCTAAATAATAGAATAAACCCACAACATTTATAGATAATTACTATGAATGCTGTGGGTTTATGTAATGTTTCGATTAGACGGAAAGAAGAAAATAGACTATACTAAAAGCATATGAAAGAGGTATGAATTTACTTAGAAATTAAATAGTATTGAATGAGCGGAATAATATTTTTATAATAAAACTTGAATCATGTGCGGTCATTAGGAGGAGACAAGTATGATATATATGGACAATGCAGCTACAACAATGCACAAACCACAGGAAGTGATCGATGCGGTAGTAAGTGCGATGAGTTCGATGGGGAATGCAGGACGCGGGGCCAGTGAAGCTGCACTCAGTGCATCCAGGATTATTTATGATACCAGGGAGGGACTGGCAAAATTATTCGGTGCAGAGAATGCAAGGCAGATTGCATTTACATCGAATTCTACGGAAAGTCTGAATATTGCTATAAAAGGAATACTGGATCCGGGAGATCATGTGATCACAACGGTTCTGGAACATAATTCGGTGTTAAGACCGTTATATGAGATGGAGAAGAAAGGCACAGAACTTTCAGTTATAGGATGTAACGAGAAAGGAATGCCGGATATAGCTGCGATGGAGGCAGCGATAAAAGAGAATACGAAGATGATTATCTGTACCAATGGATCGAATCTTACCGGCAATTATGTAGATGTGGCAGTAATTGGGAAGATGGCGCATAAGCACGGACTGATCTTTGTGGTGGATGCATCACAGACGGCCGGAGTATTTCCAATTGACGTACAGAAGATGGATATAGATATATTATGTTTTACAGGACACAAAGGACTTCTTGGACCTCAGGGGACAGGCGGAATATATGTAAAAGAAGGAATACAGATCAGACCGTTAAAGACCGGAGGAAGTGGAATACAGACATATAGCAAAGAACATCCGGTGCAGATGCCGACGGCTTTGGAGGCAGGTACTTTGAACGGACATGGAATTGCCGGACTTCATGCGGCACTTGGATATCTGGAAAAAACAGGAATTGATAATATCCGCAAAAAAGAAGAAAATCTGATGTGGCGGTTCTATAACGGGGTAAAAGATGTTCCGGGCGTTAAGATTTATGGGGATTACAGTCAGAAAGAACGCTGTGCGATCGTGACGCTGAACATCGGTGATTATGATTCTTCAGAAGTGAGTGATGAGCTTCTTATGGAATATGTTATTTCTACCAGATCGGGAGGGCATTGTGCACCGCTTATGCACGAGGCGCTTGGAACGGTAGAACAGGGGGCTGTGAGATTCAGTTTCTCACATTACAACACGGAGGAAGAAGTGGATACGGCTATAAGGGCGATCCGCGAACTGGCAGAAGAACCGTAAAATATGTGATATGTGACAAGGCGTCATAAAAAAGTATGCCAGGCATATAGTTATGGGGAAATGCAAGAAAATGAGAGTATAGGAGGAAACACATATGAATTTATCAGATTCAAAGAAAAAACTGGTACTGGCCGGTGTTGTGTGTGGTATTGTAGCGGCATGCCTTGCAACACTTGGAAATCCAGCGAACATGGCATTCTGTATTGCATGTTTTATCCGTGATACGGCGGGAGCAATGGGAATGCATCAGGCAGAAGTGGTACAGTATGCAAGACCGGAGATTATTGGTCTTGTACTTGGGGCATTTATCATTTCAATAGCAACAAAAGAATATCGCTCAACGGCGGGATCATCGCCGATGATCCGTTTTATTCTTGGTGTGATCATTATGATCGGTGCACTTGTATTCCTGGGATGCCCTCTGCGTATGGTAATCCGTATGTCGGCAGGTGATCTGAATGCATGGGTAGCTTTCGTTGGTTTCATCCTTGGAGTGGCAACGGGAGTATTTGCATTAAAGAAGGGATTCAGTCTTGGAAGAGCACATGTAACTAACAAAGTTAACGGAGCGGTTCTTCCGGCAATCGTGGTTGCGATTTTGATCCTTGCTACATGTACAACACTTCTGAAAGCGAGCCAGGCAGGACCGGGAAGCATGCATGCACCGATTATTGCATCTTTGATCGGAGGTCTTGTATTTGGAGCATTTGCACAGAAATCAAGAATGTGCTTTGCAGGTGGAATCCGTGATGTCATTATTATGAAGAACTTTGATTTATTATCTGTTATTGGCGGACTTTTCGTTGTAATGCTGATCTTCAATATTGCAACAGGAAAATTTGATGCAAAAATGG
>ERZ827450.3680-NODE-3680-length-10010-cov-2.875942_pt1 | contig 10010 bp, 8 predicted proteins | sample MGYA00519773_ERZ827450 | MGnify/ENA primary metagenome ERZ827450 (study PRJEB31778, sample SAMEA3449306) | human gut metagenome | biome: human gut; feature: human-associated habitat; material: faeces | place: United Kingdom | collected 2010/2012 ...
ATGAGGGGTTTCAGATGGAGGACGAGTATTTCGGAAGCTTGATTGCAGATGATCTGAAAGGTATCCTCCGTGACATTCGAGAGCAGCATCGTCCCGACACCATGACTGCGGATGAAGTCTCCCTCGCAGCAACCGTACAGGGGCAGTTGCAGGATGCGATGAATTTTGAGGGCAGTTCCGAGGAAAAGCAAGTCCGTTCGTTCCTCGCTACCTTTGGCATTGATTATGACAAGCTCACCAAAGAGCAATTCGTCTCGCTGATTGAAATACTCAAGCTGTCCAAGTACTTGAAAAGCCCCATCAACCAGCGCGGGAAAACGACCATGACCCACGGCAAGGGAAAGCGGAAGAAACGCTGAAACAAAGGCAGCGCTGTGGTGGGACGAAGGCTTTTATATACCTCTGCTTCCTTTTCCAGACAGGCAGATTTTGCTTCTCAAAAATCCTACGTTTGTGCTGTAGCTCACATCACAAAATCCGCCTGTCCTACTGCCGCGAAAAAGCGTTTACCGCCACACTCTGCCCCATTGCTGAGTACGCCGCCACCCCCTTTCCCGCGTCAGCCGGAAGCAAAGGTATAACACACTAGACTTTCCGAGGGAAAGTCGTGTGCCAAGGAAGGCACTGCCCTCCTTTGGAAACCTCCCGCCAAGGGGAACGCTGTTCCCCTCTAGACTCCCTTTGCCAACAGGGATGCTACTCGCCCCTATTGGATGACCCAGAGCCAAAGGGGCTTTGCCCCTCTGGACACCTCGCCTGTCCGTGCAGTGGCTATCCATCCTGCTCTTGCACAATGGTGCCCCATACCCGAACAGAAAAGACCAGGCACGAAAATCCACCCAGAATAAGGGTGAATTTCCGTGCCTGGTTCATTGTTTATGACGCTGTAATTTGAACCGCGTTTTCTCGAACCTGATTGATAGTCTCCATCAAAGCGGTTCTGGTTTTTGCATCAAACAATTTGATAAAACTGATTGGCTTGTCAAACGGTGGCTTGGTCAGCTCTGCGACATTTTCCATATATCCGTTCAACTCAATATGATTGATGATTTTGTTTACAAAAGCAATCTGCTTTTGATTCAGAGATTGGTCATTGATAAAAGCGGAAAACGCCTGCATAGCCGCTTCATGATCTAGCTTAGCGATCTTGCGAATGAGCAAGCCAAAGGGTGTGTCGCCAAACTCTCGGGCATAATCTTCTTTGCTGCCCAATTCGCTAGTTAGCACCCGCTCCAGTTCCTGATAATCGCCCATAGCCAGCGGAATATTATGGGTCAGCTTATATATGGCCAGCGTATTCCCATGCTCGTTTACATAGCGATTGACCTTGGCACGGTAGTCTTCAAAGTCATAGGCAGCTTCCAGTTGGACGCCCTCCTGACTGTCAATAATCGGGTCAGTCAGCTTGGTGACAATCTGCCTCTGTGCTCCGCCACCTTCATCTAAAAATCGAATCAGCTCCCGCAGCTCCTTCCGAACCTGCTCAAACAGCAAAATATCATTCGCGTCCCAAAATGCATCGGTGTGAATCTCCTGAAGCATGGGCAACTTTGCCTTGATCTGCGGAATGCTGGCCTTACGCTCCAGTAGGGAAGCGGTGTCGCACAGTTGCTTTTTTGCATACTGGAAAGCGGGCATCTGCTCGATGTGTGCCAGAATTAGGCCATACATGAAATTATCAAACCGCTTTGCAAACTCGTCAGCCTCGTCTGAGCGTACCAGAGGTGCAATCTGTGTGAGCAACTCGCCCTTGTCACCTTCGCTTATGGACACGAAGGCTTCCGGCTTTTTATATTTCTCCACATACTGCATCCGCAATTTTACGGCAATCAGGTCTGAGTTGAGCGCCATCACCTGCTTGTGACAGGTGTTGACAATCTCCTTGCGCCATGCCTGATAATCCTCACCGGCAAAGGTGTTTTCCTGCAGCGCCATGGCGATTTTGATTTGTTTGCCGAAGATGTTTTCCGACAGCGTTTTGGTTTCTCTGGTTTCGTAGCCTTCTTTGTGCTGCCGGAAGTATTCGAAGTTGCCGCAGTAGTCAAAAATCAGAAAGCGCCGCTTGTCGGTATAGGTTCCGTCAATCTGGTCCACGCAGGCCAGCCCTTTGCATAGCCGGGTGCCGCGGCCAATCATCTGCCAGAACTTTGACTTTGACCGAACCTTTTTGAAAAACACCAGATTGACGCATTCCGGCACGTCGATGCCGGTGTCCATCATGTCCACCGATACGGCAATGTGCGGTTCTTTTTCCGGCTGCTTGAAATCATCAATGATGGTCTGGGCATAGGCGTCGTCGCAAATGACCCGCTGGGCGAAGCTGCCCCGGTACTGGGGGTACAGCTTATTGAACCGCTCCAGAATAAACTCCGCGTGGCGTTTGTTCTGGGCAAACAGGATTGTTTTCCCCAGACGGTCGCCGCCCGCCACCTTGATCCCCCGGTCCATCAGGTCTTGCAGTACGATGTCCACGGTGGTTTCGTTGAACACAAATTTATTGAGGGCAGCAGAGGGGATAAAGTCTGGCAACTGACCGTCTTCGATGAAATCATCCTCATATCGCTCTTTGTCCTCTTCGGACAAATCATCATAGGAGATGCCTTCTTCCAGAAAACGGGTCTTGACCTCGTAGTTGTAATAGGGAACCAGCACATGGTCCTGTTGCACCGCCGTTTCATAATCATAGGCATAGGTGGGCACGCCGTGTTCCATCTCGAAAAAGTCGTAGGTGTTCCGATCCACATCGGTCTTCGGCGTGGCGGTCAGACCCACCATGAAGGCGTCAAAATATTCAAAGATGGCCCGGTACTTTTTGAAGATGCTCCGGTGGCTTTCGTCAATGATAATCAGGTCGAAGTGCGCCGGAGTAAACAGCTGCCGCCCGTCCTTGGACTTGGTGTCATCAATGGCGTTGAGGATGGTCGGATAGGTGGAGAACACAATGCGGGCGTTCCGGTCGTCCTTGTTGGAGCAGAGGTTGCACAGGGACATATCCGGCAGATAGTTCTTGAAATCGTCCTTTGCCTGCTTCACCAGCGCGGTGCGGTCGGCCAGAAACAGAATGTTGGTCACCCATTTGCCTCGGCTGAGCACATCGGTCAGGCTGGACGCGGTTCTGGTTTTGCCGGTGCCGGTGGCCATCACCAGCAGATGCTTGCGGAACCCCTGCGTAATCTGTTCGCACACCGCCCGGATGGCTTCCTTCTGGTAATACCGGTCAGTGATTTTGTCATCAATGGAAACGCCCATCAAATCCATCCGCTCGGTGCGCCGGTTCATCAGCTTTTGCAGGTCATCCTTGCAGAAAATGCCACTGACCTTCCGTTGCGGGGCGGTCTGGTCATCCCAGAAGTAGGTTTCAAAGCCATTGGTGGTGAACATCATGGGGCGGCGGCCAAATTTCCGTTCCAGACAATCCGCATACAAAACCGCTTGTTTGCGTCCAATGTTTGGGTCCTTGCTGGTGCGCTTGGCTTCCACCACCGCCAGGGGCAGGCCGTCCTTTCCAAACAGCACATAGTCGCAGAAGCCAGGCTGACCTGGCATCCCGGCCATATCCTCCACACGATACTCCTCCTGTACATCAGCATCTGGGCCGGTGAACTTCCAGCCCATCAGTTTGAGGTCCACGTCGATGTAGATTTTGCGGGTCTTGAATTCCGAGAGGTCCTCCGGCTGGAAGGTGCGTTCCTTCTGATGCTGCTCCTTTTCGGCGGTGTATCGGGTGGACATCTGCTCGATTTGCTTGCGCAGCGCCTCGATCTCGGCATCTTTCTGATCCAACAGACTTTCCTGTTCCTTGATTTTCCGGGTGTCCACCGCCACCTTTCCGGTGGGGACAAGATTCTCGTCGAAGGTGCGTTCCTGATAGTCCGCGCCATAGCAATAGTCGATCCACTGCACAAACTCAAACAGACCGCGCAGAGAAGCAAGCGCATCACTTGGCTGAACGCTGCGCTCGGTATGTACCGCCAGATTGCCCAACTTGATGATAAAAGGCATCTTGCCCCAAGTGTCGGAGTCCACAGCGAAGCGGAAAGTTGGCTCGTGAATGAGGGATTGCAGATTGTCTTTGTAGGGCATTTTCATGGACTTGTCCGCTGCATATACCCATTTTACTGCCAACTCCAATGCCTTACGGCAGCCTACTGCACACATGGCAGGAGCAGAAACATAAATTTTCTCAGCTTCCATGCAGGCGGGGGCGAAGAGGGCATATTCAGTTTTGACTTTGAGAAAGGAGAAGTTAGTCATCACATCATCCCCAGTATTTTATTTCTTTTGAACTCATCATGTCCTCATATTGTTTCAACGCGGTTTCCTTATCTGTATGAAGTAGTTGGTAAACCTGTTCATCATCTTCTTTTTCGGCATCTATTGAAAAATCAATATACGATAATAAGTCTATACGGTTAGAAATTAACAGATCTTTATTTATCTGCTTGCTGTTCATGCGCTTTACACTGTTGTCATCAATTATGATTATTCTGGGAACGCGCTGAACAGTATCGACAAACGCCAAAAATAATTCTGGCGTAATTGGCATACCAAGCAAGTCATATTCTATACCATCTTTTTCACCGTAAATATTGACTACCGGCATATCGCTTGTAACAAATACGGAACCTTTGGCTTTAAAAATACACAGTTGCGATTCCTTCATTGTCTCAGCCAAAGCCCGAGGAAACAAGCCAACATCCGGAGCAATGTTCATCTTCAAAAACTCGTTTGCCAGCATGGACAGGTAAACATTTTGCGGTACATCAGGAAAAATGTCCTTTACATGTTTAATATGCTGCGGATCGTTTTTGTATTGTGTATCAATAATATAATTTGACAGATGTACAAAAACAGGGTTTCTAAACAGTAGTGATGACATAAATTGCCTTAGTTTATCAATTTCCACCCGCGCCAACTCAAATTCATCTGAATCTCGTAAAGCATTTTTTATCTTTGAGATAATTGTTGCGTATTCGCCTTCCAGTTCGATAAAACTGTTCTCGATCTCATTTGGTGCTGCAAAAACATGAGTTTTGCTATCTGGATCAATTGCAATTTGATCATATAGGTAAGAACGACAGCAAATATTGTCGATTGAAACCATTTTTGCATTTTCATCATTAGCAAAAACAACATAAACTTGTTCTGATTTTCGATTACTCACAGAAAAGTTTTTTAAGTAAGCCTTGGGGACATAATGTTGTTTTCTCGTGATTTGCTTGTCTAAAACCTCTGTATATTCCATGACAATGTTGCTCCCACCAATATTTCCTATATTCAAATCTTCTCAGCACTAAAATCGATCAAGAAATCATCATTTTATCTAGCCCTAATTTTGCAAGCTTTGTATTAGCCTCGAAAAATTTTGCATTATTGGAAAATGGTTATCTAGCACATAGAACTGCCGATCTTGCCCATCCTTCAAGAAGAATACTTGTTTATCCCGTGCTGAGCTATTTAGGCTCTCCCTATGTAAGCATACAAAATAGTCTAATGTCTTTTCTTCTGGAAGCCGTTCCTGGATATATCCTTTTGTACTTCTGTCATATTTATAACCGAACTCTTTATATAATCGTTGTTTTCCAATACGAGTTTTAAAAGCAAACATCGCTAATTTTATATGTTTTGTTTCATCATGCAATTGGAAAAATTTATTTTTTTCAATCGTTTCTGTTAAATCATCCAAGGTAGCATTTCCCTTGACTTCTATAACCATTATGCAATCATTTGGTTCAACCAGGAAAATGTCTCCAGCTAGTTGACGTCTATAAAAATTTTTCCTACATACGATGATGTCACATTGTGGGCTTTGATGATTAGCCCAAGCAATAAAGCCGGTAACAAATTCTAGCATTTGAAACCGTTCCTGGAGACATTTTTTGAGAATGTTTTCTCCACATCTACCCATCTCAGCATGATGTTTTAACTTTTCAGCTATAAAATATTTGCAAAACAGAAGTTCCTCCGAATATTCCTCATATATCTTTGTAACATCTTCTTCCATAATAGGCCTCTCACTTGCTTAAAACTTTTGTTTAGAAGTCTTTTTGAGCATTTGATAGCCTTCTGTTCCGCTAATTTCAAGCATCGAATATTTCTTTAGCATTTTCTCTAAACTTATACGAATTTGGACAGGGGTATAAGAAGTTAATGCCCCTTGGTTAATGATAGACTTCGTCCAATTTCTTTGCTGATTATAGAGGCTCCAAAACGATTCATATCAAAATTGGGATTCTGTGCCGCTATTTGTTGCACCATTGCGTTAAGCGTATTTCGATCTGCTTCCGAAACGCCTTGCGGAATCATATTTCCCATAGCAGAAGTGATATTTTGCGCTGTAACTCCGGTACAAGCATTATTAAGATCGGCCACAATAAACTGCGATTCTATATTTGCCAAAACATTTTGTGTTATCTGAAAGGAATTCTTTTGGAAAGCCTTCATGAGCATCTGCTGTTCCTGAATCTCTGACACATACTCATATAGTTGATTCAGTGCTGTATAGCTGGTCGCGTCCATTTTTCGGACAAAGTAATGTTTGTACTTGTTCCAATAATCCGTATCCATCAAGGGTAGTGATTCATAGAACGCCGTTTCGTTTAATTGTCCGTCAACAATGAACGTAGAGATTTCCCTTAATCGCTCCTGGAATTCATCGATTTGAAGGACGATAAGAGAAGCTGCATCAATCTTTTTCTTCCGTTCCTGCAATATGTAAGTTGCAAGGGCAAAGCTACCTACGATAATAAGCAAAATGTTTGCCCAGTTTTCTGAAATGAATTTTACCATCTATCAAGACTCCTCACTGCAAATCAAGCACCCGTTCAATTTTTTTCTTCTTTTTATCAATTAGTGCAGCAATAAATTGTTCGTAAGATTCTTCAGGATACAAAGGATTTTTTTCTGTTTCATACTCGTATCCGCCTGTAATTCCTCGTGCCAACTCTGCTAATGTTTTTAATGCTTGTGCAAATGGAATGGCTTCGGGATTTTTTATCTTGGAAATTGTTGGTTCTATATGATTATATAAGATTTTAAGTTGCTCAAGATGTTCTTCCAAAACTAACGGTTTCCCAGTTACAGGAAAAATATGTTTCATTCGCCGTTCAAGAATATAAGATAATTCTTCTTCTGTAACTTGCTCATCGGATGTTCCACGTCGTATATAAATAGTAGCAGGCTTAATATTAGAACCTTCTTTTCGAGAGATGAACGGTAAAAATTGAGGAGTATCTTCAACAAAAAGCATTTGGAATTGTTTTCCCTTCAATGCCTCGTACTCAGATGTTTGATAGCTAAAATCATATACATCATACTTCAGGCTGGAAGAAAGGTACGGCTTTATCCATGCCCCTATCTGCTCTTTTGCTTGTAACTCTTTTAACCCATCACATGAAAATGTCTTATCATCGTTTTCATGTACGCCAAAAACAACAATGCCACCGCCGTAATTTGCTAAAGCGAGCATTAATTTGGCCAGCTTATCTTTCTCAATCCACTCTTGTTTAAAATCGATGGCATTGTGTTCGCCAGTTTGATCCTGTAAAAACTCACGAAAGTGATCCAATGTTGGTTCTTGAAGAAGTCTATATACAGTATCTTTTATTTGTTTAGGGAATTCCATATGTTTTACCTCATCCAAAGTATTCCTGCATCAGAGCCTTTTTCAACGTTTCCAGTTTTTCGAGGCTGTGGCTGATGATAATCTTTGTTTTTTCTGTTTGCTCCACAAAGGCGGCAAACTGTTCCTGTAATTCTATCGGTGGCATAGGGACCCGCAGTGTGAGGATGTCTTTATTAGAAATATTCGCCTGTCGAATACCTCTACTGATTCCTGTCAATCGCTTTTTGATTCTGGGAAATTTTAGCAACTCTGAGAAGTAACACTTGTTAAGAGATTTCTCAATGGACAGTTTGGCATTCCGTTGGTTTAAATAGTATTCGTCATAATCAGCCCCAAGAATGCAAACATTTCCATAATCATCTTTGCCGACCGTTCCAGTGAGTGACATAACCAAATCTCCAGGGAATACCTTGTAACGTGCAAGCGCTAAATCATCTGGCCAATAAACCATATTAACCGGGAGAAAATGCCCCGAATTGATGTTTCCAATTCGTAAGACAGGAATGCCTTCGTCAGTAAATCCATCACTCTTAAAAGCGTATCCTCCTATAACTTTAAGATGATGACTCAATTCATCTTCTTGCCAATGCTTTGGATTTTCATCCGGTTCCCCAAATACCTCCACAAACCTTGCCTTGACCGCTTCATCCAGCTTATCCAGCTGCTGTTGACGTTTCGCAATCAGATCGCTCACTTTGTCCAGAATCGCCGCGATTTTGCGCTGTTCGTCAATGGGAGGAACAGTTATAGAGACGGCGCCAAGAGTTGCTTTATTTAAAGTTGTACCCATAACTGCACGGTTCGTACCTGGAATTTAGTTCGTCAACCTTACCTGATAACGCATGCCATAAATATTTCTGAGCACAAATATCCTCGTTTACCGTTAAAGCAGCTAATCCTCGGCCTATACAGCATTCACACTTTGCGATATTCAACGCGCCAATTGGTGCACGAACAGAGATTAAAATATCTTTTTCCCGTGCTATTTTGGTTGGCTCAGAGCACCACATACGAACCGCAGGATAAATCTCTCCAAAATCTGCATTTCCCTGAAAAAACGGAAGGCCGTTACCATCTTCGTTGTATGTGGAAGAATCCGGAGACTGTCCCATATTTATCGCACAAATTCCTTCTAACCTCGCCATCATAGCATCTCCTCCAATTCCGCCAGCCCTGCGGTAATCTCCAGTTCCAGCTCATGCAGGTCTGCCATCAGTTCTGTGGTAGAGGGGTACTCCACCGGCACATACTCCACCTTTTTGTACTTGTTGATGGACAGGTCATAGTCGTTGTCTGCGATTTCCTGTTTCGGCACAAGAAAGCTCTGCTCTGTGCGCTGGCGGTCAGCTTCCTGGTCCAGATGGTGGAACCGCTCGATGATGTCGGGAATGTCATTTTCCGCAATTTCGCTGCGCTTGTCGTCCAAGGAAAAACCGTCGGCTTTCATATCATAGAACCACACATTTTCCGTGCCGCCCGCTCCGGTCTTGGTGAACACCAGCACCGCCGTGGACACCCCGGCGTAGGGCTTGAACACCCCGGAGGGCATGGAGATCACCGCCTCCAGCCGGTGGTTCTCCACCAGCTCCCGCCGGATGTCCCTGTGGGCCTTGGAGGAACCGAACAGCACCCCGTCCGGGACGATGACCGCACCCCGGCCGCCCACCTTCAGCATCCGCAGAAAGAGGGCCAGGAACAGCAGTTCCGTTTTCTTGGTCTTGCACACCTTTAAAAGGTCGGCGGACACGATGTCCGCGTCCAGGCTCCCCTTGAAGGGGGGATTGGCCAGGATCAGGGTGTACTTCTCCCGGTCCGGGTTCTGGTCGCTGAGGCTGTCCCGGTACTCGATGAAGGGGTTGTCGATGCCGTGGGTCATCATGTTCATGGCCCCGATGCGCAGCATGGTGCGGTCCATGTCGAAGCCGTGGAACATGTGGTTCATATAATGGTCTTTCTTCTCCCGGTTGAAGAAGATCTCCTCCCGGCGGCGCTCCTTCAGGTACTCCCCGGCCGCCACCAGGAAGCCGGCGGTGCCGCAGGCCGGGTCGCAGATCACGTCGTCCGCCTTGGGGGCGGTGAGCTCCACCATCATGCGGATGATGTGCCGGGGGGTGCGGAACTGGCCGTTTTGTCCGGCGGTGGCCAGCTTGCCCAGCACGATGGCCAGCACCGTTGCGAACACCATGGCCTGATAAGAGTTGTTGGAGAATTGCTCATCGGCCTGTGTGAGCAAGGTTTCGCTTCCGTACACCCAGATGCGCACGGATCCCACGGCCGCGCCGCCGTACTCGATGGGCGCGCTGGCGAACTGCTGGCTGGCGCTGACCGGCGGCGCCAGGGTGCGCCCGCTGCCCGAGCTCGGCGACATGCCCGCGCCCGATTCGCT
>ERZ827450.3682-NODE-3682-length-10006-cov-2.134057_pt1 | contig 10006 bp, 9 predicted proteins | sample MGYA00519773_ERZ827450 | MGnify/ENA primary metagenome ERZ827450 (study PRJEB31778, sample SAMEA3449306) | human gut metagenome | biome: human gut; feature: human-associated habitat; material: faeces | place: United Kingdom | collected 2010/2012 ...
TTCACTATGATATTATACCGTGTTCCTTTTACAGCCCTTTGACCAGCGGGAGCAACTCTTCAATACGCTGGACAATGCGGTTCTGTTCAGCTAAAGGGGGCACCGGTATATACATTTTGTCCCATAAGCTACGATTCAGAATAGGGGTTGCGGTTCCACCCGCACTTTCTTTCATAGCGGACAGAAACGCAAATGAGGTGAGGACAGCAAATACATACTTGCTGGATGCGAAAATCGGAGTTATGGCGTTGATTTGCTGATTGAAAGTAACCTCGGATATCGATAAGGCTGCTTTTCCAATAGAGCCACCTATGCATACCTGAAGAATACTGTCAGCAGGGCATACTCTTGCAACATTCTTGCCTACTTCGGAAAGTCCTCGGTTTGTATAGTCGATGCTTCCATCAGCTATGTCACCCGGTGTTATGAAAGGTACATAGTCGCCCCGGTACTCTGGGTGGGCAGTCGATGGCGTGTTTCCGGTTTGTGTATATCCAAGAGTATTCAGTCTTGTCCAAATCCATGTATCGGGTATCTCGAAAGGCAGTTTATCATCAATGCAACGCTCTGTACCGTCCAACTTCTCATAATGAGAATAATGAGTTTATGAACATAGCGAATTGCAGAGACTTTCGAGTTCACGCACTTTCTCGACTATGCGTTTTTGCTCCTCTAATGGCGGGAGCGGCAGAATCAGTTTCTTGAATATTTCGAATGGCGGTATGTTCTTTATGGCGGAACCCTTACTGCTCTCTTTTGCCGTCTGTTTTAGGACATAGTCGAAATACAGGAGAAAGTAATCCAAGTCTATCGGCGCAAAAATTCGCATAAGAGCCTGATTTATAATGCCAAGCTCAATCTGCTCTGGTAGGACATAAGTTTCCCCGATGGTTCCTGCACAGCTAACAAGAATATCACCCGGCTCGACTGTGAAACTTCTCATTTTTGATTCGTAATATTGGCGGGTAATATAATATGTTCCGAGAGTGTGGTCCTTCTGAATAGCGTTCTTTTGCTCATACACTTTTACTGTATCAGCACCCTTTGGTACGAACATACTCTTGGTTAAGCTGCTGCCGAAGGGTCCCTTTCTATAGATGCCTATGTCGTCCAACCTTATTAAAGCCCAAGAGGGCGGCACTTCAAATGGTATCTCATCGTCGATGCAAACCTCTTCTGAGCCACGCTTTTCATAATGAGAATTATCCCGTCTGAAAATGACGGATTCATGCTTGTCTTTTTTGATTTTGCCTTCCTTGACAAGCCGCTGTTTTTCTGCCCGGATACGCTCCAGCAGAGCCTCTGCAGGCTCGTCATTCGGGTCCTGCGGTACCAGCTTACCCTGGACTGCTTCTTGCAGTATCGACTTCTTGAGGGCTTCTGGGAAATTCACATTAAGCTCAGTTACCTTCTGCTCCGCCGCACCATAATCGAGCAACGGTGTGGTCAATTCATGTAGCTTATCAAAAATGCGCTTCTGCTCCATTATTGGCGGTAACGGAATCAGTAGGGCATCCAAACTATCCGAGTTGAGTGTGTTACCCTTGATTGCCGATTTGGTGTCGCCACTTTGCGAGAGGAGCGGCAGCGTAGCGAACAGAAACATCGTGGTTATCTTATCGGGATCAACAAACGGGTATATTGAAATGATGGCTTCGTTATGAAATGCATCGATTCCCAATATTGACACCTTTCCGACCGTCAATTTGAAACTCATCAACAAAGTACCAGCCTTGCTGATTTTTCCTTTGTTATTCTTTTTTTCTTTTGTTTTGGACGCTTGGCATCAAATTTGTCACTGCCACTGCCTGCTTCAATATATTTATCTGCAAAGCTGATTTTTCGGCCCGTCTGCTTTTCCGTCCATTTTATATTTCGCTTTTTGTTATTATAAAAACGCTTTTTTTTCATAAATTATATCACGCCGTTTTATGCTTTTGCATTTTGTTTAAGAAGTTTTATGGTTTCTTTTGGATTTTCACTGTTAAATACTGCCGAGCCTGCAACCATTACATTTGCGCCGGCTCTTCCTGCAATTTTTACAGTATCAGGATTTATGCCCCCGTCAACCTGAATATCAAGTTCAGGGCATTTTGCACGCAGTTTTTCAATTTTAGGCATAGTGCTTTCCATAAAGCTTTGCCCGCCGAATCCCGGTTCAACCGTCATAACAAGCACCATTGAAAGTTTATCAAGATATGGGTAAACAGCTTCAATATCGGTGTTTGGCTTAACTGCAAGCGAAGCTTTGCAGCCGCCTGCCGTGATTTTATCAATGGTTTTGTCAATATCACTGTCACATTCAATATGAAATGTGATTATGTCTGCACCGGCTTTTATAAAATCATCAATGTAAAAATATGGGTCGCTTATCATTAAATGCACATCAAAAGGAACTTTGCAAACTTTTTTCATCGCTGCAATTACAGGTATTCCGATTGAAATGTTAGGCACAAAATGCCCGTCCATTACATCAAGGTGAATTAAATCCGCACCGCCTGTTTCACATTTTTTCAGTTCGCTTTCAAGGTTTGCAAAATCGCTAGCAAGCATTGAAGGTGAAATTTTTATATCCATATTTTTATACCTCTTATTTTAAATTACAATATATTATACTTTAATTCTTTTATAAAATCAACTTAAAATAAATAATACTTGTATTTGATAAACTAATGTAGTATTATATATCCGTGAAAATTTAAGTATCTAATATCTTGTTGTATTTTGGAGGAAAAATAATGATTCAGGCAAACAATGTTACCGTTCAATTCGGCGGTCGTGTATTATTTGAAAGAGTAAATGTTACTTTTTCAGCCGGTAACTGCTACGGTATTATCGGTGCTAACGGTGCCGGCAAATCTACTTTTTTAAAAGTTCTTTCAGGTGAGCTTGACCCGCAAAAAGGCGAAGTTTTTATTACCCCGGGTGAAAGGCTTTCTGTTTTAAAGCAAGACCACTTTGCTTATGATGAATATGAAGTAATCAGAACAGTTCTTATGGGTAATCCGCGCCTTATTGAAGTAATGGAAGAAAAAGACGCCCTTTATATGAAAGAGGATTTTTCTGAAGAGGACGGTATTAAAGCAGGTGAGCTTGAAGCTGAATTTGCCGATATGGACGGTTGGAACGCTGAAAGCGACGCTGCGTTTATGCTTAATAAATTAGGAGTTCCCGATGAATACCACTATATGCAAATGGCAGAGCTTCCATCTGATATGAAGGTTAAGGTTCTTCTTGCACAGGCACTTTTTGGCAATCCGGATATTCTTCTTCTTGATGAGCCTACAAACCACCTTGACCTTTCGGCTATTCGCTGGCTTGAAAACTTCCTTATGGATTTTGAAAATACGGTTATTGTAGTATCGCATGACCGTCATTTCTTAAATAAGGTTTGTACTCATATCTGTGATGTTGACTTTGGTAAAATTCAGCTTTATACAGGTAACTATGATTTCTGGTATGAATATACACAAATGCGTCAGCGTCAGGCAAGAGACCAAAATAAAAAGAATGAACAAAAGATTAAAGAACTTCAGGAATTTATTGCCCGTTTCTCTGCAAATGCTGCTAAATCAAAGCAGGCAACAAGCCGTAAAAAGCAGCTTGACGCACTTGAAATGATTGATATGCCGGTATCAAGCAGGCGTTTTCCGTATGTTGATTTTAAACCTGACAGAGAATGTGGAAACGACCTTTTAAGAGTTGACCATTTAACTAAAACCATCGGTGACAGAAAGGTGCTTGACGATGTATCTTTCGTTATTCATCCAAGAGAAAAGGTTGCTTTTGTAGGTTCTGATGTTGTTGCTAAAACAACTTTGTTTAAAATCATTATGGGCGAATTAGAGCCTGATGAGGGCAGCTTTAAATGGGGCGTAACTACTTCACAAAGCTATTTTCCTAGTGATAACAGCAAATATTTTGACGGGGTTGAACTTACTCTTGTTGACTGGCTTCGCCAATACACAACATACACACTTGAAGCTGACATTAGGGGCTGGCTCGGCAGAATGCTTTTCTCCGGCGAAGAAGCTCTTAAAATGGCTAATGTTCTTTCAGGTGGCGAGCGTGTTCGCTGTATGCTTTGCAAAATGATGCTTTCAGGTGCAAATGTACTTATTCTTGATGAGCCTACAAACCACCTTGACCTTGAATCAATCACTGCGCTTAACGACGGACTTATCCGTTACCCTGAAACTATTTTGTTCACTTCGCATGACCATCAATTTGTGCAGACGGTCGCAAACAGAATTATTGAAATTTCGGGCAACAGAGTGATTGATAGAATGGGAACTTACGATGAATTCCTTGAAAATGTAAACGAGGATCAATTAAAGAAATATTAAAATTATGAGAAATAAAGATAAATCTACTTACAGAAAAATTGAATTCCGCAGAAAAGAAAGCTTTTATCTTTTAGTTCGAGGTGTTGAGGTCGGCATTGCGTCCGGCCTTATTGCCGTATTATACAGATTTTTACTTTCCCTTGCGGAAAATTACTTGATGAAAATAATTTCGTATGTAAAAGGTAACCCTGTTAAAATTACTGTTTGGTTTGTTATCCTTGCACTTATCGGCTTTTTTGTTTCAATGCTTGTCAAATGGGAGCCGCAGGGCGGCGGTTCTGGTATTCCCCAAGTCAGCGGTGAAATTAAGGGGCATATAAACCCAAGCTGGTGGCGAGTAATTCTTGTTAAACTTATCGGCGGAACGGCTTCTGTTTTTTCGGGTCTTTCACTTGGCAGGGAGGGCCCAAGCGTTCAGCTCGGCGGTATGGCCGCAAAAGGTATTGCAAGGCTTACAAAGGCTGATAAAACAACTGAGCTTCGTATGATTAGCTGCGGTGCCGGTGCAGGTATGGCAGCGGCGTTTAATGCGCCCCTTGCAGGTACTATGTTTGTACTTGAAGAAATACATCACACTTTTGATAAAAGTCTTCTTTGTATGGGCATTGTTTCAGCTGTTACTGCCGATTATATATCAAAACTCTTTTTCGGGCAAAATACCGTATTTAATTATGACACCGTAAACTTTCCGCTTAAATATTATTGGCTTCTGCTTATAATGGGGGTTTTTCTCGGCCTTTGTGGTTCGGCCTATAATGTGGTTATGGGCAAGGCTCAGGATTTGTATAAGAAAATTAAAGCGCCTAATTATATCAAAATGCCTATTATATTCGTGTTTAGCGGTGTTGTCGGCTTAATTATGCCGCAGATTCTTTGCGGTGGTCACAGTATGGAGGTTATACTTTTAAAGGAAAATCCTTCGCTTCTTTATTTGGTTGTTTTGCTGTCTACTAAATTTTTATTCGGTGCGGTTTGCTTTGCAAGCGGTGCGCCGGGCGGTACTCTTTATCCTCTTTGCATTTTGGGTGCATATATGGGTGCTGTTTTCGGCACAGTCAGTGTGAATACTTTTGATGCAATTACTCCTGCAATGTGGGAGGAATTTGTAGTTATCGGAATGGCAGGGCTTTTTGCTTCAATTGTAAGAAGTCCGATTACGGGCATTGTGCTTGTATTTGAACTTACCGGTAATATGAATAATATTTTGCCGCTTGCGGTGGTAAGCTTAATCAGTTATGCAACTGCCAACTTTATCGGTGTTACACCGTTTTATGAATTTCTGTTTGAACGAATTGTAAGTTCAAAGCACGAAAAACCGAGATTCTTTGAAACTGATGAAAAGGTGCTTGAAACGTATACTATTCCTGTCGGCAGTCCTGTTGCAAAAAAGAAAATTATGGATGTTGATTGGGGTAAGCATTGTGTAATAGTCAGCATTGAGCGTGACGGTGTATCAATCACTCCAAAGGGCGATACGGTTATTAAAGAGGGCGATGAAGTAGTTGTTCTTGTAAGCCAGCGTCGTTTCAGCAGGGATATAGAAAAGCTTGAGCAAATGATAAAGGGTTAGTGCTATGAAAATCAATTTGAAAAATGCAAAAGTAATTAAATCACTTAAAGGTTTCGGCGGTTCTGCGTGCTGGTGGTCACCGCAAATCAAGGATGAAAAAATTCGTGACGATGTTGCAAATCTTCTTTACGGTGATTCAGGTCTTAAAATGAATATTTACCGCTTTAATGTGGGCGGGGGATATGAAAAAAATAATTTGAGAATTGATAATCCCTGGCGATATGTTGAAAGCTTTATGCTTGGCGACGGTACTTTTGATTATTCAAAAGATAAATATGCTGTTTCTATGATGAAAAAATGCTTGGCATTGGGCAATATTGATACGCTTATCTTTTTTGCAAATTCACCCCATTATACCCAAACGGTAACCGGGCAAACAAGCGGTGGATTTACCGAGCATTTTTCAAACCTTGATAAAAGCAAATATGAAGCATTTGCCAAGTATTTTATTGATATTGCAGAGCATTTTATAAGCGAGGGTTACCCTGTAAAATATATCAGCCCTATCAATGAACCGCAGTGGAAATGGGGCGGCGATTATGTTTGGCAGGAGGGTTGCCATTATGAACCGAAAGAGGTATTTGACTGCTATTTGGTATTTGCAAAGGAACTTGAAAAAAGAAATTCAAGCCTTAAGCTTTACGGCCCTGAAAGCGGAAATATAAAAGATTTTACAAAAGAATATTATGAGCTTTTATCATCAAATAAACTTATAATGAAATATCTTGATGTGTTTGCATATCATTCATATGGTTCGGATGAAAATGTGAATGAAAAAGTTGAATTCGGCAAATGGGCAAAGAATAATATTAAAACTCCGCGCTTTGATATGAGCGAATGGTGCGAACTTCCCTGCAAGCACGATACAAAATCAATTGAGTCTGCGCTTATGATGGCACGTATTATCGGTGAAGATTTGATTTACACCGGGGTTGACAGTTGGAGTGCTTGGGTGTGTGCAAACCAGTGGGATAACGCAGTGCGTGACGGTAAATGTTACAGTGACGGTTTTCTTGTTGCAAAGGATGATTGGTCGGATTATTATATTGCAATGAGATATTATGCAATGGCACATTTTTCAAAATATATACCAAGCGGCAGTAAAAGCCTTGATATTGGCTTTGATACTTCGCGTGGATTTTCTGCTTTTGCTTTTAAACTTGAAAGCGGAGAATATGCGGTTGTGGCAGTTAATTTCAGCAAAGCAAAAAGGGTTCTTGAATTTGACAGAAAATTTTCTTTCTGCCGTATTGTTGAAACTACACAGGAGCACAAGCTTGACGAAAATAATATGAACAATATTAAAAAGCTTGAAATCAAGCCTATGTCGCTTGCAACTGTAATATTGAAATAATACTTGACATATAAATATATTTTTGATATAATAACACAGCTTTGGAAAACAAAGTATTCCTTGCCTGTGCAAAATGTGCAGGCCAAAAGACCAAAAGGAGGTGCTGAAGAATGGCATTAAGGAATTATGAAATCGTAATGGTTTACTCTCTTGCAAATGGAGAAGAAGCAGTTGAGGCATTAAAGCAGAAGTTTACTGACCTCATCGCAAAGCATGGCACTCTCGGCAATGTTGAGGAATGGGGTAAGCGCAAGCTTGCATATCCAATCAACTATGAAAACGATGGCTATTATGTAGTTATCGACTTCACAAGTGATGAAGCATTCCCACAGGAGCTTGACCGTGTTATCAACATTACTGACGGCGTACTTCGTTCTTTAATCGTAGCTAAAGGCGAATAATAGGAGGGATTTGAATGATCAATTCTGTTGTTCTTATGGGCAGATTAACTTATGAACCGGAGCTTAAAACTACAACAAGCGGTCTTTCGGTTATCCGTTTCCAAATGGCTGTTGACAGAAATTATCAGTCACAGGGACAGGAAAGACAGGCTGACTTTATTGATGTAGTTGCTTGGCGTCAAACTGCTGATTTTGTTTCTCGTTATTTCCACAAAGGTTCAATGATTGCTGTTGAAGGTTCAATTCAAACAAATAATTTCACTGACCGTGACGGAAACAAGAGGAAATCCGTAGAAGTTGTTGCAAATCAGGTTTCTTTCTGTGGCTCAAAGGCAGAAAGCCAGGGTGCAAATCCTGCATTTTCTCAGCCTGCACCAAGCTACTCAACAGCTGATAATTCAGATTTTGAAGAAATCGTTGATGATGACGACGACTTACCATTTTAAAGGAGGAAACTAATTATGGCATATAACAGAGCCGGTGGCCCACGCAAGGGTCGCAAGAAGGTTTGCGTTTTTTGTGTAGAAAAAGTTGATGAAATCGACTACAAAGATGTTACAAGACTTAAGAGATTTGTATCAGAAAGATCAAAGATTCTTCCTCGTCGTGTAACAGGTACATGCGCAAAGCATCAGAGAGAGCTTACTACTGCTATTAAGAGAGCAAGACATTTAGCTCTTCTCCCTTACACATCAGACTAATAAGTAATAATTAAAGGACACTCGCTTTATTAAGCAGGTGTCCTTTTTTTTTATTCAATATTCAGCTTTTTAACGCATTTCAAATCTTTCATATCATCATTGATTTTAACGCTTGCGCCGTTTTCAAGCCTTGAACAGATGTAATTAACTTTTGTTTTAAATGGCTTTTTAGAAGAATACTTGTTTTTATCAAACCAATTAAATTCATAGTTTAAATGTTTGGAAAGACCTATGAAAAGAAGATTTTTTGAAATCGCCGAGGTGGATAAAACATACTCGTCATCAAACCTTATATTTCCGAAATATTTTCTTCTTTCGCTTTCACAAAGTGCTTCAAATTTTTTGGATGGGTTTAAGCTGAGTTTTGCTTTTAGATATGCGCCTTTAATGTCGCTTTCTTCAAAGCTGTCAAAACTGTCAAATCGCATAGGGAGAAGGCGTACACCTTTAAGATATTCTTCACCGTCTGCTTTGTAATTAGGGTTTTTTTCTTCATCAAAGCTGAGGTAAAATGTTTTATAGCTTTGCTCTTTTCTTATTCGCTTGAAGGTTTTAACTCGGTTTTCCGTAAGGTTTCCGCCCATATAGTAAATGCAAATTTCTTCTTCAATTTGCTTTTTATTTATGCCGTTTTTTTCGATTTTTTCAAAAAGTTCTTTTGCATTTTCGTGCTTTGAAAATGTGTGGTTTGATTTTTCAAGCTTTCTGATGAAATCGCAAAGTTCAACCGCTGTTTCAAAAGTCGGAATGTTATCGTCTGCTCCGAGTTCTTCATCACTTATAAATCTGTTTGCATCAAGAATAAAGCGGGCAAGCTTTAAATCTTTGTTTTTAAACACATTTAATATTGTGTGATAATCTGTGATAACACAGTCGCAGCTTGATGCAAAATCATACAAGTCATATTCGCCCGGCATTTTTTTGATATGGTTAAATACTGTGAAATCGGCATTATACGGATAAGTATCAAGGTTAACATAAAGTTCGTATTTTTGGCTTAATTCACTGTCAATAATCATTAAGTTAGCCATAAATTTTCTGTATGCAGTTGCAGAGTTTTTACCGTTTGTTGCCTTAAATTGCGGGGTAAATAAAATCTTGATTTTATCATTAGCTGTTGCAAAGCTTGTAACCCCTGCCATATCAAGCGCAGGGCTGTCTGCAATTACAGTGCTTGTAGGCAGCATTTCGCACCTGTATGCTTTTTCAAAAGAGTTTTGGCTTACTTCGTTAAGATATACGCTTGCACTTGATGCAATAATGCTTTTTTGTGCAGTCGCAAATTCAAAATATTCCATTTCTCTTTTTTTTGCCATTTTTGCCGATATGCAATCGGTTTGCAAATTGATATATTTTTGACCTTCTTTAATTTCAAAAAAGTATTCAAGCGCACGGTCGGAAAAAATGTATTTTGCTTCGCAAAGTGCTTTTATATATTCTTCGTTATCACTTCCGATTACCGTGACATCGCTGAAGTTGTAACGCTTTAATCTATCTTCACATTCTGCCTTGTTTTCACTGTTTGCCACCACGATTTGCTTGTAATCGTTTTTCTTGGTTTTAATATATTTAATCATAGCAAGCATAGAAGACGGAAGTGAATGTTCCTGCGCTGTTATATATAAAACTTCATC
>ERZ827450.3684-NODE-3684-length-9999-cov-7.458870_pt1 | contig 9999 bp, 8 predicted proteins | sample MGYA00519773_ERZ827450 | MGnify/ENA primary metagenome ERZ827450 (study PRJEB31778, sample SAMEA3449306) | human gut metagenome | biome: human gut; feature: human-associated habitat; material: faeces | place: United Kingdom | collected 2010/2012 ...
GGACAGGATGTGGCGGTGACGCTCACGGTCGACCCGTCGCTCGTCGGGACGTACAACGCCCGCTACGGTACGGAGTGGACGATGCTCGATGCCAAATACTATGAGTTGTCGGCCGAGAGTGTCACGATCGCCGCGGGAAAAACAACCTCGGATGTCGTGACCCTGCAATTCAAGGAGCTGATGGGCCAAGGCGAGGAACAGACGGGAGCGCTTCCTATCGACGAAACCTATCTCGTTCCCGTGCGCATCGGCCATGCCTCGATGGACGTGCTTCACGGTTCCGACGTCGCCTATTATGTCGTGAAACGATCCTCGGCCATCACCGTCGCAGCGCAGCTCACCGACAACTGGATCGAGTTCCCGACCCTCGACAAGTATTCGGAAAGCAGCAAGGCTTGGAACGGTCTGACGGCCGTGACCTACGAGGCCCTTATCTACCTCGACGATTTTGCGACGAGCAACGCTACGGGCAGCCCCGTCAACATCTCGTCCATCATGGGTGTCGAGCAGTATCTGCTGCTGCGTATCGGCGACACGAATTTCGAGCGTCAGCAGTTGCAGTTCGACGGATCGGGCGCCGGCTCGTCCTTCGGGAAGATTCCCGGACGCGATGCGACGAAGAACCTCGAAAAGGGGCGCTGGTACCATGTCGCCTGCACATATGACCAAGCGGCGCGTACCGCACGCATCTATGTCGATGGCCAGATTCAGAGCGAAGCGACCGATGTCGGCATCTCGGCGCAGAGCAAGAAGAACCAGATCAATCTGGCCATGCGGGCGCTCTACGACCTGTGGAATACGGCTCCCGACAACGAAAAACCGCAGTACGAGACCGACGACACGGGTTACAACAAGCTGGGCGAGGCTTACCAGTTCTTCCTCGGCCGCTCCTACGACGATTACCGTCCTCTGAACGGCAAGATCGCCGAAGCACGTGTCTGGTCGGTGGCCCGTACGCCCGAACAGATCTGGGACAATATGTACGACATTCAAAACCCGCAGGACGATCCGACGCTTCTTGGCTATTGGAAGTGCAACGATGCCTCGGGCAATACGGTCAAGGACTATTCGATGTACCGCAATGACGGCGTAGCCAAGTACGATATTATCTGGCCGCAGGGCATCGAGATTCCGAAACTTAACGAAAACAACGAGTGATTATGAAGACGATTTTTAGTTTGCAAACGGGAATTGCGACGCTTCTCTGTACGGCGGCACTCGCAGGCCTTATGGCCTGCGACGCCGACACCGTAGAGCAGCAGGGCGGGAAACTTCCCGACAAGGAACCGTTGGAGAATATCTATGGAAGGTTGCGTAGCAGCAGTATGTCCGACGACAAGGTTCGTATTCGGATGACGGAAGGATCCGGGTTCGTAACTTCCAACTTCTATTACCAGTTTTCAAAAGCGCCGGCTTCGGAATTATCCCTCGACGCATGGATCGACGGTTCGTTGCTCGATGGGTGGAACGAGGCGAACGACGAGCAGCGAACGTTGCTGCCCGAAGGCAATTATGATTTTCCTGACGGCAAAACGCTTTCGCTCTCGGCAGAAAATCAGCGTTCTGCACTTAAACGCATCCGCTTCATGGCCGAGAATCTGGCTCCGGGCGAATATTATCTGCCGCTGACGGTGGCTGAAGAGGCCGGAACCGAGGAGCATCAGACAATCAATTATCTCATTTCAATTCGCGCACGACAACTCGGGGAGTACAAGCTCAATGCCGACCAGGTATTTGCCGTATTCTATCTCGACACGGAAAAATACCAGCCGTTGTTGGTGGATGAATACCTCATGTCCAAGCTCGATGCCAATACGTGGGAAAATGCGTGGAGCGAGCGGGAAGACGGCTTGCGGACGATCGGTAACATTGTCAATTTGAACAAGGTGGTATTGGATTACGATGCGGAGACGGGACGCGCCCTGTTGAATCTCGGAAACGACATGCGCTATGTCCTCGACCATATCGACAAATATATCAGGCCCTTGCAGGATAAAGGCCGTAAGGTCTGCATTTGTCTGGAAGGTGGCGGAACAGGGCTCGGATTCTGCAATCTGACCGACGCCCAGATTGTCGATTTCGTAGCCCAGGTGAAGACCGTTATCACGGAATACGCACTCGACGGTGTGAATTTCTGGGATCGCAATGCCGCCTACGGCAAGGAGGGAATGCCCGCCATGAACACGACCTCCTATCCGAAACTCATCAAAGCGATGCGGGAAGCGCTCGGCAATGACAAACTGGTGACGCTGACCGATTACGAAGCCCCCACCGAGTATTTCTGGGATACCGGGGCGACCGGAGGCATCGAAGTCGGGCAATACCTCGATTACGCATGGTCTGGGTATCTGGACAATGAGAAAAATGTTCAGATTGTCGATCCCTGGCATCAGGGGCAGCAATATGTCTCGACGGATCATCCCCGCAAGCCTATTGCCGGCCTCGATCCTGCGAAATACGGATGTATCAATATTCCGTGGTATCCGCAGGGCCCGAACACTATAAATGACTATTTCACCGATATTTTCTTCTGGCGTCAGGCAGGAAACAAGCAGAGCAATATTCTGGTTTTTGAAAGTCTGCGGACGCTTCTTCAGGATAATTTCGAAAGCACTTGGGCTAGCAGCATTCAGGTTGGATATACGTATTTTGCCGACGATGGCGCTTGGATGATCGAGGATACACCTTGGGGCCCCTCCATTATGAGCGATAATGAATATTCATTCGATACATCTCTTTTGGGCAAACTCCCGAATGGTGGTACAGGATATAACAAATGGTTAAAAGACTGGTAAACTTACAGGCATGCCTATTTCGGTCTAAACGACATATTCTTTAACCCTTAAAACTCATTGAATGACAGAAAAAACAAAAACCAAAACCCAAAATAAACCGATTAACCAGTTATTGATCCTTTAAAACTAAAAACGACTATGAAACGTTATTTTGAAATTTTTGCAGCCCTTTTCTTGGGTACTACGATGATGTTCTCGTGCCAGCAGGCCGAGGAGCCGACGATGGATCAGGGCACAGTTCCCCAAACCCGTGCTTACGGCGATACGCCCGTGGTGGCCATCTATGTCGAGACCAACGACACCAACCCGCTCAATGCCGGAGATTACATGCTCTCCAACGGCAAACCCTTTGCCGGTATCGTGGAGCTGTTTGCCTCGAACATCCACAAGCGGACGGTGAACGGAGTGGTAGAGCCTACGCTCTTCCTGAATGACAAGATGACCAACCTGCTCGAAAACGGCGGTTATCAGACTTACGTGAAACCGTTGCAGGACAAGGGCATCAAGGTGCTGCTGACCGTGCTGGGCGACTGGCAGGGCATCGGTGTCGCCAACATGAACGATACCCAGACCACACAGTTCGCCAAGATCCTGGCCCATGCTGTGGAAAAATACGGTCTGGACGGAATCGGATTCGATGATGAGTATGCTAATTATTCGTCTACCAATTCTACTTCGTACAGCGAAATCATCACCAAACTCCACGCGCTGATGCCGGCCGACAAACTCATCACCGTTTTCGACTGGGGGTATACCAACACGCTGAACAGCGAGGCTAAAGCCTGCATCGACTATGCGTATCATGGCTATTTCGGTTCGAGCTTCATGACATCCGGTCTGGTGGACAAAACCCGCTGGTCGCCGGTATCGACGAATCTCGGCTCTGCTCCCAACGCAGCGACGCTGAATTCGCTGGCCAAGCGTGCCAAAGCCCAGGGCTACGGCGCATTCATGTTCTTCAACCTGCGTCGCAGCAGCAACGTTAATCCGCTTAACGGATTCAACGCTACGGCAAGCGGGCTTTACGGTCTGACCGTTACCTGTGAGAACGGCGATCGCCCTCAAGACTGGACTTTTGTATCGTCGGGGTATGAGATCAACATGGACGAAGTGGAATAACTCCGCAAAGAGATATGTGCGAATAGACCGATTTAGGATGGTTATCTGCTTGTAAGCTATAACCAGTTTCCCGACCCGCACATCCTTCGGGGTGTGCGGGTTGTTTTAACTGAAGAAGGGATATAAAAACGTTCCCCCTATCCGAAAGACGAATGGGGAAACAGAAACTACCGCAAATACATTGACCGATTCGAGTCGATATATACCCGTAAGTGACCTTTCAATCTAAAAACTCTCCGTAGCCGGTTTGTGATAGTATTTATTTAATAACGCACGAATTGATGAATTCGTATTCAAATTATATTTAGTTGGAACAATAATAAGTTGAGATAGTATCAACCTATTGACACCTGAAGAATGCTACAACCCGATGAACAGATAGGAGAGCCCGTGCTGTTTTTACACGATTCTCCTATCATCCCGTCCATCTTGTCTTGGTAGCATTTTCAGGTGTCGATGACAGGATTCGACAGCTATTCGCCGTTTGGCAAAGATAAGAAAATTATCCTACAGATACAATATATGCAATTTAATTCATTGTAATAAACGACAAATATAGATGGACAAATTGTTGCATACATCTTTGTTCAGAGCCATCTTAAAATCATTGAATCGAAAAGTTGTTTCTGAAAAAAGGCTGCAAACTTACTTTTTGAAATTTGCCCGCCTCATTACAGCACTTTGCGATGACACAGATTGTCTGTCGGCATTACATACGTTAAATTATACGCAAATCCAGTTTCGATTTCTGCTTTCTCGAATTCATGAACCGTCCGTTTCGCTTCCGCCATATATACACCGGGTTGTCGACATGACTCTCGAATTTATCTGCTTGGAAAAAGAGTTGTTATATCATCGTATTGAACACCCGCGATCTTTCATATCTGAACCTGCATTTACTTCACCGCTCCATTGGTCCAAACACTATCCTGCGATCAGCGTTTCGGAAATCCTTTGCGGACTCGATCGGATGACTCCACCTCCTTTCGTGCTGGCAGATGGTTCGACAGCTCCATTCAATTTGGTTGTTCGGGTCTTCGAGAATACATTGCATGTTAAACTCGGCGATCCGACTGATGTCAAACGCCGTGTTCTGGAACGCAAGAAAGATCGCACAAAATTTACCGATGCACTGCTTTATTCCTTGAATAAGGAAGATGAATGATTTTTTTCGATTTTTTATATCCGGGCGGATATCCGGACATGTAATTGGGTATCCTGAAAATTCCCATTTTTGCAAAGCAAACCAACCAATTCTGTGTAAGTCGAATTATGGAAAACTTGGACAAAAGCCAATTTATCGTCCTGCTCGAAACATCTCTCAACCGACGATTACTGTCCCCTGAGCAGAAGACTCTTGACGCTGCCTATGAAGATTACATCGACCTGCTGCACGGTCTTACTGTTCAATCCTGTAAATCGTCCCTCGACCTGCTGCACGAACTTGCCCGCCTCCAATCCCGCCTGATGCGGTTGCAGGAGCGGATTGTCGAGAAGGAATCTCCGCAAGCGTCGCTGCTCAAATCGGCGCTTCTGTTGACGAATTTCGAAATCCGATTGGTCTTTACCCGGCTTGTTATCCATCCATCGCCGCTCCGGTATCGGTCGAAGTATCCAAATCACCACTGTTTCTCTCCGAACAATATCATGGAACTGATAACGGCTCTGCATCTCTCCGGAGCCATACGCCGCATAGACGGCACACGGGTCGATCTGGCGACACTTGTCGATGTGCTTTCCAGAACTTTCAACGTCCGTATCAACAATCCGGAATAGTGTCGCCATACGCTCATCAATCGAAAGTTGCGGCTGACGCATTTTCTCGACATCCTGCGCAATAATCTGATTGCCTACAGTCAGCGATAGCTGGAATGCCCAATTAGAGAAAAGCAAATGAGACAATTCTTTCCATTTGCTTTTTTATCGGCTATTTCATATCTTTGTCATAGAGTCTTTGACAAGTTAAATGGAATGCAAAAGCACTGGCTTTATAATCGCCAAACCACTACCTATTATTTCACAATATATTGTTTATTAAATAGTTGGATTTGATTGAAGCTTTTGCCACCAAAAGGTACAAAGCCTCCGCGGCATACGCCGCGGTTAAGGCTGCTTTGCCGACCAAAAAGCGGCAAACAACACCAGTCGAAGAGTGCAAATATCTTTTGCAGCCGGGAGATACGCAAAAAATCCCCGCGTTGAAAACGCAGGGATTCAGTCGCCGGATTGCGAAACCCGGCGCAATGCGCCCGGACTACCGGATTCCGTATTTGCGCAGGATCTTCCGGATACGGGGCAGCCGCTCCGAGATCATGCGGTCGTAGCCCAGGTCGGAACCGTGGTCGCAGTCGATGGTTCCCTCGGCGTCCCGGCCGAAGAACCATTCGCCGTCGAGGAAGTAGACGTTGTCGTATTGCTTCGCCAGCCGCCGCATCATCCCGTCCGCGGTGTTGATCCGCTCGCGGTGGAATTTCGCGGCCTCCTGATCGAGGTTGCCTGCGGTGTGCCAGTGGGTCTGCATGAAGATCAGCGGTTTGTCGGGATGGGCCTTGACGAGCGTCGCCACGAACGCGTCGAGGCGCTCGCGGATCATCTTCGGGGAGGGGTTCGAAAAGGCGTCGAACAGGAAGGCGTCGGCGTCGGTCTCGGCGAGCAGCCGCGCGAATTCGGGCTGGAGCATGCAGTTGCCGCTGTACCCCAGATTGACGAACTCGATGCCCGTCATGCGGCTCATGCGCGCAGGATAGGTCATGCCCGGGCGGCTGGCCGAAGCTCCGTGGGTGACGCTCGATCCGAAGACGATCACGCGGTGCTTGTAAGGCGATTCGAGCGGCGTGACGGATGCACCTTCGTCCACGCCGATCTCCAGCGTCGGCAGTTCGCTCCACGCCGGCAGGTAGAGCATGCACTCCTTGGGCTGTCCGTCCATGTGCTCGACGATGGTGCTGGCGTGCCGGTCCTGTAATCCGGGACGTGCCGCACCGGCCATCGTCCATACGCCGTTTTCGCGGACGTAGAGATCCATGCCGCGTTGCAGGACCGGGGTCATGTTCCAGCCGTAGCTGCGCGGTGCGGTGGTCCAGCGGGCCTCGATCCGGCGGCTGTCGGTGGTGAAAAGCACGGCCACGCCGGCCGGGTAGCCGCAGTAGTGGCGGATGGTGGCGTTGTCGAAACGGTAGCGCGTCGTGTCGACCCGGTAATAGGGATGCCCCTCCATCGGGCAGGTGCGGCCGATGATGGTCAGCGTCGAGGCGTCGACGTACTTTTGCGCCGATGCGGCGTGAAACATCGACAGCCCGGCTGCAATGAATAATAGGTGTTTTATCATGGTTGGTTTGAGTTGGTCAGCCTTCGATCACGCCCGATCCGACCAGCTGGTCGCCGTCGTACCACGCCGCGAACTGTCCGGGGGTGATGCCCCGCTGGGGCCGGTCGAAAACGAGGTAAGCCCCTTCGTCGCGGACGAACAGCCGCGCGCCCTGCAAGAGCTGGCGGTAGCGGATGCGGACGGAGAACCGGGCGCTCTGCCCGGCGGTCAGCTCCCGGGCGGGGTTCACCCAGTGGATTTCGCCGGGCGCGATGTGCAGCGCGGGGCGCCACAGCCCGGGGTGGGCGTCGCCCTCGCCGACCCAGATCACGTTCTGCACCGTGTCCGTGGCGAGGATGAACAGCGACTCCCTGCGGCCTCCGATGCCGAGTCCCTTGCGCTGTCCGATGGTGTAGTAATGGGCGCCGTTGTGCTCGCCGATCTTCTTGCCGTCGCGCACGGTGTAATGCCACGGTTCGGCCAGCGCCGCGAGTTGTCCGGTCGTCGGCTCTCCCTCCGCCGGGACCTCCTCGCGCACGTATTTCGGCCATGCGGGGAGTATTTCGTGGATGTTGCCCTTTTTCGGGGCGAGCTTTTGCTGGAGGAAGGTCGGCAGGTCGACCTTGCCCACGAAGCAGATGCCCTGCGAATCCTTGCGTTTGGCCGTGGCGAGACCCTGCTCCTCGGCGATGCGCCGCACCTCGGGTTTGAGCAGCCCGCCGACGGGAAACAACGCCCGGCTGAGCTGCTCCTGCGAGAGCTGGCAGAGGAAATAGCTCTGGTCCTTGTTGGGATCGCTGCCTGCGAGCAGCTTATGGATCGTCCTCCCGTCAGGCAGCGTCTCTTCCGCCTTGCGGCAGTAGTGGCCCGTGGCCACGTAGTCGGCGCCCAACTTCAGCGCCTCGCGCAGGAATACGTCGAATTTGATTTCGCGGTTGCACAGCACGTCGGGATTGGGCGTGCGGCCCCGTTCGTATTCGGCGAACATGTAATCCACGACACGCGTGCGGTAGTCTGCCGAGAGGTCGACCACGTGCAGCTCGATGTCGAGTTTCCTGGCCACGAGTTCGGCGAAAACCCGGTCGTCGTGCCACGGACAGTCGCCTTCGAGCGTTCCCGTCGTGTCGTGCCAGTTGATCATAAAAAGCCCTACGACCTCATGCCCCTGCTCCTTGAGGAGCCAGGCCGCCACCGACGAATCGACGCCGCCCGAAAGTCCGATTACCACCCGTGCCATCCTTATTCCAATGTCAAGAGTCCTTCGGGCAGCACCAGGTGCATCGTGCGCCCCTCGAAGTCGATGCGGGCGATGAACTCCTCGACGGCGGGGACCAGCACCTGCCGTCCGCCGATCTCCAGTTCGAACAGCGGATTGGCGTCGCTGTCGTAGTAGTCGGTGACCGTCCCGCAGAGTTTCCCGGAGGCGCATGACCCGGTTTCGCCGGCGGCGGTCGCCGCCCTTCCGGACGAGGCTCCGGCCTCTTCGGCCACGACCGCGAAGCCGATCAGGTTTTCGAGGTAAAATTCGTCGTCGTCCTCTTCGCCGTTCATCTCGATCCGGAATTCCAGCCCGACAAGCTCCTGCGCCCTGCGCTCGGTGTCGAAATCGGCGAATGTCGCCGTGGCTCCCGACTGGCCGCGGCGTTCGAAACGCTCGCACCAGAGCGGAACCTCCAGCGCGTCGATGGTGACGCGCAGCGGGGTGTCGGTCGTGAAATCCTCGGGGAAAGCGGGGTAGAGCGAGAGCATCACTCCGCCCTCCGTGCCGAAAAGTTTGTTGATTCTGCCTGCGGGAACGATCATGTCGGTTGAATTATGGCGTAAAAATACAAAAAAAACGGTAATCTTCCCGTGGGAAGTTTACCGTTTTTATTCGGATCGGGAAACGTCTTGCCGCGTCCCTTCCCTGTGTCGCCTTATTATTCGGCGGCGGGAGCTTCCGGAGCGGCCTCTTCGGCAGCAGTCTCCGCAGCGGCAGCCTCGGCGGCCTCACGGGCGGCAGCCTCGGCAGCGGCCTTCTTCTCGGCGATTGCGGCAGCGCGCTCCTCCTTGATCTTGGCCTCGGCAGCCAGACGGGCCTTCTCGGCCGACTTGGCGTCGGTGGCCAGCTTGTTGGTCTTGGCTTCGATCTTGCCGGCTTTGGCTTCCATCCACTTGTTGAAGCGGGCTTCTGCCTCGGTTTCGGTGAACGCACCCTTGGCGACGCCGCCCAGCAGGTGTTTCTTGTACATTACGCCCTTGTACGAGAGGATAGCCCGACAGGTGTCCGTAGGTTGTGCGCCTTTCTGTAACCAATCCAGGGCTTTCCCGAAGTCCAGGTCGATCGTAGCAGGATTCGTGTTGGGGTTGTAGGTTCCCAGCTTCTCGATGAATTTACCATCACGTGGCGCTCTGCTATCTGCGGCAACGATGTGATAGAAGGCATAACCCTTCTTACCGTGACGTGCCAGACGAATTTTAACAGCCATTTGCTATAAAATTTTGTTGTAATTAATAAAAAACGCTCACCCCTTCGGGCTTTTAAGCCTGCAAATGTAGGGAAAATATTCCGCCCGGCAAAATAAATGCCCTAAAAAACTGCATTTCACGGCTGTGACGGGGTTGTCCGGAAGAATGGGACGGGCCGCTTCGGGTTGTTGCGGGGCGGGTCGGAAATGAAAGACGGATTGAATTCAATTGCCTGAAAACCAATCCGTCCGTTGTGATCCCGGCGGGATTCGAACCCACGACCGACAGCTTAGAAGGCTGTTGCTCTATCCAACTGAGCTACGAGACCAT
>ERZ827450.3686-NODE-3686-length-9995-cov-12.229477_pt1 | contig 9995 bp, 8 predicted proteins | sample MGYA00519773_ERZ827450 | MGnify/ENA primary metagenome ERZ827450 (study PRJEB31778, sample SAMEA3449306) | human gut metagenome | biome: human gut; feature: human-associated habitat; material: faeces | place: United Kingdom | collected 2010/2012 ...
ATGTCATGCCGCGATGTCTGTCGGAGGGTGTTGATATTTTCTTGAAAAGTGCTGAAAGACAGGGTGGAGCGAACAGGACGTTCGCGACAGGCGGACGTTGCCATGGATGGCAACTGGAGCCGTGCCCGTACGGATTAGAACCGCTATATCACTTTTCGTAGAAAATTCACACATGGAGACGCGACATCAAGGCGTGATGTTCCGTCCGCCGCGGGCGTTCGTGGCTATTTCACTAACTTTTATCTTACTTCTTCCGTGATCAATTCTGCCCACGCTACAGCGAATCCGGCGCGGTGTGCTACCCGTTGGGAAGCAATGTGGGACATGCTTGTTCCATAATAAGGAATCGTACCTTGAACCAAAATATCCTGAGCCAGAAGTCTTACTAAAGTCGATCCCACATGCATTTCTCTGGCGTGGGGAGCTACATTGATCCCAATCTGCCAGAACAGGGGACTGTCAGCGCTGGCGCCAGCCATACCGAGAATCTCATCGTCCTTTACCGCGGCCATACCCAAAACATCCGGTGCATCCGGATCGAAAGCAAATGCTTGATCAAAACGATCATCACCACGAAATTGCAGAATAGCATCCTGATCATATCGTATCAGTTCAAAATCCCGGGCATCAGATAGCAAAGCCGAAGGAAGGTCAGAAGAAGCTATGCCACCAGACTCCGGCAGAAAAAAAGGATGTACCTGCGCAATACGGAGACCGAAGGGAGCCAGCAATTCCTCCAATTCCCGAAGCCGTTTCATGTCAAAAAACCATTCTCCCGTCACATCGGCATAACGTTTCCGACATTCTGCCACAATTTCCTCGGAACCGGTAACTAATAATTTTCCATTGACGACAGCAATTTTTAACCTGCAAACCGTTTGTTCCTGAAAACGGCGGCGTCCCTCCTGCGGTACATAAATTGTAAAATGATTTTTTGAATCTGCCACATCAGCAGGACTACAACAGTAGTCCAGTGCCAGCTGGCGGGACAATGCTTCCTGATACATAGATGTCGGAACTCCTTTCACAACGGATCACATCAAACTCTGTGGTTCCCATCCTTTCATTACATGTTTCACGGTATACTTCGCAGCCTCCGCATCCGTCAGCTGGTGGGAAAAGTCAGCGCGGGTAGCAGGAGAAGCACCGGGACCGTAGGAAGCGTATTCTCCGTAATAGAAATGTCCATGGGTTTTTTTCCAGTCCTGCCAGCCGGCGGGATGGATGTGTGCCCCCAGTTCACAGTGTAAGAATACGGTCTTCGCCCATTCTCTCCAGGGACGTCCAAGGTAGATGGAATGGGGAGGACAGTCGCTCTCCAGGCTGCATTCATGGAAGACATAGCCGTAGGGTTCATCCATGGGAGTGGAGGCTGCGGTCACATAGCCGTAGATCACTTCATCCTCCGGACTTTCCGGAGGGACCCGGTCTCCGGGAAGCTTCGAGTAGATCGTACAATGCTCGAACCAGGCGATGCCGCTGCCAAAGATGAAATCCACGTCTCCCTGAATAAAACAGTTTTCATAATAATGACGTCCAATCGTGCGGGGCTTGAATTCTCCGGGCCCCTTGAAGCCTCCGGGCTGCGCCTCTTTTAACGGCAGAGGTGCATCGAAGACCGTGTCCTGGCTACCAAGAAAACGGCAGTCATAAAAAGCATTGCGGTCGCCGTCTACATAGACCGCCAGCGCCTGCCCTACGGTATGTCCGAAACCGGAATCATTCTGAAAAGTCAGATGTTTTGCAGTAAAATCATGGGTGTCGATCCGGACGGAAGCGGTGCGGAAGGTTCCGCGTTTATCTCCCTCAGGCATAAGATCAAAGGCGGCATCTCCGTAGACGAGAATAGTCTTGTCTGCACCGGCCCCTTCGAAGGTGACATTTGGTCTGGTGATGATTATTTTTTCCCTATAAATACCCTCCCCGATGTGTACGATCACAGGAGGCAGATCAGAAACGGGAGCCGGGAACTGCTTTTCGCATGATAAGCAGGATGAATCCGTCAGGGCGGTCAGTGCTTCAGTAATAGTAGAAAAAGAAGTGCCCGGAAGGGTATTTCCGGGCATATTGACATAATAATGCAAGGAAGTCTTGTCTGACATAAATAACTCCATTCTGTAGATGCTGCTTTTATGGAAAGAAAGGCTGCATGCGACATCTACAACACAATGCAGCCTAAGGTCCTGTATGGCTGATGCCTGAATAACTTAAAGCAGACGCACAATCTCTAAATCCGGCTGGTCCGCCAGGTTCACATACTCTCCGTCACATTGTACGACAGGCCGGGAGAGCTTGTCTTTGTTGATATAAATGATCGTCCCTTTCCGCCCATCGCTTAACAGACAACGGTTCTGCAGACAGGAATTGACCACATTTTCCAGAAAAGGAAGCAGGATGGAGACATCGTATTTCTGGAAGCCTTCTGCCTCGAACATCTCGATGACACGGAATGGACACAAAGGTCCTCTGTAACAGCGGGCAGCGGTCATGGCATCGTAGACATCGGCAATAGCCACGATTCTTGCATAAGGGTCGATCTGATTGCCTTTTAATTTCAGAGGATAACCGCTGCCGTTGCTGCGTTCGTGATGCATGAGGGCGGCATTTTTCACATGATCATCCACATCCTGGGACAGGAGAAGCTGGTAACCCAGGGTGGGATGCTTTTTGATCGTTGCAAATTCTTCCTCGGACAGCTTTCCCGGTTTTGAAATGATAGAATAAGGTATCAGCAGTTTGCCGATATCATGGAATAGACCACAGGCAGTGGCCAGCTCAATTTCCTCGTCAGACAGCTTCAGCCATCCGGCCAGTATGTTGCAGATCAGGGCAACATTCAGACTGTGAGTGTAAGTGGAATCATCATATTCCCGCATGTTCTGGAGCATGTCCAGAATGCTGATGCTGCCGGAATGATTGGCTACGATGGCCATGGTGTTCTTCAATAGGGTATTCACATCTAAAGAGGTATTTTTTTGAATCACGAGATTCATATTTTCCCGGAACAGTTCAACATCATTTTCAAAATCTGTCTTGAACAGTTGAAATTCCGGAGAACTCTTAATGCGCTCGGAGTAAGAGAGCTCAGTGTCAGTAGAATCCTCAGCAGGCCGCACGGGTTGTATGATATCCTCGACAAAAATGGTGAGGATACCGTACAGATCCAGCTTGGTGATCAGTTTATCCGTAAGGATGGTCCCTTTTTGTATCAGAAGCTCATGGTCCAGATCATAGACGTCTTCGGCGACGGTCATGCCGGGAACCAGTTGGGTGATAGACAGCCTTTTCATAAGTATTCTGCTCCTTATCATGAAAAGAAAATTTAACTGATTTCATTATAATAATTTTTATCCGGACTGTCAATTTGTGCAGGCTCTTAGGGGGCCACATCCTGTTCATAAAATTTTTACAGTCTTTTCACGCCTATGGGCATATTGAAAGGTTGAAACATAGAGGAAAATCTGCTACAATAACCTTTGAATTATGCGAAGACCCATGGATATTTTATTGCCAAAAGGGTGTGGAAACGAGGAAAAAATGAGCGTTATTGAGAAGATATTTGGCACGCACAGTTCCAGAGAACTGAAGCGTATTGAACCTCTGGTAGACAAGATCGAGGCACTCCGTCCTACAATGCAGGCACTTTCCGATGAGGAACTGCGCGGCAAGACCGAGGAGTATAAGAAGCGTCTGACCGAGGGAGAGACTCTGGACGATCTGCTTCCGGAGGCTTATGCAACCGTAAGAGAGGCTGCAAAGCGTGTTCTGAACATGGAACACTACAGAGTACAGCTGATCGGTGGTATCATCCTGCATCAGGGACGTATCGCAGAGATGCGTACCGGTGAAGGTAAGACACTGGTGTCTACACTTCCTGCTTATCTGAATGCTTTGGAAGGCAAGGGTGTCCATGTCGTTACCGTCAATGACTATCTGGCGAAGCGTGACGCGGAGTGGATGGGGCAGGTACATGAGTTCCTGGGACTGAAGGTCGGCGTGGTACTCAACAGCATGACCTCCGAGGAGAGACAGGAAGCTTACAAGTGTGATATCACTTATGTTACCAACAACGAGCTGGGATTTGATTATCTGCGTGATAACATGGTTATTTACAAGGAACAGCTGGTTCTGCGTGGACTGCATTATGCCATCATCGATGAGGTGGACTCCGTACTGATCGATGAAGCGAGAACCCCTCTGATCATTTCCGGACAGAGCGGCAAGTCCACAGCTCTGTACGAGATGTGTGATCTGCTGGCACGTCAGATGAAGCGCGGTGATGATGTACAGGAACTGACCAAGATGGATGCCATTATGGGTGTGGTACAGGAAGAGACCGGAGACTTCGTCGTTAACGAAAAGGATAAGATCATCAACCTGACCGCAGCAGGTATGGAGAAGGTTGAGAGATTCTTCCACATTGATAACTTCGCTGATCCCGAGAACCTGGAGATCCAGCACAATATCATTCTGGCATTGCGTGCCCATAATCTGATGTTCCGTGATAAGGATTACGTGGTAAAAGATGACCAGGTACTGATCGTCGATGAATTTACCGGACGTATCATGCCGGGACGCCGTTATTCCGACGGCCTGCATCAGGCAATCGAAGCAAAAGAGCATGTAAAGGTGAAGAGAGAAAGTAAGACGCTTGCATCCATTACCTTCCAGAACTTCTTTAATTTATTCGATAAAAAGTGTGGTATGACCGGTACAGCTCTCACTGAGGAAACCGAGTTCCGTGAGATCTACGGCATGGATGTTGTTGTGATCCCTACGAACCGTCCCGTTATCCGTAAGGATCTGCAGGATGCTGTATACAAGACGAAGAGAGAGAAGCTGAACGCTATCGTGAATGCGGTAGAGGAAGCGCATGCCACAGGACAGCCTGTACTGGTAGGTACGATCACAATCGAAGCCAGTGAGGAACTGAGCAGAATGCTGACTAAGCGCGGCATTCAGCACAAGGTTCTGAATGCAAAATTCCATGAACTGGAAGCAGAGATCGTAGCCGATGCCGGTGTACACGGTGCGGTAACCATCGCTACCAACATGGCAGGTCGTGGTACGGATATCAAGCTGGATGATGAAGCGAGAGCCGCCGGCGGACTGAAGATCATCGGTACCGAGCGTCATGAGTCCAGACGTATTGATAATCAGTTGCGTGGTCGTTCCGGACGTCAGGGAGATCCCGGTGAGTCTAAGTTCTACATCTCTCTGGAAGACGATCTGATGAGACTGTTCGGTTCCGAGCGCCTGATCAGTATGTTCAATACCTTAGGTATCCCCGAAGGACAGGAGATCGAGCACAAGGCATTGACCAATGCCATCGAATCCGCACAGAAAAAGATTGAGAGCAACAACTACGGTATCCGTAAGAATCTGTTAGAGTATGACCGTGTCATGAGTGAACAGAGAGAAATCATCTACGAGGAGCGTCTGCGGGTACTGAACGGCGAGAGCATGCGCGATGTGATCTACAAGATGATCACCGATATTACCGAGAACTGTGTAGATATTTGTATCAATGACGACGCAGATATCTCCGACTGGGATTTCAATGAGTTAAATACCCTGCTCATTCCTACGATCCCGTTACAGCCTCTGACACCGGAGCGTGTGAAGAAGCCCAAGAAGAACAGCTTAAAGCAGCAGTTAAAGGAAGAAGCTGTGAAGCTGTACGAAGCAAAAGAGGCCGAGTTCCCCGAACCCGAAGCCATCCGTGAGCTGGAGCGTGTGGTTCTGCTGAAGGTCATCGACCGTAAGTGGATGGATCATATCGACGACATGGAGCAGCTGCGTCAGGGCGTGGGCTTACAGGCATACGGACAGAGAGATCCGCTGGTAGAGTACAAGATGAGCGGTTACGAGATGTTCGATGAGATGACCCAGAACATCCGGGAAGAGACTGTGAGACTTCTGTTCCATATCAAGATCGAACAGAAGGTAGAGCGTGAGCAGCAGGCGAAGATCACTGGCACGAACAAGGACGATTCCTTACCGAAGGGACCTGTAAAGCGTGAAAATGCAAAGGTGTATCCGAATGATCCCTGCCCTTGCGGAAGCGGTAAAAAATACAAGAACTGCTGCGGACGGAAGGCCTGATGTTTTCTGACGACAGCGGAAGACAGTGCGGCAGCGCGGGCAGACGGTGTGCCTGCCGTAAAAAGTGAGAATTACGATAATAGAAAATAATAGAATAGAAAGTAGGTGACGTTAAGTGGTTGAATTAGATCAGATGAAGACAGAAATTCTGTCCTACGAAACACCTTTAGCGGAAGTGAGGGATTCACTTTGACCTTGCTAACAAGGCAAAGCGGATCGAAGAAATGGAACGTGAGATGGAGGCTCCCGGATTCTGGGATGACCCGGAGCGTTCCAACCAGAAAATGAAAGAACTGAAGAACCTGAAGGATACGGTGGGAGAGTGTGATAAGCTTTCTACACAGTACGATGATATTCTGACTCTGATCGATATGGGATATGAGGAGAACGATGAGTCTCTGATCCCGGAAATCCGCGGAGAACTGGATGAATTCATCAGGGAATTCGACGAACTTAGGATCGGTACCCTATTGTCCGGAGAATATGATAAGAACAATGCGATCTTAAAGCTCAATGCCGGTGCCGGCGGTACCGAGAGCTGTGACTGGTGCGGTATGCTGTATCGCATGTATACCCGTTGGGCGGAGCGCAAGGGCTTTACCATTGAAGTACTGGACTACCTGGATGGTGATGAGGCCGGGATCAAGTCAGTGACTTTCCAGGTCAATGGCCTGAATGCCTATGGCTACCTCAAATCTGAGAAGGGTGTACACCGTCTGGTGCGTATCTCTCCTTTCAATGCCCAGGGTAAGCGTCAGACATCCTTTGTATCTCTGGATGTTATGCCGGATATCGAAGGAGATCTGGATGTGGATATTGATGAGAAAGATCTGCGCATTGATACTTATCGAAGCAGTGGTGCCGGTGGTCAGCACATCAACAAGACATCATCTGCTATCCGTATCACCCATATCCCGACGGGAACAGTAGTGCAGTGTCAGAACGAACGAAGCCAGTTCCAGAACAAGGATAAGGCTATGCAGATGCTGAAAGCCAAGCTGTATCTGTTAAAAAAGGAAGCAAATGCCGAGAAGCTGTCGGATATCCGCGGCGAAGTCAAGGAGATCGGCTGGGGCAACCAGATCCGTTCCTATGTATTGCAGCCTTACACACTGGTCAAGGATCACCGTACCGATGTGGAGACAGGTAATGTGGACGCAGTACTGGATGGCGGACTGGATATCTTCATCAATGGCTATCTGAAATGGCTCAGTGTGCAGGGAGATAAGAAGACAGAGAATTCATAGTGGACAAAATAAAAACACATTCCATAGGCGTTTGACTTATGGAATGTGTTTTTGCATACATAATAATCATAATAAATATCCGTTATTGGCGTTCGTTCTGCATCAGATCCAGAAAATATAAGGTCTGGGTCATGTTCATATATGGCACCAGCCATAGACTCCCGATACCAAAGCTCAGCAAACACAGAAATCCCAGCGGCAGGAAACTCATTTGTAAGCAGAACAGCTCCCATTTATGTCCCTTCATAATGCGGAAGCTTAATTTCATCAGCTCCATGGCATTATACTGGGGAAAATCCAACAGTAAATAGTAAGCCTGGGATAAACCAAGGGATAACGGAATATAGATACACATACCGATGACCATAAGCACAATGCACAGGATTGCCATGGTTATGGTGTCAAAGCCCTTCCCTGACCGCAGGAGAAAATAGCAGATATCAAAAGGAAGTGTACATGCCGTATTCAGCAGGATCAGTACTGCGGAGATCCCAAGCGATTTTTTGAATAAGTATTTGAAGCCGTAGAATAGATTGGCGGTTACAGCAGGCCTGCTGCAGGCAGTATTCAGATAGAATAATGTAATGCCGGTCTGAAACACTCCGGCAAAGATCGACAATAAAGTCGTAGTCGCCGTCAAAAGCAGATATTCCGTCAGAGATGTCTCTGCGCTTCCGCCCATAATTGTCCGTACGGTAAGGATCATAGTGAAGGTCATGCTGACGGCAAAGGTGAGGGAAAATACGATCAGACTTCGGCAGATGGACAGCAGGATGGCATTGCCGTAATGCCCTGCCATCTGATCTCTGGCTTTTTCTTTGAGTTGGGCTCTGGATGTATATTGTGTCATAGAAATCCTCTTTTCTTTTTATTATTTCGTAACCACAGAATCCATCGGAAAATACCGGCATGTCTTACAGGTACGACTGCCAGAATCCTTCCATATCGACACCGTACATCTGCTGGTACATCTGATCCAGCATATTCCTATAAGAAGGATCGGTAAATACCGTGACAATGCTGCTGATCGTGATGAAGATACCGAGTGCCAGTCCCACACAGGACAGCCAGATCCCGGCAACACACATACTGCTCATACGCTGTCCCTTTTTTCTGGTAAGCATTGCAAAGAGAATGCCAAGAGCACCGGCAGGGATGGACAGCAGTCCTGTGCAGCATAATACCAGGGAACAGATGCCGCAGACCATAGAAGCGATCGATAACCCCCTGTATTTCGGATCGATCTGCGGTATATTTTGATTCATTTCGTTATTCTGATTCTGATAATAATCCATAGAAAGCCTCATTTCCGGGCGGCATGTGGTGAATTTGTCTGCCGCGCTTATATTAAGTACTGTACCATTTTTTCCTGTAATAAGCAAATGAAATAAAAATGAAAAGATTGAGAAAACTTCTGATTTCCAGTATAATATACCCATGCGCAAAACAAAATGGCAACAGGCCATCAGGAGGAACTATGGATATTATACAGAAAATCAAAGAAGAACTTCAGGTAGAAGATATCTTGAGCAAGTTCAATGAGATCAGTATAGAGTGTGGAAATTAAATACTCAAAAATACAAAGAAAGGATTGATAGCTGTCACTTAGACAACTGTCAATCCTTTTTTAAAGCTTTTTATTCGTCCCATCCTTCGTAGAATCGGATATTTACGGAAATATTTCTTACAATCTCATCTTCAGCAAGTTCAATATCTTCCAGATCAGATACATGTGGGAAGATTGGATCCTCTTCTTCTAATTCAACAGTGATCCATGTTCTTGCAGCTTCATTTGCATTGTCGATCGCGTCGTCCAAAGTTTCTCCGTATGCCTCGCAGCATTCGAGATCCGGGAAATGTGCGTCATAGCCTCCATCTTCCTTCTTACGGAATACGGCTGGATATATAAATTTCATTTCATAATTCCTCCTGGTTTCTAAAACATAATCTGTTACTTAGTATAGTTGATAAAAAATAAAATGGCAAGAGGGGAACGTTTTAGATATGAAAAAAGCACTTAAATCTTTAAAGATCTAAGTGCTTCAGAGCGACAGACGGGGTTCGAACCCGCGACCCCAACCTTGGCAAGGTTGTACTCTACCAACTGAGCCACTGTCGCATAACTTATTGTTCCGACGAACAATGAATATGTTACTACAAGATCGTTAAAATGTCAACAGAAAAAATAAAAAAAATTAGAGAAAATGAAAAAAATTAAGTCTAAGACTTCCTAGTGAAAGAAAATCATGCTATACTGTGGTTACTGTGACTAAACACAACAGATGTGAAAAGAAGGATGTTGTAAATCTTTGTTCTATAATAAAAGAACAAATTATACAGAGATAAAAGATGAAAGAGGTGTCCATAATGAAAACAGTAAAGGTAGCAATTCTCGGACTTGGAACAGTAGGATCCGGGGTCTATAAACTGATTCAGAAGCGTGCAGATGTGATGGAGAAGACAATCGGCGCTCAGATGGAAGTGAAGAAGATCCTTGTTCGTAATATAAATAAGAAGAGAGAGGGCGTAGACGCTTCTCTTTTAACAGATAATTGGAACGATATTATTGAAGATGATGAGATTCAGATCGTAATTGAAGTTATGGGCGGTATAGAGCCGGCGAAGACGATGATCCTTGAGGCG
>ERZ827450.3687-NODE-3687-length-9994-cov-3.575209_pt1 | contig 9994 bp, 9 predicted proteins | sample MGYA00519773_ERZ827450 | MGnify/ENA primary metagenome ERZ827450 (study PRJEB31778, sample SAMEA3449306) | human gut metagenome | biome: human gut; feature: human-associated habitat; material: faeces | place: United Kingdom | collected 2010/2012 ...
TCTTATCTTGCAAGCCTGATCTTCAAGCCCAAAATGAAAGGATAACATACCATGAGTGATACTCTCTATTTACAGTTAGATCAGAATATCCAGATAAACCATCCACACATTTATCTTCAGGACATTGCAAAACTTTCCTGCAGCAACAGTAAAATCCTGAATCGGCTCCGGGTGATGCCGGTTATAAATCTTGACCCGAATAAACCAGGACGTTATGTAATGTCTGTCATGGATCTGATCTCCGAAATCAAAAAAAAAGAACCGGACCTTGAAATCAATAATATTGGAGAAGCCGACTTTATCATCACTTTTAAAAACAAACCCGGTTCCGGACTTGTATGGTGCAAGATTATTTTCGTCGGTCTTTCCGCCTTTTTCGGTGCAGGTTTCTCTATCATGACATTTAATAACGATGTAGATGTCGGTGGTCTCTTCTCGCAGATCTATACCCAGGTCACAGGACAGACTTCCGGTCATTTTACTGTTCTTGAAATCACTTATTCCATAGGAATCGGACTTGGGGTACTTTTCTTCTTCAATCATTTCGGTCATATGAAAATAACAGATGATCCAACACCTATGCAGATACAGATGCGTCTGTACGAGGAAAATGTTAATAAAACTCTTATCAAAGACATTGACCGTACTTCCGAAAAGTGATATACTTCGATAGCCGAGTGTTCGAAACCTTCCACTCGTAAAACAAATACTAAAGGAGATAATCAAATATGAAAAACAAAGGTACTCAGTTTCTGGCAGAAGCAGCAGTGATCGGAGCTATTTATGTGGTTCTGACTCTTTTATTCGCACCACTCAGCTATGGCGAAATTCAGATTCGCTTTTCGGAAGCACTGACCATCCTGCCATTCTTTACACCGGCTGCGATTCCGGGGTTATTTGTGGGATGTATCATTGCCAATCTCTTTGGCGGTGCCATTCCTGTAGACATTATTTTCGGAAGCATCGCAACACTGATCGGAGCAGTATTTACTTACAGACTCCGCAACTGCAACCGTTTTCTTGCGCCGATCCCGCCGATTGTTTCCAATGCAGTCATCGTGCCATTCGTACTTCACTTCGGATACGGAGTAAATCTTCCGATTCCGCTTATGATGCTTACCGTAGGTATCGGAGAAGTAGTTTCCTGTGGTGTAGTAGGACTGATTCTTCAGACAGCCCTTCTGAAATACAAAAATGTGATCTTCAGATCACAGAGAACTGTATAACTTACGATATATAACAATAAAGATATTATAGCAAAAAGAGTGTGCAATATTATAGTAATCCGCACACTCTTTTTGTTACTGTTCACTCCGTTCACAGTAACCTCTTTTTTATTTACCTCTTCAGAGAATACTCCACCTTCTACAAGCGGTGAGTTAATTACTCCCATCTGCTTATACCTGCTTTTTAAGTTCCTTCAGAATCCGCTTTTCCATCCTGGACACTTGAACCTGGGAAATTCCCATCTCTGCCGCAATCTCCGTCTGCGTCATATCCTTAAAATATCTCATACCGATCAGCTGACGTTCTCTTGCATCCAGTTTTTTCAGGATTTCATCCAGAAAAATCCTGTTCAGTGCTGCATCCTGTCCATTTTCTTTTTCCTGGAGCCTGTCCATAAGCGAAATATCATTTCCATCTCCCTGATAGATAATTTTGTGCAAAGATTCCACTTCAGCTCCTGATTCCATCGACATCACCACTTCATCTACTGAAAGTTCTGTCGCTTTCGCAACTTCCTCCAGTATCGGTTCACGTCCCAGTTCTTTTTCCAGTGCTTCTCTCGCAGAATAAATTCTGGCACAGTTCTCTTTCAGGTTTCTGCTCACCTTAAGCATCCCGTCATCCCTCAGATAGCGTCTGATTTCACCTATGATCATGGGAACAGCATAAGTTGAAAACTTCACATCGTACGAAATATCAAAACGATCTATGGCTTTCAGTAGCCCAATGCTTCCTATCTGCACGATATCTTCCATTTCCACACTGCGCCCGGCAAATCTTTTCGCCATGCTGTACACAAGTCCTGCGTTTTCTTTAAATACAGTATCTCTTGCTTCTTTATCCCCCTGTTGTGACTTCATGATCAGAGCAAGAGTATGGTCCATTCCTACCTCCCGATCGTCTTTTTCATATGGACAACTGTTCCATATCCCACCTGTGATTCTACTGTTACCTCATCCATAAACGCTTCCATAAATGTAAATCCCATCCCGGAACGATCCTTCTCCGGCTTTGTTGTAAAAAGAGGCTCCATAGCTTTTGCAACGTCTCTGATCCCCACTCCCTTATCGATCACATCAACCCATAATTTCTGCCCTTCCCTTCTGCAGAAAATCTCTATCTTCTTCACCTGGCCTTCATAAGCATGAATAATACAGTTTGTCACAGCCTCTGACACAGCAGTTTTCAGATCTGCCACTTCCTCCAGAGTAGGATTCAGCTGTGTGCAGAAAGCTGCCGCCGCAACTCTTGCCAGCCCCTCATTCTCAGGTCTGCTGTCAAAAATAATTTTCATTTCATTGGTATTTTCCATAATAGTTTTCTTCCCCCTCTCTTTAGACTTCCCCACAGATTTCGACAAATTTATATACCCCTGACAGATGCAGCAGCTTTTCAATATAGGAATTTACTCCTGTAGCCTGTATACAGTCACCGCGCATCCCCAGCATCCGGTATCTCCCCATGATCAGCCCTATCCCTGAACTGTCCATAAACGCTGTTCCTGAAAAATCAAATGTGATCGTTCGTATATATTTTTTCCGTATAATATCATCTGAATCTCTGCGTATCTCGTCTGTCACCATATGATCTACCTCTTTCGGTAAATGAATGATCAGGGAATTTCCCTGTATTTCAAATCTGTTCTCCATCATATCCCTCCTCGCTTTTTGTCAGGCGAATGTTCGCAATCCACTTTGCAGTGTAGCTCTACATCAAATAACTGTTTATTACTTTTCGCAGCCTCCTACTTGATTCGGTAAAAAAAGAGACACATGACTTCCATGCATCTCTTTTGTATCTTTACATCTTCTTATGATATTTCATGTCTTCTGCCACATCAAAATGAAAAATGGTATCAATATCCGGAATCGTCATAATCACCGGTGTCGTAACTTCCGTCATCTGCCGAATCACCATCAGAATTATCGTAAGAACCATCATCATATTCCCCACTGTCATAGGAACCATCGTCATAACTTCCATCGTCCGATGAATCCGAAGAAGCATCTCCATCTGCGCTGTCACCACTGTCCGTGCCGTCTGCTGCTGTCGCATCTGTAGTTCCTTCGATCCCGGTCGTACCTGTAGTGTTACAGATCGTATTGTAAATTCCTTTCAGATCCGCAGGCAGCAGGTCCGCATAAACATTCTGTATCTTCAATGCCGCTTCATCTGTATTCTGTTGCTGCAATGCTGAGTACGCCTCGATCAGAGCCTCATAACTGCTGCTTTTTTTCTTCTCTTCCTCTATCTGTTTGGAGGCCGCCTCAACTGTGTCTCCAGATTCCTGAGCCTTACTCTGTGCCTTAGTCAGCTCAGCTCCCTGACTGGACACTGCATCACTGTATTTCATAATCTGCTGATTCGCTTCCCTGTAGATTCCCTGACGTATGGCAGGAACAGCCAGAAGATAAAACGCCAGCAATCCTGCACAAAATCCGGCAACCAGTGTAAAAAACAGCGGAATCCTTCCTTTTTCTTTATACTGAGGAATCTGGATTGCCATATCATTCTCACTGCTGTCCACAGCTTTCCTGTTTCTTTTATTCTGACGTTCCAGACGTGTAGATACTCCTGTCTGTTCGTCAATCTCTCTCAAAAAACGAAGGGTTGTTGTATTTGTTTTATCAATCCGCGCGGCTTTCCTTAACGTCTTTCTTGCCTTGTTATATTCCCCCTCTTTCATCTGCACAAGTGCCAGAAGATGGTAACCTTTGATCAGTTTTGGATTCTGTATGAGAATCTTCTTCAGCCTGATCGCAGCCATATCCTCATGACCTTCCCTGCACAGGTTTAAGGCATCATTATACTTTCTGATCGTTTCATTGATCGCCTCAAGCTTATTGGAGTTCGCCTGCAGCTTGTTAATATATTCTGATGCCAGATTTCTGGATGGCTGAAGATTCTTACTGATCACCCATTCACTGAGTGCGGCAACCACCTCCCCTGTCTCAAAATATACCAGTCCAAGAAGATTTCTCGCCTGAATGTTATGCTTATTATAAATAAGACTCTGCTTCAGACAGTCAATCGCCCCTGAAAGATCGCGGACACTGGCTTTCTCAAGCCCCCGGTTGTAATACTGTCTGGAAAGGTAATCTACCTTTTTCTGGATCAGCACATTACATCCACATTTCGGGCAGTAATCCAGATCTTTGTCCACCAGAAATGCGCCACAATTCATACAATTCATGTGTATCTCCTTATTTTACCCGTCTGCCACTCTTGGCTTCGCGGAGAACTTCCTGAAGAATATCCAGGATATCCGTCAGTTCTCTCTCATAAATCGCACCCTCCGCATCTGCCACATCCAGACAAGGTTCAAATTTCTTCAGTTCCTCTTCATAATCTATCATTTCTTATTTCTCCTGATCACATCTTTAATCTCACCGACAAGATACAGGGAACCCACGCAGAAGAGCATTCCGTCATCCCCCTTTACTTCCAGTGCTCTACCAAAGGCTTTCTCAACATCCTCCACTACTTCCACAGAAGAAGCACCTGCTTCTGTAAAAAGCTTTGCAAATCTCTCAGCAGGAACCTTGCGATATCCGCCAACAGAGGTTACTACCACATGACGGAACGTGATCCTGCTGCAGATCGTATGTATCATATCTGTATAATCTTTGTCATCTACTGCTGAAAAAAGCAAAGTCAGCGGACATTCTTTCTGAAAATGTTCTGCTGTCTCTACAAATTTCTCTACCCCGTCCTCATTGTGAGCACCGTCCACGATCACACCCGGAAGCACTGTTTCCATTCTTCCCTGCCAGCGTGTTCCGGCAATTCCCACATGGATCTGATCCATAGATACAGAAATCACATTCTGCAGAACCTCAATCGTCTTTAATGCAAGTGCACTGTTCATCACCTGATACTTTGCAATAAACGGAATGGAGAAAACCATATCCTTATAATACTCATTCCGAAATGCAAAATCAATTCCCGCCGAAGTATTTCTGAGCACTTCTGTATCTGATCTCTTCACTTCATAAGCAGGGCTTCCCAGTTCTTCTGCTCTGGCACGGATCACTTCTGCTGCATCCGGGTCGTTTCCGTCATAGATTACCGGTACCCCCGGCACAATGATCCCGGCCTTTTCTCCTGCGATTTTGGCAACTGTATCTCCCAGATACTGCATATGATCCAGACTGATCGATGTGATCACACAGGCAACAGGATTCTCCACAGCAGTAGTCGCATCCATTCTTCCGCCCAGTCCTGTTTCCAGAGTCACATAATCAACACCTGCATCTGCAAAGATCACCATTCCCATCAGAAAAAGCATCTCAAAATAAGTCGGATGATAGCTGCCTTCTGCAACCAGTTCATCCGCAAGTACCTTTACTTTCTCAAAGGCCTTCAGGAAAGTATCATTATCAATATTCACCTCATTGATCTGGAAGCGTTCATTGATCTCCACCAGATGAGGAGAAGTAAATAATCCGCAGGAATATCCCGCCTCTCTCAGAACAGAGGTCAGAAACGCACATGTACTTCCCTTTCCATTAGTTCCTGCCACATGGATCACCTTAAACTTATCCTGAGGATTACCAAGTCTTCTCAGACATTCCTTTGTGTGATCCAGACTGTTCTTCTTTGTAAATTTCGGAGTTTCATCAATATAAGCAACTGCTTCTTCGTAATTCATAAAAAAATTCCACCACTTATCTATAATGTATTTAGTTACTCTAACATTATATAATAGTGGTGGAAGATGTCCAGTACCAATCGTAATATTTTATCCGACAAAATTATGGATTAATTTTCATTCGTACCGGCACTTTCTGTTAATTTCCATTTATTATTTGAATAAAGTGCATAGCAGGACCGGTCATAGCTCTTGCTCAGCGGTTTTCGCGTCGAACTGTTGCTTCGCTGGATCACCGCAAGCCTGTCGAAATCATTCAGCTCCGTACCTGTGATCATCAACGTAGTCGGATTGATATAGACCGTATCATACCATTCTCCGTTCAGCTTGATTTCACTGGACGGCGTAAATTCCGTTCCCTTAATGTAATATGTATGATCTGCCTCAGAGATACATTGAATGGAATCCAGAGTCACATCATAGATTCCCATACGCATTCTGGTACGCAGATAAGGACTTTCGCCGCTTTCCCCGTAGGAATATCTCTTTCCATAAAGGAGGTCATACTGCAGGGTTTCCAGATCCACCTGATAATTTCTGGTATTTCTTCTTGCCTGATGATAGCGGAAAACAGTTCCCTCATGGATTCCCACACGATCCATAACCTCTGCCGCCATCTGGTATGCTGCAAGATTTTCATTCTTTTTCTTAAGTCCGAAGTTATCCCACATCACATACTCTGTCTGGAACAGATACTTGTTCTTCAGGTCCTCCACAGTCAGTCCCATAGTCGGAAGGTGGTCACCATACATAACAAGGATCACGTCTTCCGGATAATCTGCAAGTGCATCTGTCAGTTCTTTTACAAAATTATCCATCTCATGGATCTCATTTACGTAATATTCCCATTTATTGTTCTCTTCCTCAGTCGGCGCACCGGAAACTGTGATCTCAGGATCCTCCAGAATCTGCTCATCCGGATATGCACCATGTCCCTGTACGGAAATAGTATATACATAATCCGGCCCCTCAGTAGAATCCAAACATTTCAGGATTTCATCTGTCAGAACCTCATCCTTTACCCAACCATTTGGATTCTTCTCGTTCTCTCTTGCCATGTACTCTTCAGAAGTAAAAGTATCAAATCCGAGATTCGGGAAAATAGATCTTCTTCCATAGAAGTTTGCCTCATTATTATGAACCGCATGGGTGGTATAGCCCAGATTCTTCAGTACATAAGGTGCACTCTCACAGGTAGTCTCTCTCAGAATACTCTTATAAGGATATTCCCCGGGTCCAAAATAATGCATACTCATTCCTGTAATGGATTCAAATTCCGTATTGGCAGTACCTGCACCGACAGACGGAACCTTATAATATCCTGAAGAATATTCCTTCATCAGCTTACGGAAGGTCGGAATCGGGTCTTCTGAAATATCCAGGTAATTAACCAGCGTAGGATCAAAGAATGATTCTAACTGCAAAAACAGAATATTCGGCCGCTTTTCTTCCTGCGTTTCCGGAAGATTCTTTTCCGTCTTCTCAATTCTTTTGATTTCTTTCTCAGAATAATCTCTCGGACAACTGATTCCCGTATTGAAAATCGTAGTTGCCAGACAGTAAGGATATCCATAATCCTCATATGCAAAAGCAATATTTCCAAAGTAATTGGAAAGCACCCTCTTCTCCAGTGCCAGTTGTGTACTTCCTGCAAAAAGAGCAACTGCCAGCAGGATCAGAGGAATATTATAGCGGTATTTAATCTTGTTCTGATACTTCGGTCCTTTAATAAGCAGCATCAGCAGTAAAATAACAAGAATCCCAAACAGGATGCAGACTGCCACAACGCCTGCAACAGGCAGATATTTGTTGGCAATCTTCATTGCATCTGTGATCAGATGCAGATCCGGTCCTGTAAACGGTGTAACACGGTTGAGCAGGAGAACACCGTTAATAATGGCCAGTATCAGCCAGAACAACGTAACCAGTACTCTCCAGAATACTCTCCTGTGAAACAGATAAACAATTAGTGACGAGGTAAAAATGAATGCCGCATTATATGCAAAAACCAGAGGTCTCTGTGTCATATAATTCCAGGCTTCTATAAACGAGTGACGGCAGATTGCCTCCATAACAAAATATCCCGCTGCGCTGGCAAGTACATGGAGTAAAAGGGAGATTTTGTTACAAATCTTATACAATTTCATCTAAACACTCCCTTATTTCTTAAGCTGCTCTAACTGTCCTTTAACCTTATCCATCATTTCTTTATATTTCGCAAGTTTGTCTTTCTCAGCATCCACCTTGGCAGCAGGTGCCTTGTTTACGAAGTTCGGATTATTCAGCATACCTTCACATCTTGCGATCTCTTTTGTGAGACGTTCTGTTTCTTTTGTAAGACGTTCAATCTCTTTATCTTTGTCAATCAGGTCTTCCAACGGCATATATACAACCGCATTGGAAACAACTACTGAAACTGCATCTTCACTGATTCCGTTCTTGTCTGTCTGTACCAGAATCTCTTTTGCAAATGCAAGATTTACAAAGGATTTCTTGCTGTTCTCATACATTGCTGCTGTTTCAGCATCCTTTGCCACAATATGCAGGCTTGTCTTGCGGTTATTCGGAACATTCATCTCTGTTCTGGTATTACGGATACCTCTTACAACCTCTTTGAAGCCCTCGATTGCTTTCTCAGCATCCGGGAAGTTTCTCTCTTCTCTGTATACAGGCCATTCGGAGATCATAATAGACTCTTCTTCAGGAAGAAGTGTGCAGTAGATTTCCTCTGTGATAAACGGCATATACGGATGAAGAAGCTTCAGGCCTTCTGTCAGCGCTGTTCTTAATGTCCAGAGTGCATCATTTGCTGCCTTCGGATCTTCCTCTGCCTTCCACAGACGAACTTTAGCCATCTCAATATACCAGTCGCAGAGTTCATCCCACAGGAAGTCATAAACCTTCTGTACTGCAATACCAAGTTCATATTTTTCCATGTTCTCTGTAGCTTCGCGGATCACTGTATTTAAGTGAGACAGAATCCATTTATCCTCTGCACAGAGATCATTTAAGTTCTCCGGCTCTGTCACTGTCTTGCCTTCCAGGTTCATCATGATGAAACGGGAAGCATTCCAGATCTTGTTTGCGAAGTTACGGCTTGCTTCTACCTTTTCCCAGTAGAAACGCATATCATTTCCAGGTGCATTACCTGTCATCAGAGTAAGACGAAGAGCATCTGCGCCGTATTTATCAATAACTTCCAGAGGATCGATACCGTTTCCAAGAGACTTACTCATCTTACGTCCCTGGGAGTCACGTACCAGACCATGGATCAGTACATGATGGAACGGAACCTGATCAGTCTGCTCCAGAGCAGAGAATACCATACGGATAACCCAGAAGAAGATAATGTCATATCCTGTAACAAGTACATCTGTCGGATAGAAATATTCCAGTTCCGGTGTTTTCTCCGGCCAGCCAAGTGTGGAGAATGGCCATAATGCAGAACTGAACCAGGTATCCAGTGTATCCTCATCCTGATGAAGATGTGTGCATCCGCATTTCGGGCATTTCTCAGGCATTTCTCTTGCAACAACTACTTCACCGCACTCATCACAGTAATAAGCCGGGATTCTGTGTCCCCACCATAACTGTCTGGAAATACACCAGTCACGGATATTCTCAAGCCAGTGAAGATACGTCTTGTCAAAACGGGACGGAACGAATTTCAGATCTCCGTCATCCAGAGCTTTGATCGCAGCCTTTGCCATCTCGCCCATCTTTACAAACCACTGTGGCTTGATCATAGGCTCTACCGTTGTGCCGCAGCGGTCATGAGTTCCAACGCTGTGGTTGTGAGGAACTACTTTTACCAGAAGTCCAAGTTCTTCCAGATCTGCAACCATTGCCTTACGTGCTTCGTAACGATCCATACCAGCGTATTTTCCACCAAGCTCGTTGATAGTCGCATCGTCATTCATAATGTTGATCTCTTCCAGATTGTGACGGCGTCCAACCTCAAAGTCGTTAGGGTCATGGGCAGGTGTGATCTTTACACATCCTGTTCCGAATTCTTTGTCTACATATTCATCGGCGATCACCGGAATCTCTCTGTCTGTGAGAGGAAGCTTCAGCATCTTGCCGATGAGATCCTTGTAGCGCTCATCTTCCGGATTT
>ERZ827450.3688-NODE-3688-length-9990-cov-62.661500_pt1 | contig 9990 bp, 9 predicted proteins | sample MGYA00519773_ERZ827450 | MGnify/ENA primary metagenome ERZ827450 (study PRJEB31778, sample SAMEA3449306) | human gut metagenome | biome: human gut; feature: human-associated habitat; material: faeces | place: United Kingdom | collected 2010/2012 ...
GAAAATCAAAACTTTATTCAAAAATACTGGTACGGCTAACCCGCTGATAAATAGTAGGGACGCTGTATTGGTGGTTTACATTAGTAATCGTCTTTATATCCATGCGGTCCCATCCCGCATAACCTGACGAGACCTTTGATTGGTCCGCCAACCTTATAGCGTAGCGGTTCTGAGCACCGGAGGGCGGTTACATCCTCTCGTCCCTGAGGGAAGAGAGGCTTGGGGAGAAAGGTGGAGCCTTCCTTAACGGTAAGGAAGGACGGGTAGGCTTTCGAAAATCTTATGTAAGAACTTAAGTTAGAATCATGAATATAGTAAAAACAAATATTGAAGGCGTACTCATTATAAAGCCACGCCTCTTCCGTGATGCTCGAGGCTACTTCTTCGAGAGCTTCAGCGAGCGAGAGTTTGAAGAAAAGGTTGCCCCAATCCTGGGTCACAGTGTTCACTTCTGCCAAGACAACGAGTCTATGAGCAGCTATGGCGTAATGCGTGGCTTGCACTTCCAGCGCCCACCTTATACCCAGAGCAAGCTGGTACGCTGCGTAAAGGGTAGAGTACTTGATGTCGCCGTGGATATTCGTAAAGGCTCACCAACCTATGGTAAGCATGTGGCAGTAGAACTGACAGAAGATAATCATGTCCAGTTCTTCATCCCAAAGGGCTTTGCTCACGGTTTTGCAGTCCTTTCAGAAACAGCCGTCTTCCAATACAAGTGTGATAACTTCTATCATCCTGAGGCAGATGGTGGTATCTCTATCCTTGACGATAGGCTCGGTATTGATTGGAAGATACCAACAGAACATGCCAATCTCTCAGAGAAAGATACGAAGCATGCAATGCTGAAGGACTTTGATAGTCCGTTCGATATCAAAGTGGATTTATATTAATAAAACGGTAAACCACCAATACAGCGTAAGGTGGGTTGAATGAAAAATATTATCTTTGCAGCCGTTTTAAAATTCATATAAAATGGAAAGCAAAGAATATTTTGAAAAGGTGATGCAGGACTACAACCTGAACCGAAAGGGGCGTAGCCTGCGTAAGTATTGCAAAGATGAAGCTGTCGAATATGACTGGCAATTATAAAAGGTTTAAGGCTGAATGTTTTGAGTAGTTTGAAAAAGGCTATTGAAATATATATCCTGCAGTTCTCTGTCTGGTGTCGGTTCCGGCAGAGGCTCTGGATGCTATACTAATAAGAACTTTATTGAAAATGAGGTTCATATATTTGTTAACGAATTATGATTTTTTTCCCAATATTACTTTTAATACTCATTTGCTTATTGCCTGCAAAGGGAAATATGATATGTAAGCAACGTGAACAGTCGCAACTATTAAAGTTTATTGCTTCTCTTCTTGTTGTAATAGGTCATCAGGCATCTTTCTATAACATTCATGATGAGATATTTATGAGAGAAACGGCATTAGGTGCTTTGTGCGTGTCTTTCTTTTTGTTTATGTCTGGGTATGGATTGTTGTGTGGATTTTTGAAAAAGAATAAATCTCTGTCTACAGAATGGTTGAAGAAGCGGATGGTGAAGTTGATCGTACCTGCTTTAACAGCGATGTTATTATATGTTGTAGCAGAATGGGTTGTATGTAAAGAAGTAGATTGGAGAAATCTGTTCATATATTGGTTCGTTTCAGATATAAATTTGCGTTACGGATGGTATGTGACCGAGATTATAGTCCTGTATGCAGCATTCTATGTTGCTTATAAATATCTTTCAGTTAGGAATGCTACTTTAGCATTATGTTTTGCTATTGGCATGGCTGTTGGTGTTATGGCAGCAATGAAGAGTCCTGTATGGTATATTCTAGGCTTGCCATGCTTTGTCATGGGGGTGTTGTTGGCATACTATGAAATAAAGAGTAAGCTTTTGATAAGCCTATCTGGGGGAATACGAATAAAGGTGCTGATGAGTATAATGGTATTGTTTTTTTTGTGCTTCAAGAATTTCGATATAGTGCAGCAGTTTGTACCTTTCTTTAATAAATGGAGGTATATGTATTCTTCTTATTTTATATGTAATATCATCTTTATAGTCATCATTTCATATATCCTTATGCACCTGCCTATATGCAGGGTAATGGATAAACGGGGGGGGTATTTTTACGAGGTTTATCTTGTTCAGGGTGCCACTCTGTTAGTATGTCGTGAGTATTTTTCAAATGATTTGCTATTTGTCTTGCTTGGTCTTTTTGTTACAGTTCTAGTAGCGAAAGGTATGAGTATAGTAAATGGTAGAATTATTAGGAGTATTTCAGACTAAAGAATGATTATGTTTTAATGATTTAGTCAAATACGTTATATGTTGTTATAGCATATGATGAACGATATATACAGTATTCAATAAAGAAGTTTGCTTTGTTGGATTGTACTGATAGAGAAACAGCGTTTGTCATTTGTTCTTAGAATTCGCGCACTTTATTAGTGACGTGTATAGTTTTATAGACTTGAATGGAAGAGAATAATAAGCGAATATTTAAAAATACTTTGTATTTGTATGGTAGAATGTTGCTGATGATGTGTATCAGCTTCTTTACTACAAGAATTGTACTTGAAAAACTGGGAGTATCAGACTATGGCCTATATAATGTAGTAGGAGGTTTTGTGTCGATGTTCTCAGTTTTGAACAGTATTTTGCAGACTAGCACAAACCGATTCTTGGCATTAAGCATAGGTAAAGGTGACCAGCTCGTATTAAAAAGAACTTTTTCTACGGCTATTGCCATTCACCTGATAATAGTCTTGATCGTATTTATCTGTTTGGAAAGTTTTGGTATATGGTTCGTTAACTATAAAATGAACATAGATCCATCGAGACTTTATGCTGCAAACTGGGTATTCCAATTATCTGTATTGTCTAGTTTGCTTGCCATATCTCAGACTCCTTACAGTGCAGCTATTACCTCACATGAGAAATTTGATATATATGCGTATTTTAGTATTTTTGATGTAGTATTCAAATTGGTTTCACTTTATTTGCTAGTTATGGTGCCAGCTGATAAGCTTATAGTTTATGCATCATTAATGTTGATAGGCAGTGTAATCAATCGTATGCTTAATCATTGGTATTGTGTCCGTCATTTTTCAGAATGTAAATTCTCTATAAAAGTTGATAGGAGTCTTTTTAAGCAAATGTTTACTTTCTCGGGATGGACTGCTGTTGGACATATAGCTGCGGTTTTAAATGGAAATGGAGTAAATGTATTGATTAATATGTTCTTTGGAACAGCGGTTAATGCGGCGGAAGGTCTGGCTAATACAGTAACATTTACTATACGACAATTTATTGGTGGATTTATTATGGCAGCACAACCTCAATTGGTTAAATATTATGCAAATAATGAAAGAGAAAAATTTGTCAATCTCATATTTAATATAACCCGAGTAACGTTATTTTTACTTTCTGTATTTTTTGTTCCTGTTTTGTTAGAGATAGATTTTGTCTTAAAGCTTTGGCTTACGGAAGTTCCTCATTATACCTCGACATTCATTAAAATAACTCTTTTACTATGTTTTGTCTCTTATTCAAATAATATGGTGGATTATGGCATAGGTGCCATTGGAAGAGTAAAGGTACAGAATATTTGGTCTACGTCTATTTATCTTGCTCACTTACCTCTATGTTACTTAGTGTTAAAACTTGGAGGTAGCCCTGTAGATATGTATTGGGTCTCTATTTTACCTATGCTTTTAGCTACTGTTATGAACATGTATATTCTCAATAAGTTTTATTATTTTCCTATAATGAAATATTCTGTCATGGTTGTTGGTAAAAACCTTCTGTTGGTGGGAGTTGCAGCTTTACTACCTCTTCTCATTCAGCATCATATGAATGATGGTTTCTTGCGCTTTTTTGTTGTATGCTCATCTTCTGTTATGTGTACTATTGTTGTGCTATGGATTTTTGGACTCAATAAAGAAACAAAAACGATGATATTGAGTAAAGTGGTTGGTAAGTATATAAAGAAGTTTAGGGAAAAATAGTTTCAATAATCGTAGATTAAATGCATTATAATATAGTTATAGTAGCTGATGAACGATATATACAACATTCTGCTGTGATGTTGACATCGTTGTTTTATACTAACAGAGAAAAGAAATTTATCATTTATTTATTGACGGATGGTATATCTTTAGAAACAGAAGCAAAATTAAGAGAGGTTTGTACCAACTTTCATGCTCAGCTTAACGTCATAAACTGTAGTATAGAGAACCTTGGAGATTTTCCTATCGGCCAATGGCAACCTATTATGTATTTTAAACTGTTGATTCCTCAATTATTACCTTCTAGTGAAGAACGATGTCTGTTCCTTGATGGTGATATGATAGTACATGATGATATCAAACCATTATATTTCTGGAATCTTGAGGATAAAGTGATTGCAGCTGCTGAAGATATTCCTGATTGTATCGCATTCAAATCACGTTTAGGACTTAAAGCAATAGATATTTGTATTAACTCTGGTGTGATGGTTTGTGATTTGATAAAATGGAGAAAAATGGAGCATACTTTACCGATTATGGCATATGCATCTAAAATTATAGGAAAAATTGTAAATGAGCAGGATGTACTAGCTTGTTATTTCCAAAACAAAATAGCTTTGCTTCCTATTCGATGGAATATGACAACCTTTTACTTCTTTCGTTCTCCTAAAATTTTTGATAAGTATTTGTCGGAATTAAATGTATCCAAACGTAATCCAGGTATTATTCACTTTGCTGCTCCAATCAAACCTTGGTTTAAAGACTGTCAGCATCCATATCGTAAGCTTTATAGTAAATTTCTCAAATTAACTCCTTGGAAAGGTTGCGGTTTTTCTATTTATGAACAGCTTACATTGTGGGGTAGGATAAAAAAAATAATAAGGAATTATTTGAATAATTGGGGGATATTGAAAGATCCAATGTTCACTCCCCCAATAACAAAGTAGTTAATTTTTGTTTCGATTTTTCTGTTATTAATAATGATATAAAAATGAAGAAGCTTACAATTGAAAGTATTAGACTGGAAGGAAATCAGGTTCAGTGTTCACTATTAATAGGGAAAAATAGGGAGTTATTAATAACTAATATTAATGAAACCTGTCTTCCTTTTTTATGTATCGATAGAATTGATGCATATGTTGTAGGATTTTTGTATTTTGCAATGAAGAATGGATATGATTTCTATTCTGAAATTCCTATAAGTAGCGAATTATATTATTCAATAAAGAAGCATTATATTCCAGGCTTACGCTTGGGAAACTCAGAATTACATGATGTAGAAATTATTGCACCATTTAGTGATTTTCATCCTACTAAAGAGAAAAATATAATAGGAACGGGTATATCTTGTGGAGTTGATTCGTTATATACAATACAAGTCAATACCAGCGATGATATTCCAAGATCGTGCAAATTAAATGGATTGTTTTTCTTTAATGTTGGTGCTGGATTTAAAGGAGAAAAAACATTAAGGACTCCTTTGATTGAAGGTCGAATGGAGATGGCAGAACGATTTTCGAAGGAATATGGTTTTGCATACTATTTTATAGAATCAAATATTCATCTTATAATGCACAAATATGTTCCTTATGATCATTTGGAGATGGAGTCATTTGTTGCATTGTTCTGTATCTATACATTACAAAATGGAATAAAGAGTTATCATTTTTCTTCCTCTAATTCCGTGAAGGATTTCTCTATAGATGGGGATGTTGTAAAGAATGAAGGAACATGTATGTTCGATATGTTTACCTATTCTTGCTTGTCTATAAATGGAATGATGTTTAATAGTGAGGGAGCTGAAGTCGAAAGATTAGATAAAGTGCGCAGCCTTTGTTGCTATCCTCCTGCATATAAATATTTGAATGTTTGTTTCAATGAATTGCATAATTGTGGTATATGTGCAAAATGTATAAGAACTCTTTTGGAAATTAATGCTGTTGGTGATATAGATCAATTTATGGATGTTTTTGATGTTCATTTTTTTAAAAAGCATTATAAAACATATCTGCGTAGATTGTTTATTAATGCTAAAATGAAAAATGAATTTTATAGTAAAAAAATATATCCATATTATGCTAACCAAATATCCATTTGGGATAAAATGAAGTGGATTTTAGCCATAATTTTAAATAAATTTGTACACAAACATGTCGAAGTATAATCAATCACGATTAAGTGTGATTTTTAATAAAATAGTGATGGCGTTTATAGATGTATTTTGCCATCCAATATGTATTAATGCTTGTTTACATTACTCTTATGGAAGGTTGATGCATCGTAATTGGGGAGATGATATTAATATATATATGTTAGAAAAACTTTGGAATAGGAAGCTATCATATTTATATTATTCTACTTTGTCTATGAGGTCGCAAAAAGACAACTATCTTGCAATAGGATCAACTCTAGGAATGTTGACCAATGAACATACTATAGTATGGGGAAGTGGTACAATAGATGATAGTAGAGTATTGGATTGCCATCCTAAAAAAATATTAGCTGTTCGTGGTCCATTAACGCGCCAATGGCTCTTAAAGCAAGGTGTAGACTGTCCTGAGGTTTATGGAGATCCTGCTTTATTATTGCCTAGACTATATTCACCTTCTGTGTATAAGAAACGCTATAAGCTGGGAATCATACCTCATTATGATGATTTCAATCATCCGGTTTTATCTAGACTTAAATCTGATTCTAATGTTCTTTTCATTAAGATGGAAGGATATGATGAATGGACTTCAGTTATAGATCAAATAGTTAGTTGTGACTATATTGCGTCGTCATCGCTACATGGTTTAATTGTTGCAGAAGCGTATGGAATTCCAAATTTATGGTTAGAGATTTCAGGTAAGTTGTTAGGTGGACATTTTAAATTTCACGATTTTTTCCTTTCTTTAGGCAAAGATAGGAAGTCACCTTTTTTATTACATAGTGATATGACTGTAGATGATATTTTAAACACAAAAAATGATTATCAAAAAGGATTTATCGATTTGCAGCCATTAATACAAGCATCACCTTTTTTAATTAAATTATGACAGCAATATCAATTATAGTACCGGTTTATAATGCTGCGGCAACTATTGGGCGAATGCTTGATAGTATCAAGGAGCAATCCATGTCAGATTTTGAAGTACTGATGATAAATGATGGCAGTACAGATGCATCTGGTAATATATTAGATGGGTATCATAAGGAAGATTCAAGGTTTAAAGTTATTCATAAAAATAATGGTGGGGTGGCTTCTGCTAGACAGATTGGAATAGAACATGCAGAAGGAGAGTATGTAATTCATGCAGATAGCGATGATTGGCTTGATTCTACAATGTTAGAAGAATTGTATGCAAAAGCTAAAAAAGAAGATGCCGATATTGTTATTTGTGATTATTTTACAAATAATAATAATGGGCAGCATTATGTTATACAGCAACCTTCTTCTTTAGTTCCCCAGCAAGTTATGCGTGATATGTTCCAACAGCTGCATGGCAGCTGTTGTAACAAACTCGTAAAACGAGTTTGTTACAACAAGATTGGCGCTAGATTTTTTCCTGGTATTGATTATTGTGAGGATTTATTCTTCTGGTATCAAATCTTATCTCACTCATGGGTAAAAGTTGCATATTTGAATAAAGCTTTTTATCATTACTATTGTGCTATTGGACATGATAGTATTGTTGGGTGTTACACTAAGGAAAGATTAAGAAAGGGTGATTTGTTGGTTAAAAAGATGGAGGAGATACTTCCTGAAAGCGCAGTTAAAGATGAAGCGATAAAAAGTTTTAAATTAGGACAGAAATATGGTGCTTTTGAGCATCCAATCTATACGTCAAGAGAATATTATTCCATTTATCCAGAATGTAATAAGGATTTGTTGGCAATAAAGACTTCTAGGGTTAATCGCATCTTGGTATGGCTATCGTATCATGGTCTATACCATATAGCAACATCTTTATATAAATTTAAAAATATGATAATGAACAATCCAATTCGATAAAGTTTACATAAAATGGTAGGAATAGGTACATTAAAATATTATAATAACTTATATAGACTCCGCAGAAAGGGATTGCAGTTTTCTAAAGCATATCAGACTAAACTTTATAATTGGTTTCCTCCTTTCTTTGAGCAGGATTTGTGGCTTCCCAAATTTATTGAGGGACGTGGATTGCTAAAAGACAAACCAGGATTGAAGGCTGGGGTCTTTACTATTTGTGGTCCAGAATGGGCTATCAAATATCAACCTTGTGACTTAAAGATATTCTTTGCTCGAGAGAATCTTTCTTTTCGTAAGGAGTGGCATGATTTTATGCTGAATGAGCCAAGTATTGACTTATCAATTGGTTTTGATGATATAACTGACCATGCCAATTATCTACATATTCCTTTTTGGATAACATGGGCTCTTGATCCCATGGAGTCTTATGAATCGATAAAGAGGAAAATTACAATTTGGAATGCTCCTGAAAGCAAGTCTTATAAGAATAGAAAGTTCTGCTCATTTCTTTGTAGTCATGGAGACAAAGGGCGTGAGATGATTTTTAATGAGTTGTCTGCTGTTGATACGATTGATAGTTGTGGTCGTTGGATGCATAACAATGATACTCTTAAAGCAGATTATAAAGATGATAAGGTAAAATGGTTAAAGCATTATCGATTTAATCTTACTCCAGAAAACTCCAATGCTCCCGGTTATGTAACAGAAAAACTTCTCGAAGCAATTCAAGGTGGTTGTATCCCAATTTATTGGGGAAGTAACAATCAACCAGATTCTGATGTTTTTAACCAAGATGCTATTGTGTTTTTTGATATGGGAAAAGATAATAAGGATGTTGTTAATCTTGTATCTGATCTCAATTCTAATGAAAGGATATACATGGATTTTGCATGTCAGCATCGTTTTGTTAAAGGTGTAGAAGATGTAATTTGGGGATATTACGAAAGATTAGAAAATAAACTCCGTGAAATAATAGCTAATTTGTGATGAAAAAGAGATTATCTCATATTGATAATGCCAAAGCTATTGGCATGATGCTTATTATTGCATCACATATAATACCAAGTGAAATTCTTGCACAGAGTGTAATATATAAGACTTGGGATGGTATTTTGAATTCATTCTATGTTCCTTTGTTCTTCTTGCTATCTGGTATATTTGAGCCAATAAATGTTGATGACAAAAAAATGTTGAAACGAGTATGCTTGTTGATTAAATTTTGTGCTTTTTTCTATTTTTATGGAGTAATAACGGATGGACTAATTCGGGGTAACTGGAGTTTGTTCGCATTTAAGGCACAAACAACAATATGGTTTCTTATTGTATTGTTATGGATTACTTTAATTGTTGGAATGGTAAAGCGATTAAGATGGAGAAATTTATTTTTCTTATTAATTACTATGGGAGGGGTAATTCTATCCATTAAGCATATGAGCATAATGTATTTAGGGCAGGCATGTATTTGCTTACCTTTCTATTTGTTGGGCTTTTATGGAAGAAATTATCTTAAACGAGAAAAACGTGATAGGAGAGTATTAGTAGTTTCTTTTGTTATATGGATTTTTTCTTTTTATAAATTCTATTCTCCGCAAAATTTGAGTATTAATTTAATAGAACAGAATATATTGGCATTTTATTTAGAGGCTATTGCGGGTAGTTTTGTTGTGATAGAGCTTTGTAAGATGATTTCCTGTCGAGTGTTGTGCTTTTTTGGTCGTAATTCTATTGTACCTATGATGGTTCAGTTCTCTATAATTTGGCTATTAATGAAGTTTGTTAGAATAGAATCTCTTTCTGTATATGTAGTAACATCTCTAGCCGTATGTATTTTGTCTGGTTTTTGTATCCCACTTTTCAGAAATAAATTATATGATATATTTAAGTAATAAAATTGTATATTTCTCGAAATAGAGTAGTGGTGATTCTTTTATGAAATATAAAATTTATCAATACTGCGTTAAATTAATATTTAATCGTCTGTAAATCAATAACTTATATT
>ERZ827450.3694-NODE-3694-length-9966-cov-3.489355_pt1 | contig 9966 bp, 10 predicted proteins | sample MGYA00519773_ERZ827450 | MGnify/ENA primary metagenome ERZ827450 (study PRJEB31778, sample SAMEA3449306) | human gut metagenome | biome: human gut; feature: human-associated habitat; material: faeces | place: United Kingdom | collected 2010/2012 ...
AAAAATTGAAGAGCTGACCCGTGAAGTCCGTGCCCACAATAATTTTGCCCAACGTGTACCGGTGCTGGAAGAACAAATCAAGGTTGCAAACCACCGCATCACCGATCTCGAGAACAAAACCGCTTGAACACGAATACATAGGAGGAAAAACTCATGGATTTTGCATCTTTTGGCATCGCATCCGTTGCCTGCATCACCGTTATCTGCTACCTTGCCGCAACGGCTGTCAAGCAGACCCCGCTGGCTAACAAATGGCTGCCGTCCATCTGCGGCGCCCTTGGCGGCCTGCTGGGCCTTGCCGCCATGTACATCAACGTGCCGGACTTCCCGGCCACTGATCCGCTGACCGCGCTTGCAGTTGGTATTGTTTCCGGCCTTGCGGCTACCGGTGCGGATCAGGTTATTAAGCAGGCCCAGAAATAAGTAATTCAATAAAATGAACCCCTGGGGCCACACTTCTCCAGGGGTTCATTTTATTGAATTATTCTGCCGTTTTCTACGACTTTTATACGACCCACGACCAAAATACGACTTCAAATCAGGGAGAATACCGGAGCATCGCGCAGCATAAGCACAATGATAATTTACGAATAATCGCGTTTTATTCGATTCCTTGTGCTTTATTGCAAAAGTACAAGTTATTCGTCAACCATGATGTCGAGGTCCATCTCGCTGCCGGTGGTCTTGGGTGCATCCGTCATGGGAGCGGCAGGGGCATCTTCAGCAGCAACGGGGGTAACAGCCGGCTTCTCCAGCGGCTTCACGGTTCCCTTTTTGCCGGCCGCCAGCAGACGGTCCGCATTTTCGCGCACCTGCTTTTCAATCTCAGCAGCCACATCAGGGTGTTCTTTCAGGTAGAGCTTGGCGTTATCGCGGCCCTGGCCCAGGCGGATATCGCCATAGTTGAACCATGCGCCGCTCTTTTGCACAATGCCCAGCTTAGCACCCAGATCGATCATTTCGCCCAGTTTGGAGATTCCCTCGCCGAACATGATGTCAAACTCGGCCTCACGGAACGGGGGTGCCACTTTGTTCTTGACGATCTTGGCGCGGGTACGGTTGCCGATAAAGGAACCGCTGGCGTCCTTCAGGCCCTCAATGCGGCGCACATCAATCCGTACAGAGGAATAATATTTCAGGGCGCGGCCGCCGGTGGTCACTTCAGGGTTGCCGTACATCACACCGACTTTTTCGCGCAGCTGGTTAATAAAGATGCAGACGGTGTTTGTTTTGCCGATGATACCGGTCAGCTTACGCAGAGCCTGGCTCATCAGGCGGGCCTGCAGGCCAACGTGGGAATCACCCATTTCGCCTTCAATTTCGGCTTTGGGCACCATGGCAGCAACAGAGTCCACAACAATAGCGTCAATCGCGCCGGAGCGTACCAAAGCTTCGCAGATTTCCATGGCCTGCTCGCCGGTATCCGGCTGGCTGACCAGCAGGCTGTCAATGTCAACGCCAAGGGCGCGGGCATAGGTGGGATCCAGGGCGTGCTCAACGTCAATAAAGGCAACCTCGCCGCCCAGCTTCTGGGCTTCAGCCAGAACATGCAGGGCCAGGGTGGTTTTACCGGAAGATTCCGGCCCATATACCTCAATGATGCGTCCGCGTGGCAGGCCGCCGATGCCCAGCGCCAGGTCCAGCCCCAGGCTGCCGGTGGAAATGGCATCCACCTGCATGGCGGCGTTATCGCCCAGCTTCATCACAGCGCCCTTGCCAAACTGCTTTTCGATCTGGGCCAGTGCCGTGGCCAGCGCATCCTTCTTGGCACCGGGATCGGTCTTCTGGGTCGCCGGGGCAACGTTGTTGTTCTGATTTTTTGCCATAGTGTCATGCTCCTTTGTCATCTGTTCCCGGCGCGGTGCGGCCAAACGCAGGCGCGGGCATTCCAATTCTTTCGGTACTAGTATAACACATTTTACAGATATTACAACAGGAAGTTGTAGATATTTTTACTGTTTTCTCGCCATCACACAGCGGTCATTGCCGCCAAAGTCTTTTCTGCACACGATATCCGTCCACCCGTTGGCGGCAAGCAGGGCCGTCACGGCCTCCCGTTGCTGCCAGCCGATCTCCAGGGCAAGGGCACCGCCGGGGCGCAGAGCTTTTTGGTAGTGTTCCGCAATGGCGCGGTAAAATACCAGCCCATCCTCCCCCGCTTCCAGCGCCATGGCAGGCTCCTGCGCCACCTCGGGCTGCAGCGCGCCCATCTCGGCGGCGGTCAGGTAAGGCGGGTTCGACACAATAAGGTCCAGCTGCCCCTCCGGCAGGGTCTGCCAGTAGGTGAACAGATCTCCCTGCACCGGGGTGATGGTCAGCGCCGGGGAGAGATGGGCGTTCTGTTCCAGATAGCGGTATGCCGCAGGGCTCTTCTCCAGACTTGTGACCTGTGCTGCCGGGCAGAAGCGCTTCACGCCCAGCCCCAAACAGCCTGTGCCGGCGCAGAGGTCGAGCACCCGGGGTACCTCCACCTCAGCCAGCATTCCGGCGGCGGCTTCGGCCACTACCTCAGTATCGGCCCGGGGGCAGAGCACGCCGGGGCCGACAGCCAGCTCAAAATCAAGGAAGGGCCAGCTGCCGCAAAGGTATTGCAAAGGCTCCCGGGCCGCGCGGCGGGCCGTCAGGGCTTCCAGCCGCTCTGCCTGCTCTGCACTCAGCGGAGCATCGGCAAGGCGGGCATCCCCGCCCACTGCCAGCCGGAAGAGCTCGGCCGCGTCAAAATCCGCGTCGGGGCAGCCTGCGGCGCGCAGGCGTGCCTCCACCTCCCGGACTGCTGGCAGCATCCCTGCGGTTACCATCTGCCGTCCTCCGGGTCCTCGGGCAGGACCGGCGTGACGGCGGCAATGGCCACCTCGATCATGCTGTCGTCCGGCTCAAACACGGTCAGATGCTGCACCCAGATGCCGGGCTGCCGGATGATGCGGGTGGCGATGTTGTCTGACCGGCCGCACCACTTGAGCAGCTCGTAGCTGATGCCCATGACCAGCGGCAGGAGCAGCAGCTTGAACACCACCCGCAAGCTGGTGCTGGACCAGGGCAGCACGCTGTACAGGAACACGCTGACGATGACCACCAAAATCAAAAAGCTGGTGCCGCACCGGGGGTGGAAGCGGGTATATTTGCGGACATTCTCCACCGTGAGGGGGTCTCCGGCCTCGTAGCAGGCAATGGTCTTGTGCTCGGCCCCGTGGTACTCGAACACCCGGTGGATCTCCTTCATCCGGGAGATGGCGGCCATGTAGGTCAGGAAGATGGCGACCTTGAGCACCGCTTCCAGCACCACCTTGGCCCAGCGGCCCAGCGGCACCAGATGGTTCAGGCCACCCACCAGCACCGTGGGCAGAACAGTGAAGAGCAGGATGGCAAACAGCCCGCCGATCACGGCAGCTGCCGCCAACATGATATCTTCGGCCTTTTTGCCCAGATGGTCGCCCACCCATTTTTCAAAGGCAGTCTCCTCTTCGGCGGGGTCGTAGTCATCCCCCATGCTCACCTGTGCCGAGTACATCATGTACTTGTATCCCATGATCAGGCTTTCGATCATCGAGATGGCTCCCCGCACCAGCGGGATCTTTGTCCACACGCCGTGGGTGGGGGTGGGCTCGACCTTGGTCTCAATGGTTCCATCGGGCTTGCGGACGGCACAGCAGATGTTTTTCGGGCCCCGCATCATAATGCCCTCCATCAGGGCCTGCCCGCCCACACTCGTCTTGAAGCGTTCCTTATTCGGTTGATTCATTGGCTCTCCTATGGGGCGCTGCGGCCCCTCTCTATCGTAAAAACTGCCCCTCTATCTTACCAGATAAATATGGACAATCTCTTATCGTTTGTAGATCGGCAGCCCCAGGGTGACCACTGTGCCCCGGCCCAGCGTGCTCTTGAGGTCCATGGTGCCGTCCAGCGCGGTCATAATGGAATCCACCAGCGCAAGGCCGATGCCGCTGCCCCGCACCGAGTTGCTGCCCTTGTAAAACTTGGTCTTGACGTTTTCCAGATCCTCCGGCGGGATGCCGCGGCCCTGATCGATGATCTCGATGAAGGCTTTGTACTCGCCCTGCCAGATCTTGACCGTGATGCGTCCGCCGGGGGCCGAATACTTGATGGCATTGTCCAGAATGTTGATGAACACCTGCCGCAGGCGGTCGGGGTCGGCGTAGACCGGGATCATCTCCTCCGGCTCCGCATAGGCCAGCAGAAGCCCCTCCCGCTGGATGCGCGCTTCACAGAAAAGGACAGCGTCCGTCAGCTCGGCCACAAGGTCCAGGGGGCGGCACTCCATTTTCAGGCGGCCATTCTGCAGGCGGCTGAAATCCAGCAGCTCCTCCACCATGTTGTACAGGCGGGCGGTCTCGTTGTTGATGATCTCCAGCCCCTTGCGGTAGTTCTCATCGGTGGGATCATCCAGGGTGCGCAGGGTCTCCACCCAGCCCCGAATGGAGGTGAGCGGCGTGCGCAGTTCATGGGAGACCGAGCTGATGAATTCGTTCTTCATCTTCTCCGTCTCTTCCAGCCCCTCGGCCATCTGATTGATGGTGCCGCGCAGGCGGTCCACCTCGTCCCGCTCGTCACCGGTCACAGGCAGGCGGACATCCAGTTCTCCCCGGGCGATGCTGGCGGCAATCCGCTCCACCTGCCCCAGCGGCACCACGATGCCCCGCACAAAGTACAGGCCGGAGGCCACTGTAAAGCCCAGAATGGCCGCCACCACGATCAGACTGACGATGAAAACGCTCTTCAGCTGCGCCTGCACCAGCGTCAGACTGGTGACAAGGCGCATGGCAGCCACGTCCTCGGCCGCATAGGGCACCAGACTGCACACAGCCATGACCGTTTCCCCGCTGGCGGTGCGGTAGATAGCCACACCCACGCCGTCCGGTGCATCCTGTGCCTTGTTAAAATCGTCCTGCACCACGATGCCGTCCGCACCTGTGCCGCTGGAGGAGGCGATCACGCCGCCGTAACCGTCCAGCAGCATGAACTCATATTTGTCTTTATCCGCAAACTGCTCCACCATCCGGCGCAGGGCCACACTGCGGTTGGCCGCGGTCTTCTGGGCCGTGTCGCCGGTGTACATTTTCAGCTGACCGTTGATGGAGGAAAAACGCCGCATCATGGTCTGCTGGACGCTGTTGTAGTAGCTGCGGCCGAAGTTGTACACGAACATGCTTTCCACCAACAGCACCAGCAGCACGGTCAGGAACAGGCTTCCCCGCAGCCAGCGGTTGGTAATACCACTGCGCATTGCTTTTCCTCCTTTCTGTCAGTAATCCTGGCTCTCCTATTGGGAGAGCTGTCGAGCACAGCGCAACTGAGAGTTTTTTCTTTACTCCTCCCACCGGTAGCCGTAGCCCCACACTGTCATAATGTGGGTGGGGTGGCTGGGCTCATCTTCCACCTTCATCCGCAGACGGCGGATGTTCACATCCACGATCTTCACATCGCCGAAGTAGTTCTCGCCCCACACGCCTTTCAGGATCTTTTCCCGCACCAGCGCGATGCCGGGGTTGTGGAAGAACAGCTCCATGATCTGGAACTCCACCTGGGTCAGCTCGATCTGCCGCCCGGCCTTGAGGAGAACACGGCGGTTCTCATCCAGCACAAATTCCCCGCTGACCAGCGTGGTGGGGGCATTTTCGTCTGCAGCGGAGCCGCCGCCCGAGCGGCCCACCCGGCGGCAGAGGGCCTCCACACGGGCCAGCAGCTCACTGACGCTGAAGGGCTTGGTCATATAGTCATCCGCGCCGATGGACAGGCCGCAGATCTTGTCCTGCTCCTGCCCCTTGGCGCTCAGGATGATGATGCCGATCTTCTGATCGGTGCGGCGGATGGTCTCGCAGAGCGAGAACCCATTCATGCCGGGCAGCATCACATCCAGAATGGCAGCATCACAGCCGGGCTTCTGCTCCAGCAGAGGCAGGGCGGCTTCGGCGCTGTCGGCCTCCACCGCCTCCATCCCCGCCAGCCGCAGGTTCAGCGCGATCATCTCGCGGATGCTGGCTTCATCCTCTACCACAAGTACCTTGACCATCTAAGACCTCCATATTTTTCTGCCTTCTCCCTCTGCCCAAGAGCACACGGAGAAGCATTTCACCTCAGAACACCCAGCCTGCATCCGGTAAACTTCTGCAAAACTAAGCGGTATCATCAATTCAACCGGTACAACGACCGGGACAGTCGATAGCTCTGATCCTTCAGCACCACGTCCGGCCCGAACTTGGCCTGCATCTGGCGGGATGCCACCACGCCCAGGCGGGTCCAGCCCGCCGCGCTCTCGCTGGAGGGAACCAGGCGCATGGTCAGCACCAGCTTGCCCTCGTCCACGGTGCGCAGCTCCACGGCCTCCTCTCCCTCAGTGCTGTCGGTGAGCATCAGGTTGCCCTCCCACTCGGCAGGCAGCTCAATGTAGCAGCTGCTCTCCTCGTCCAACAGGCCGAAGCTCTTTTCCGGCTCCGGGCTGGTGTAGTCCATCCAGACGATGAAATCCATCCGTCGGCTCTGGCTCAGGTTCAGCAGGCCCGCTTCGTCAGGCTGGGTGGGGATCTCCACGATGCCGTCGCCGTCCAGATCCCGGCTGACCAGCGTGGAGACATTGCGCAGGGACGCATTGTACAGCTCACTGGTGCTGATCTGCTCCGCGGGCAGCATCTGCTGGCTTTCCTCATCGAAGTAGAGCAGCACCGTGGCCAGATTGTTGCCCGAAAGACCGGTCCAGCCGTCCAGCACCAGATAGCGCTTTCCGTCCGCTCCCAGGCCCGCCGCCACAGCGGCGCAGCCCGAGAACTTATCTGCCGAAAGGCCCATGACAGCCACCTGTTGGAACATCCCGTCCCGGTCAACAGTCAGCAGCTCGATCTGCACCCCGCCGTCCTCCAGCGTGGACATCAGGATCAGATCCTCATTGCCGCCGCCGGTGATATCCTCCACCAGATACTGCTCATAGGACTGTTCCAGAATGGCATTGACCGTGCCGTTCTCGTAGGAGTACACCGCCAGATAGCTGTCGCCCTGCGCGGCAAGGTACCCCACCACCAGCTGGGTGGCGGCACCATCCTGCAGCTGTGCCAGCCGGACATTGTCCACTGTATCCGCCAGACCCTCGATGCTCTGGCGGACCTGCCACACGCCTGCGGCATCCTTCTGCAAAAATGCAATGCAGACGTTGGAGCTCTGGGCCGTGGTGTAAAGAACAGCGGCATCCTGCTGGCCATCACCATCCAGATCCTGCAAAAGGAACGGCGAGAGCAGCTCCCCCTGCATCGGGTATTTCAGCTGGGCGCTCTCCCCCAGCCATTCGTTCAGGGCATTTTGCAGTGCACCGTAGTCGCCCGGAAGGCGCGGGGCACGCAGCAGCTCCTCCACCTGCACATTTTCCGACATCGGAAGGCCGCACGCCGAGAGCAGGCCCATCATGCAGCCCGCACTCAGCACCAGAAACCGTCGTCTTTTCAACCGCCGTCCCTCCCTTCTGTGGAAAATTCGCAAAGTCGTGCAGAAATACAGTACAATTATAGCATTCTTGCCCCGCCATCACAAGCCCCAGCTGCTAACGCCCAATCGGCCCGCACGATGCAAAAAAGGCCCTTTCCCCGAAGGGAAAGAGCCTTTGTTACACTGTTTGAACAGTCAGAGTCGATCAGACGAGCTCCAGAACTGCCATCTCAGCAGCGTCGCCGCGGCGAGCGCCGATCTTGATGATGCGGGTGTAGCCGCCGTTGCGGTCAGCGTACTTGGGGCTGATCTCATCAAACAGCTTCTTTGCAACATCTTCCTTGGTGATGTAGGCGTAGACCTGACGCTTGGTGTGCAGGTCGCTGGCCTTACCCAGGGTGATCATCTTCTCGGCCATGGAACGAACGTCCTTAGCGCGAGTGACAGTGGTCTCAATCTTGCCATTCTCTAACAGGTAGGTAACCATAGCGCGCATCATAGCGTTGCGGCTGTCGCTGGTTCTACCGAGCTTTCTGGTACCGGGCATCCCGTTTCACTCCTTATTATTTTAGTTACTCATCGTCTGTGTTCAGCTTGAAGCCCAGGGAGTCCAGCTTTGCCATGACTTCTTCCAGGCTCTTGCGGCCGAGGTTACGGACTTTCATCATCTCGTCCTCGCTCTTGCTGACCAGATCCTCCACCGTGTTGATACCGGCGCGCTTCAGGCAGTTGAAGGAACGGACGCTCAGATCCAGCTCTTCGATGGTCATCTCCAGAGCCTTTTCCTTATCGTCGTTGGTCTTCTCCACCATGATCTCCGTACCGGCAGCCTCATCGGACAGGTTGACGAACAGGTTCAGGTGCTCGGTCAGCACACGGGCAGCCAGAGAAACGGCTTCCTGTGCATTGATCGTGCCATCCGTCCAAACCTCGATGGTCAGCTTGTCGTAATCGATGGCCTGTCCAACGCGGGTGCTCTCAACGTTATAATTCACCTTGAGCACGGGGGTGTAAATGCTATCGACGGGAAGAGTGTTGATATCGTTCTTCTCGACGATGGCCTGCTTGTTGCGCTCTGCAGGCACATAACCGCGGCCCTTATCGAAGGTGAGCTCCATGACGAGCTTGCCGCCCTCGCCCAGGGTTGCAATGTGCCATTCAGGGTTCAGGATCTCAATATCGTCGCCCTGCTTGATGTTGTCCGCAGTAACCTCACAAGGGCCGACTGCCTCAACACGCACTGTCTTCGGCCCGTCGGTGTACAGCTTTGCAGCAATACCCTTCAGGTTCAGGACAATTTCGGTAACGTCTTCCTTGACGCCCTCAATGGTGGAGAACTCGTGAACCACGCCGTCGATCTTGACGCTGGTCACGGCGACACCGGGCAGAGAGGAAAGAAGCACACGACGCAGGCTGTTGCCCAGTGTGATGCCAAAGCCACGCTCCAGAGGCTCCGCCACGAATCTGCCGTAGCGGCCGTCCGGGGACAGGCTTGCCGTTTCGATTTTGGGACGTTCAATCTCCATCATATCTATGCCCTCCTTGTCAAACCGATGTTGCCATCGGCCCATTATTAAATTCTTTCAAAGAAAAGAATGCGAAAACCGGCCATCCACATGAAAGGCCAGGCCTTCTTAATGGATTACTTGGAGTACAGCTCGACGATGAGGTGCTCTGCAACTTCGTAGTCGATGTCGCTGCGCTCGGGGAGCTTGGTCACAACACCCTTCAGGGTGCCGGCCTCACGGTTCAGCCAGGAAGGCAGAGCCACAACGGGAGCCTCGGGGCCAACGAGCTTTGCGAACTTAGCAGAAGAGCGGCTGGACTCACGAACTTCGATCACGTCACCGGCCTTGACCTGGTAGGAAGGAATGTTGACCTTCTTGCCGTTGACGGTGAAGTGAGCATGGCTGACGAGCTGACGGGCCTGACGGCGGGTCATCGCAAAGCCCATGCGGTAAACAACGTTATCCAGGCGGCGCTCGACCGTGATGAGCAGGTTGTCACCGGTCTTGCCGGGGGCGGCAGCGGCGGACTCATAGTAGCCGCGGAACTGCTTTTCGAGGATACCATAGATGAACTTGACCTTCTGCTTTTCAGCAAGCTGAAGGCTGTATTCGCTCTTCTTCTTTCTCATCTGGCTGCCGGGGTTGCGATTAGTGGTCTTCTTCGCATAGCCCATCACAGCAGGAGAAATGCCCAAAGCCTTGCAGCGCTTGGCGATTGGCTGCATATTCTTTGCCATAGTGCTTTTTACCTCCTCTTTCGATTAGACGCGACGGCGCTTCGGGGGACGGCAGCCGTTGTGCGGGATGGGCGTGACGTCCTTGATCATCGTGACCTCCAGGCCGACAGCCTGCAGGGCACGGATCGCAGCTTCACGACCCTGGCCGGGGCCCTTAACGAAAACCTCGACCGTCTTGAGACCATGCTCCATCGCAGCGGTAGCGGCCGTTTCAGCGGCGCTCTGAGCGGCGAACGGAGTGGACTTCTTGCTGCCGCGGAAACCGAGGCCGCCGGAGGAAGCCCAGGAGATCG
>ERZ827450.3699-NODE-3699-length-9952-cov-3.442659_pt1 | contig 9952 bp, 8 predicted proteins | sample MGYA00519773_ERZ827450 | MGnify/ENA primary metagenome ERZ827450 (study PRJEB31778, sample SAMEA3449306) | human gut metagenome | biome: human gut; feature: human-associated habitat; material: faeces | place: United Kingdom | collected 2010/2012 ...
GGAGCAGGCGTTGATCTCCTCCGACTCGTCCAGATCGGTAAGGATGCCGCTGCGGCGCAGCTCCTTTTTGAGTGCTTTTTCGATCTTTTCGGGCTCCGTGTCGCGCGCGCAGCGCAGCATCGGCTCGCGCGCGGGCGTATAGAGAACGCCCGCGGGAACGATCTCGTGTCCGCCGAAAAGCATCTGTCCCTCTTCTTTAAGCGTAAAGAGGTAGAGCAGCATTTGGAGCCCCAGCCCGTAGCGCAGCTCGGCGAGGTCGAAGCTCTTCTTGCCCGTCTTGTAGTCCACGACGCGCAAATATAGCTTGCCGTCGTGCAGCCAGCCGTCCACACGGTCGACCTTGCCGACAACGCGCGCCGTGCCGTTTTCCTCACGGATCGTGATGGCGGGCAGCTGCCCGTCCGCACCAAATTCCAGCTCAAATGCCAGCGGCTCAAAGTCGGAGCTTTGCAGTTCCTCGCTCACCTCGTCCATGATGCGCTCGACCGTTGCGCACAGGCGGTTGAACAGATAACGGAAGCGCGCGCTTTTTTCGCACAAGTCCGGCAACACGCGGTCGATGTATTCCTCGATCGACGCGCGCACGAGCGCGTGCAGCTTGTCCGTCGATAGCGTATGCACTCCTTCGCCTGCCGCAGCGTATGCTCCATCACATCGTGCACGAACGTACCGATCTGCGGCGCATCAAAGCCCGCGCCCGTGCGCTCCCTGGCTTTCAGGCCGTAGCGCATGAAGTAGGCAAAATGACACGAGCGCGCCATGTCCATGCGCGAGGCGGACAGCGTCACCGCGCCGCCGTAGAGCGCGCGCACCGCGTCGCGCGACAGATGCCCGCGCGTATAGCGCGAAGCGTCCTTCATCGCGGCAAGCGCACGCTCCGCGTCGCCCTGTCCTTCAAAATACTGCCACAGCGCGCCGCCGATATGCTCGCCCGCATACTCGAGCGCCGTCGACTTTACTGACAGGCGATATTCCTTGTCAGTGCTCTCTGTTTCGACGCTGATCGACGGCAGCAGACGCGCGATGCGCCCGATGACGAACGATGGCCGCTTCTCCGCGCCCTTTCCGTCCGAAACAGGATAGGACACCGTCAGCTTTTCCGTCGGCTGGGCCAGCGCGGCGTAAAGATTCTGAATTTCCAGATGAAACTGCTCCATCCCGTGCGGCGCAAGGAAGATTTGCTGCCTCTCGAGCGCCTCGCGGTCCTCGTCGCGCAGCACGCCGCCGCGGTTCTCCGCCGCAGGCAGCACGCCGTCGTTCGCGCCGAGCAGGAACAGCGCGCGCACCGTGTGGCGGTCGTTTCGCGTCATTTCGCACAGGTTCACCGCGTCGAGCGTCACGGGGATCGTGCCCACGCTGTACTGTGTGAGAATCAAACGCATCAGGCTTGCAAATTCCTCGGCGTCGAGGGTCGTGTCTCCCAAAATTTCCACAAACTGGTCGAGCACACCGCAAAGAATGCCCCACAGCTGTGCCGTTTCCTCTGCCCGCTGGGCATCGCCCGCGGCAAAAAGCTGCTCAGTCTGCGCCTGCAAGGTCTCCGGCAGGTTCACCTCTTCCAAATAGTCGTACAGCGCGCGCACCTTCTGCTCGGCCTCGCCGCTGCCGCCCACGCCTTTTTTTAGGCGCGCAAACGGCCCTTGCACGCGCTCGTGCAGTGCGTTGACCGTCTTGAGCCGCGCCCTTGCCTCGTCCGTCCATTCTTCGCCGTAGCCGTCGGGATGCGCCGACCAGGGCGTCTCGCGCGTCCACATCGCGCCGCGGATCTCCCACTTGAGCGCATAATTTTCCAGAATGTCGCATTCCGCCATGCTGAGGCCGGCGAGGCCGGTCTTGAGGCAGCGGAACACATCCTCGTACTCAAAGCCGCCGCTCGCGGCGTCCAGCGCGCCGAGCAGCAGCGTCAGCACGGGACTTTTCAAAATGTCGCTGCGGTGGGCATAATAGAGAGGGATGCCGTAGCGGGCGAATACGCTCTCAATCGCACCTGCGTAGGAGTCGAGATCACGCGCCGTGACGGTGATCTCGCGGTAACGATAGCCCTGCTCACGCACTAATTTCAAAATCTGCGACGCGACCCACTCGCATTCACTGTACGCGCTGCCCGCCTCATAGAGCTCGACGGCGTCAGTCGGCTGGGTAAATTCGTCCGCTGCGCCGAAAAAGCAGCGCTCGATATGGTCGAGCGCGCCGCGCACCTCACCCTGCGGAAGAATTTCCTCCTCGCATGCGACGCCGGCATCGCGCGCGAGCGCGTACAGCCGCTCGCGCACGCGCAGGCTCTCGGAAAAGAGCTCGCGGTCCTGCGTGTCGCCAAGGAGCGTGACGGTCACGCTCTTCGCGCGCCGCAGCAGGATACGCAGAATGCGCAGCTCACGCCCCGTAAAATACGAAAAACCGTCGAGGAAAATGTCTTTATTGTCAATATATCCCGACGCTTCGAGGTTTTCCTCCAGCTTTTCAAGCACATCGCGCGCGTCGTGCCCCGGTGCGTGGAGCTTGCTGAGGTAAATGCCGTAGATGAGCGAAAGGTCGCGCAGCTTGTCGCCGCTCTCGCCCTCGATCTGCGCTACGCTCTCGGATAGCTGCTCGGGCGATACGGCGTAAGCCTGCAATTCCTCCATCACGGCGAGCAGGCTCTCCAAAAATGCCGCGCGCTGCGACGGGCGCTTGTAGACCTTGAGCACCGGCGCAAGCTCCGTGAGCGTACGCTGGAGCGTCAGGAGCTTTCCGCCCGAATCGAGCGTCACGTCCGCGCTGCCGCCGCAGATGCCCAGCACGCGCGAGGCGAGCAGCTTAAACGTCAAGGCCTCGGCATGGCGCGACGCGGTGTCGCCGCAAACACGGCACAGGTCCATCTCCGCCACATGCGAGGCGTGCTCCGGCACGAGCAGGATTTGCTGCGACGAGTCCCCCAGCGCGGCGATCCTTTGCAGCACGCGCTCGGATTTGCCCGTGCGCGCGCGTCCCATCAGTATGTGCAGCAAGCGTCCTTCCCCCTTTTTCTCTCTTAAACTTATCAATATTTTATCCTAATTTTATCATAGTTTTCTTTTTCGGGCAACGCAGAAAACGCCGTACGCATATTTTCGCCCATCACGGGAAGACTACCGAAGACCAAACCATCTTTTTAAGGAGGGAACTTCATGGTCATCGACAAGATCGCGCTGACACTTGCTATCATCGGCGCGCTCAACTGGGGCAGCGTGGGCCTTTTCGGCTTTGACTGCGTTGCCTTTCTCTTCGGCGGACAGATCGGCATGCTCAGCCGCGTGATCTACACGCTCGTAGGCCTTGCCGGCATCTGGTGTATCACGATGCTGTTCCGCGAGAAAGAGCCGATGGAAAGCGGCGGCCAGGCGTAAAAAATAAAAGGAGAGGGGCTTGCCCTCTCCTTTTATTTTTGCGTTAAAAATTTTCTTTACCGCTCCCCAGTCGCTTCCGCACCTTCCAGCTCGCGCATTGAGCGACGGAACTGGCGATAGAATGTGAAGCTCGTCAGCGCCACCGCGCCGAAGTCCGCCACGGGCTCGGCCAGGAACACCGCGAACGCCTTGTCCGCGAAAAAGTGCGGCAGAATATAGATGAGCGGGATGAGCAGGATGATCTTGCGCCACACGGCGAGGAAGAGCGATGTCTTCGCGTTGCCGAGCGCCACAAACGTCTGCTGGCAGGCGATCTGGATGCCGAAAATACCGCTGCACCCCATGTAGATGCGCACGGCCCACGCCGCGTATTCGACCAGCGCGGGGTCATTATTGAAAATCAGGATGAACGCACGCGGGAAGAGCTCGACCAGAAGCCAGATGGCCATTGAATAAGTAAAGCACGCGCGCAGCAGGCAGAAATAGGCGTCGCGCACGCGCTGGGCGTTCTTTGCGCCGAAGTTGTAGCTCACGATGGGCTGTGCGCCCTGTGTCAAGCCCTGAAGCGGCATGTTCGAAAACTGCATGATGCTCGTCAGCACTGTCATCGTGCCGACGGCCATGTCGCCGCCGTAGCGCAGGAGAGATGAGTTGAAGCAGATGGCGATGAGGCTCTCCGTCGACTGCATCACAAACGGGGAAAGTCCCAGCGCGATACACGGCAACACGATCTTCGCGTCCACGCGCAGGTTCTCGCGCTTTAAGTGCCAGCGCGTCTTCTTTCCCGTGAGGAACGTCATCACCCACACGGCCGACACTGCCTGTGAGATCACCGTCGCCAGCGCCGCGCCGCGCACGCCGAGACCGAGCACGAAGATGAACAGCGGGTCGAGAGCCGTATTTAAGAGCGCGCCGATGAGCACCGTCTTCATGCTCACGGTGGCGAAGCCCTGTGCCGTGATGTAGGCGTTCATGCCGAGCGTCAGCTGCACGAAGATCGTGCCGAGGGCATAGATGCGCATGTAGTCGAGCGCATAGCCAACGGTGTTCTTGCTCGCGCCGAACATCAGTAAAAGCGGCTCGGCAAAGGACTCGAACAGCACCGTCAGCACCAGCGCCGTGATCACAAGCATCGTCAGACAGTTTCCCATGATGCGCTCGGATTTTTCGCTCTCGCCTGCGCCCTCGGCGATCGAGGCGCGCGGCGCGCCGCCGATGGCCATGAGCGACGCGAACGCCGAGATGACCATGATGATCGGCAGGCATACGCCAACGCCTGTGAGCGCGAGTTTTCCGACGGTCTCGACGGGCTGCATGTGGCCGATGAACACGCGGTCGACCAGATTGTAGAGCATGTTGACGATCTGCGAGGTGATCGTCGGCACGGAGAGCGAAAAGAGCAGCTTTTTGACGTCCCCGTGTCCCAGATCTGCGCGCTTATCCAAAATCATCACCTGAATCTTTCGTATTTTTCCGCATAGGTTGTCAGAATATCATGCCGCGGGGCGTTCGTCAAGCAAGCGGGCCGCGAAGCGCTCTATCATGGCATTTCCATAAAGCGCTTTTGGACATTTTTTCACTTTCTCCATTGCTTTTTCCGCGTGGGCTATTGTATAATTTGTTTTACAATCGCACCAGCAGAGCGCCCCGCGTTCCGCTTATCAAACAAATAACGGAGGAATCACCATGAACGAAAAGTTTTCCAAGCTTGGCTTTTATCCTTCCGACATTCTGCTGCCCAAGAAGGATGTCGATATGAGCAAGTGGGCGGTCGTCGCATGCGACCAGTTCACCTCTGAGCCCGAGTACTGGGAGCGCGTGGAGAAGACCGTCGGCGACGCGCCTTCCACCCTGCGCCTCATCCTGCCCGAGGCCAACCTGAAGGCCCCCAACGTCGACGAGTTCATCGCCGACATCAACGCCTCGATGAGCAAGTACCTCGAAGAGGGCATCTTCGAGACGCTCAAGGACTCCCTCATCTACATCGAGCGCGGCCAGAGCGACGGTAAGATCCGTCACGGCCTCATTGGTATGGTCGACCTCGACCAGTACGACTTTACCCCCGGCTCCGGCGCACTGATCCGCGCGACTGAGGGCACCGTGCTCGACCGTATCCCCCCGCGCGCCCGCGTGCGCCGCAACGCCCCCATTGAGCTGCCCCACGTCATGCTGCTCATTGACGACCCCGAGAAGACCGTCATCGAGCCCCTGACCGCCGCGGCCGATAAGATGGAGAGCGTTTATGACTTCGACCTGATGGAAAACGGCGGCCACATCAAGGGCTACAAGCTCTCCGCCGAGCAGATCGACGCGGTCGCCGACGCGCTGACCGGTCTCACCTCCGACGAGGCGATGAAGAGCAAGTACGGCGTCTCCGGCGTCGCGCCCCTGCTGTTCGCCGTCGGCGACGGCAACCACTCCCTCGCCACCGCCAAGGCCTGCTATGAAGAGCAGAAGAAGGGCAAGACTCCCGAGGAATACCTCGCGCTGCCCTCCCGCTACGCGCTTGTTGAGGTCGTGAACAACCACGACGACGCGCTTCAGTTCGAGCCCATCCACCGCGTGCTCTTCGGCGTCGACCATGAGAAGTTCATGGAAGAGTTCAAGAAGTTCTATCCCAACGCCCACGAGGGCAAGGGCGAGGGCCACGTCATCGAGGTCTGCTGGAACGGCCACGACGATTTCGTCACCGTCCCCGACCCGAAGGTCCAGCTGGCCGTCGGCACGCTGCAGGCCTTCATCGACGAGTACCTCAAGCAGTTCGGCGGCGAGGTCGACTACATCCACGGCGATGAGGTCACCCGCGAGCTCGGCTTCAAGGAGGGCAACATGGGCTTCCTGCTTCCCGCGATGGGCAAGGAGCAGCTCTTCAAGACCGTCATGGCCGACGGCGTTCTGCCGCGCAAGACCTTCTCCATGGGGCACGCGCAGGATAAGCGCTACTATGTGGAAGCGCGCAAGATCCGCTAAAATATCAAAGCTACTGCAAAAAAGCGCCGCAAGGCGCTTTTTTGCTCAGGAGGACACAACATGAATCTCAAATCCGCAAACCGCTGGCAAAACATTTTGCTCTTCGGCGGCTTCGTCATCGGCATGGTTGGCATTGCCGTGCTCGATAACCTCTACATCGCGATCCTGGGCCTTGCGATGATGGCGATGTCCATCGTCGTGTGGTGGATGTACCACCGCTGCCCCTACTGTCACGAGCAGCTGGGCCGCGGCAATCCCAAGCGCTGCCCGAAATGCGGTGCATGGGTCGCCGACGAGCCGGAGCCCGAGGAGAAGAAAAAGATCCAGCACAAGAAAAAGAAGCACTGAGCGCACAAGGAGGCCGCGATGAACGACAAAAAGCCCCTGATGGACTATCGCAGGGTCCAAAAGCTCCAAACACCGCTGCTTCTTACCGGCGCGCTGCTCAGCGGCGTCGGCACAAGCGTCAGCGTACCGCTCGTCATTCTCGGCATCGCGATCATGCTCTTTGCCATCGTGATTGGGGTTCTTTACTACCGCTGTCCGCACTGCGGCAGACCGCTCGGACGCATAGGTGAAGGCGGTGCCTACTGCCCCCACTGCGGCAAGGCGCTGAATGCGCCGGTCGAGGAGCCCGTGCGCAGCATAACTGTCCCCGCCTATGCTAAGCTCAACCTGACGCTTGACATTCTTGGCAAGCGCGATGACGGCTACCACGAGATGCAGATGGTCATGCAGACCGTTTCGCTCCACGACGATGTGACCGTCACGCTCACAGACGGCAAAGGCATCACCTGCCGCGTCGACGGCGCGGCGCTTCCCTGCGATGAGCGCAACCTCGCTGTCAAGGCGGCGAGAGCCTTCTGCGAGGCGATGGACTACGGCGGCGGCATCGACATCGCGCTTATCAAGCGCATCCCGTCCGAGGCCGGCATGGCCGGCGGCAGCGCAGATGCCGCGGCGGTGCTGCGCGCACTGCGCGATCTTGTCTCCCCCGCGCTCACGGACGAGCGGCTCGAGCAGATCAGCGCAAGCGTCGGCAGTGATGTTCCCTTCTGCATCCGCGGCGGCACGCAGCTGGCCGAAGGCCGCGGCGAAAAGCTGACCGTCCTCAAGCCCGCACCGCGCTTCTTCGTCGCCGTCTGCAAGCCGGACTTCCCGATCTCCACACCCGCGCTCTTCGCGCGCGTAGACGGCGTGACGATCACCGACCGTCCTGATACGGACGCGATGCTCGCCGCCATCGAGCACGGCGACGCGGACACGCTGTGTGCAAACGTGCGCAACGTCTTTGAGCAGGCGCTCGACGGCGAGCAGCGTGAGCGCATTGCGACCATCAAGCGCGATCTTCTCGCCTACGGCGCGAAGACGTCGGCGATGACCGGCTCAGGCAGCGTGGTGTTCGGCCTCTTCTCTGACAAAGCGGCTTGCCGCAGAGCGTGCGAGGCACTGCAAGGCGAGTGCGTCAAAACTTTCTGCGCCGAATTTGTTTGAAAACTCAGAAAACCGTCCATACTCGAAGCAAATTCTTTGAGATGGGCGGTTTTTCGATGAAATGGACGAAATGGGAGCTTTCCCTTGCCGTTGGCCTCGCGGCCATGCTGCTTTTCTGCGCCGCGCGCGGCACTAATACCCTCCAGTGGTGGAGCGCAGTGTTCTCCCCGCTGTGCGACGGTATCCTGTCGCAGAGCGCCGCAAGCGGTGATGTCGTAGTGAAGTCGAAGCTTGCAGAGCTGCTGGCTCTGCTGATGGGTGGAAAATGACATGCTCTGCCTGCCATTTGAGCGAGAAAAAGGGAGTCGGCACTTTTTACACCGGCTCCCCTTTCTATTATCCCTCGCACAGGATGTCGATCAGCTCATCCTTCTGCAAGCCCGCGAAGTAGCGCGAAACGTCCACATCGCCGAGCGCCTTTTCATAGCCCGCGCGGTTCGGTGTGCAGCCAACAAAGTGCGCCGCCAGCTCGTCCGGTTCCGAGGCGCTGAAAAAGTCGCCCTTGAATGTCAGGGCCGCGATCTTTCCGTGCTCCACGGTGATGTAGGCCTCGATCAGGCCGCAGCCGTCCACGCGGCGGCGGCGCAGCATTGTACACGCCGGGGAAAAGCCGTAGTTCCACTCCCAGGTGGCGTAGCGCTCCGCGCGTAGCTTCTCCACCGCCGCAAGGTCGTCCTGCGTCAGCGGGTAGGCCTCGCCCGGATTCTCCTTCAGGATGTTTTCCAGCAGGATGCGGCGGAATTCCGGCAGCGTGACCTTTTCCGGCAGATGCTCGGCAACGTTCGTCACGCGGCTGCGCACCGAGCGGATGCCCTTGGTCTGGATCTTTGTCGGGTCGACGCGCAGCGCCTCGCTGACGACAGAGAGGTCCGAATCGAACATGATCGTGCCGTGGTGCATCACGCGTCCCTGGCGGATGTATTGCGAGTTGCCGGAAAACTTCTTTCCGTCGATCGTGATGTCGTTGCGGCCGTTGACCTCCGCTTTCACGCCGAGCGTCGCCAGCGTGCGCACGACCGGTTCGCAGAAGAGCTTGAGGTTCAGCGCATTGCTCTCGCCGACATCTGTAATGAACGTGAAGTTCAGGTTGCCCATGTCGTGATAGACCGCGCCGCCGCCGGAAAGTCTGCGCACCACGCGAATGCCGCGCTCGCGCACGGCCTCTTCGTTGATCTCAGCGATCGTGTTCTGATACTTTCCGACAATGATCGCGTTATCATTCTGCCAGAGCATGAAATACATGCGGTCGCGCGGGAGGCAATCGAACACGTACTGCTCCATCGCCAGATTGTAGCTCGGATCGGTCGTCATCAGGTCCAGATATGATAGCTTCATGGTCGTGGTCTCCTTCTATCAGGGTCGTTGATTTTCAAGCCTTTTTCAGGGCTGTTATCCTTGTCTTTTCAGCTGCGCGCTCAGCCGCCGCGCCATCAAGCGGTGTCCCTCCGGCGTCGGGTGCAGACCGTCGAGCAGCAGCTCCGAGCGGATCGATCCGTCCGGCGACAAGAAGTCCGCGCAGAAGTCGATATACGGCACGCCAAACGCCGTGCAGTACCGCTTGAGCCATGCGCAGTACTCTTTCATCGTTCGCTCCGCCGCTTCAAAATCGACCGCGGCCGCCCACGCCCGCGGCGCATGCGGTGCATCCGCCGGAAGCGGAATGCCAACCATCGGCAGCACGCCCACGGAAAAGAGCTGGTGGATCATCGCGCCCATATTTCCCCGCGCCGCAGCGTCGGAGCCAGAGTAGAACACATCGTTGCTCCCGCCCATCAGCAGCACATAGGGCCGGTCGGCGCCAAGGCCGCCCTCGCGCAGCTCCGCGAGCACCCCGCCCTGCATGCGCGCCAGCATGCCGCCGGTCGTGTCGCCGTTGATGCCCTCATTGACAAGCTCCCAGCCCGTCTCCTGTGCGCACAGCCGCGTCCACCGCTGAGACAGATGCACGCCGTATCCAAAGGTCAGGCTGTCACCGATGCAGATCAGTTTCATGTTCTTTCCACCCGCGTTTCTTTCGGATCGATGGTAAGCAAAAAAGCCTTGAAAGTTTACACTTTCAAGGCTTTTCTTGGTGGAGATAAGCGGGATCGAACCGCTGACCTCTTGACTGCCAGTCAAGCGCT
>ERZ827450.3706-NODE-3706-length-9929-cov-2.999291_pt1 | contig 9929 bp, 9 predicted proteins | sample MGYA00519773_ERZ827450 | MGnify/ENA primary metagenome ERZ827450 (study PRJEB31778, sample SAMEA3449306) | human gut metagenome | biome: human gut; feature: human-associated habitat; material: faeces | place: United Kingdom | collected 2010/2012 ...
CTTGCTCTTGTCCTTGATTATCCCCTGACTAATTAACCATTGATTAATATAAAATGTTTTTTCACAGCGTTTACCGTGTCCGTGGTCACTGATAACAATAATATTGTATTCACTTCCATACTCATCCATTATTCTTTTTACATTTTTTTCCATTAACTTATACATCTCAAGAATGGAGTTCTGAAGATTGTTCTTTCCAGGATAAGTTCTGTCACTTTGGTCGGTATACCGCCATAAAAAATGCTGCATTCGATCTGGTGTGGTAACACCCAGAAAAGCAAAATCATATTGATCCTTCTTAAAATACTTATGAAAAGTATCAAACTGCCTCTGTGATAATTCCATTGTATTCTCAAAAAACTTTGGCATTTCTTTGTCAGTCGGGTGGTCAACCATTCCTCCAATAGAAGGCATAGTCTTCATATCTACTAAATCAGGGCGATTTGTGCTAACATCTCCGCCCTCAAACACGGGACCACAAATCATCAATCCATTAACATTCCAAGCTGGATATGCCATAAATGGATTAAAAATGAATACTTTTTTTCCTTCTTCACTCAATACATCCCAAAACGAGTGCCCTTGAATAACAGAGTAGTCTCCTTTAACTTTGTTTTTGAAGTCAAGGTAATCAATTGATTCAAGCACTCCATGTTCTGCTGGATTGAGCCCCGTATATATAGTAGTCCAAGACGGAATCGAATCCGCTGGAACTACTGATTCTAAAGGACACAGTTTTTTATTATCATATAAGTTTTTGAAGAAATAGAATTTATCAAGATTTTTTTCAATATATGTATAATCAAATCCATCCAAAATGATCATGATCGTTTTCTTTTTTGTATCCAATTTTATGCGCCTCCAAACAAATATTTATCAGTCTAAAACTACTTTTTTAATCTGAGAGTTCACTTTTTCAAAAGGCTGTTCTCCATCAACTGTAATCCATTTATTTCCTTTTGCCAGGAATTCATAAATCTCATAGCGCTTGTTCAAATAGTCCATATTGGGAATATCATTTTTTCGCTTATAGCAGGTTTCAGGAGATACGCGAATATATACATAATTATCCATTCGCGGAAAAAGGAATCTATATTTTTGTATTTCCTTACTAATTCTATCTGGAGAAAAACCGAAATTAATTCCCTGATCAACAAACAAGTCAAGATAAAAACGGTCAAAAATTATATTTTTACCCATCAATATAAAAGAGAGCGTTTTTATGTGAAATTGGAAAAAATAATCTACCAGTGCAAAAAACATCCACATTCCTCTCATTATGGGATTTTTAAATATTTTTCCCTTTAAACCAGCCTTAGTATTATAATCAGCATTTAATTCCGCCTGCTTTACTCCGCATTTTCCGTCAACTTGGACATTCATCTTGATGTTCTTATTCTTATCAGATACCTTTTTTTCCATCAACATATAAACCGGCTTTAAGAGCGTTGGTTTCCAACGAACCCATAAAAAATTATAATCCGAATAATCAGAATCCCGTTTCATCTTTTCAATATTTGCAGACTTACCAGAACCATCCAAGCCAATCAAAGCAACTCTTTTACCCATTAATCTATTCTCCTATATTAATTATCCTTTGAAGATTATCAATAGAATTCTTCCAATCATATTCCAACACTGCTTGTCTGTTATTGACTTCTGTCTTTAACAATGCCTTTTCCAATGCCTGATTTAATGAATCCGAATCTAACGCATCGATAAAAAGAAAACCCTCTTGTTCTCTAAAAGCAGTCAGTTCTCCATATTCTGTTGTTACAATCGGCAGGTTACAAGAAGCTGCCTCAAGAACGGACAATGGAACATCAATACAATTTTCGATATCCATTACGGGAAACAAATAGACATCTGCTAATTGATATATTTCCTGAATACTGTGCAAATAAGAATCTATTATGGTCACGTTACCTCTATTTTCAAGCAAAGTTCTAATTGAGCTATCTTTCTCAGATTCTGTGACCGAACTAACTACCAGTATAATATGATATTGATTATTAATTTCTGCTAGTTTGTCAACATTTCGACCTCCTTTTAAGTGCCCAACATGTAAAACAACTTGTTTATTAGTTGGAATATGATACTTTTCTCGAAGAAGTATTTTCTTTTTATCATCTACTGGAACGAATGTCTCTGTATCAATTCCTGTCTCTAAATAGAAAGCCCTATTACCAACTATTTTTTTATAAAACTGGTAAGATGCCTCCGACAAAGCTATTACTTTTGCGCCACTCAGAATTAAAAACAGCTTTGCCAGGGGATTCATTTGATACCTCAACGCGAATAAAACTCCCTCTTTTCTTCTTGAAAAAAAAGAAAGAATGAATGTACGCAAACAACTTGCCGTTGTGTTAGATGCAAATGGTATATATAAAACAGGTTCTTTCTTTTGGTGCATTATCTCACATAAGCACTTATTCAAAAAAAATTTGTTCAATGACATGTGAATATCAGAATAATCCGTTTTACATTTAAAAGAAATAACCATGGTGCTAGCATCTGCTTTTTTCAGTCTCTTTGTAAGACTATTAGCCACCTTTAGGCAGCCTTCATCAATTTTATTTGTCAAACAATCAGATAATACAATCATAATTTTTTCCTTTGTACGTTTACTTCTTCTAGAAATATTCTACCCACTTCATTTTCTTCATAATTCAAGCTAAAATAATTGAGTCTGCATTTTTCTCTTGTTTTTACCGCTGTCTTTTCACTCATTACTTTATCTCCATCTGCTGTGCGATATCGGCATCCACAATTTCCTCACCGGTCTTATGCTTCAGCTGCTCCTTAGAAGCTTCACTCAGACCGTTGTTGATCACGCAGTCCATATCGCAGGTGCTGCACTTATCCAGATTCTCTTTAGTAACTTTGCCGTCGCGGTAATCACGGCAAATCTTCAGCTCATACATGCTGTACGGATGCTTGGTAAACAGAGCCTTGAACTTGTGAACCAGAACCCAAGTAGCCGGTTTCCAGATATACTTGTGCATAGCCGGGCTGACAGAACCAATCATCCAACAGTCACGGTCGCAGCAACGAACCTTTGCACGAACCTTCTCTGCTTCCGGGCTGTTCCACAACTCGTCCCAAGTCTGATTGTTCAGGTTGCCCATGACCTCTTTATCCTTGGTGCCATTGCAAGGCATGACATCGCCATACGGGTCGATAAAAAAGGTATCAAAGCTCATGTCGCAAGGCAGCAGACGCTTCTGGCCGTAGATGTAGTTGATCAGGCCGTGGTTGAAGTAAGCACGGAACCACTTCTTCGGGCTATTGCTACGGAGCAGTTCATTGACCAGATTCTCGAAGTTCTTTGCAACCATCGGACGGTCGTGGATGATATTCTTCGCCTCAACGAAGTAGAAACTGTTATGCAGAGAAGCAGTTGCAAACTCCATGCCCATCTCGTCAGAAATCTTATACAGAGGAACCAGGTCAGGAGCGTTCTTGTCCTGAACGGTCATACCGAAGCCGACATCCTTCATGCCCATCTCACGCAGCTTTTTCAGTGTGCCGTAACCACGTTGGTAGCCGTTCTGCAGACCACGGATCTCGTTGTTGGTCTGCTCCAGACCCTCGATAGAGATTCGAATACCGATCTGCGGGAACTCCTTGCACAGATCAACGATACGGTCGGTGAAGAAACCGTTCGTGGAAATAACGATACGATCAGACTTCTTATACAGTTCACGCACAATATCCTTCAGGTCGGTACGGATGAACGGCTCGCCGCCGGTGATATTGGTAAAATACATCTTCGGCAGTTTCTTGATTGTTTCAATACTGATTTCTTCTTCCGGCTTGGAAGGTGCTTTATAACGGTTGCACATGGAGCAACGAGCGTTGCAACGATAGGTGACGATGACCGTACCATTCAGTTTCTTTTCGTTATTGTTAGACATTTTTAATACCCCTATCTCTTTTTTATCTATTAATTATTTGTATACCTTCATAATTTTCTCGTAATACTCATCAATGGTATCGAAACTGATGTCCTTACAGTTCGCACTGTACTCCGTACACAGCTTCTTATCTTCCCAGAGCTTCTCAATCTTCTTCTTCAGGTCTTTACCATTGCCACTTTCGAACAGCTCGCCGGTCTTGCCGACCTGAATCAGTTCCGGGATGCCACCGATGTTCGCTCCCAGCACCGGTGTTCCATACATCTGAGATTCCATTACTGAGAACGGACAGTTCTCGTACCACTCAGATGGGTAGATGGAGAACCGTGCCTCACGGATGAGTTCTTCCAGTGCCACGCCCTTCTGGAAACCAACATTCTTAATATTGCTTACGCCCTTAATGGTGTCTTCCAGCGGACCGGTGCCGGCGAAAATGAATTGCACATCCGGCAGTTCCTTGCAGACCTTGATGAGTGTGCCGATGCCTTTTTCCTCAGAGAAGCGACCAAAGTAGAGGACGTAGTCTTTCTTTTCCGTCTCTTTCCACTCCACCTTATCAATGAAGTTGTGCATTGCCACGGTCTTCGTTGCAAACAGCGGATTGCTGTCCATCTTGCTCTTCATGAACTCAGAGCAGCAAATCATGGTGTCAATGTACTTGTAAGTGCCCTTCCACTTCCAGAACTCTGCTTCCATCATGCCAATAGCCGACTTCGCTGTGGAGCCGTGAATGCACTTGCCTTTCATGCAATTCATGAAATGACCGCCGAGACACTTCTCACAGTTCTGGTGCGTATTCGGGTTGTTTAGCATGTGGTTCGGACAAACCAACTGGTAATCATGTGCTGTAAAGATAATTTTGCACTGATGATTAGTCTCCTTGCGCCACTTTACAATTTCCAGAATCATGGAAGGAGTCAGCTGATAATTGAAGTTATTCAGATGACAAACATCCGGCTGGAAATCATCCAGAACTTTTCTTAACTGTACCCTTGCTTCCTTGCTGTAAATCGTCTTAATCGGGTAGGTCAGCTTGCTCAATTTACTTCCACCGTGAAAATCCATGTCACTCGTGTAAGCATTGACCCGGTTGCCAACGCAACGCCCTTTATGTTCCATACCAAAGTACTGAACCTCATGTCCCATCTTTTGAAGCTGTTCGCCCAACTTGAAGATGTAGGTCTCACTACCTCCATTAGCATATAAAAATTTATTAATAATCAGTGTTCTCATATTAATTTTCCTTATTTTTATCCATTTACTAAAAACTATATGTCTTTGTTTTGCAACATTCTCTGCTTTTAATATAATCCACTAGTACAATCAGGGCACTATACACTAGATAGATTATACCATATATTTCTTCTTTATTATATTCTCAAATGTTCCTAATTTCGACATTCCTATCTGGATATTTTTAGTAAAGTTAACTTTTATTTTTAATTTTACACTAAAAATTCATTTATTTCTCAGTATTTTATTAATAAGTTTCTATCATTTTTTAATCTCTATATAACTCTAACGTTCTCTTCACAACATCATCCCAATTATATTTCTCGCAAATATAATCTGCTGCTTCGTCCTTATATTTCTGTACCTGCTTCACATCATCACAAGCTTTTTGAAGCTTGCTCTGTAAATCAGCAACATCACTTTTCCTAAATACAATTGCTTTATCTTCTACCACTGATGCACATTCATCTATATCAGACACCAGACAACAGTTACCGTAGCTCATTGCTTCTAACAGACTAAGTGGCATTCCCTCTAAGTCGCTTGGAAGGCTGTAGATGTAAGCATTGCTGTATAATTCATCTAATAACTGTCCCTGAACAAATCCGGTAAAAATGATTCTGCCATCGTCTTTTGCCATCTCTTTTAGCTGGCTGGCAAATTCATCGGTATCGGAGCTGCCTCCTGCAATGACTAACTTTTTGTCTGTATTCACTTTTTTAAATGCTTCAATCAGATAGGCGATTCCTTTTTCTGGAACGAGTCTTCCCAAGAACAGGATATAATCATCTTTTTCCAGTCCAAATTTTTCTTTAATAAGTTCTGGCTTTCTTATAACCGGACGATTTACTCCATTTGGAATGAATTTTGTTTCTCGTCCGTAAGTTTCTTTAAAGTAATCTTGAACGCCTTTACTGAGAACAATAATTTCGTCAGCATATTTAACTGCACATTTTTCTCCCATCATGATATATGTACTGGCTAACTTGCCCCACTTTGCTCTCTGATGGTCAAGTCCATGCACTGTAGCGATACAACGTTTTCCAAACAATTTTGGTAACCATAACATTGCACAAGGACCTTCCGCATGAAAATGAACTACATCATACTTGCCAAATGCAGCACAAATGGCCGCTGATACTGAGGCAGTCATTGCAGCCAGTCCTTTTTTATCAAGAGTAAGAACTGATTTTAATCTTACTCCCTTATACGCTTTTCTTTTTCCGCCATCGAAGTCTTTACCACTTACATGATGACCACTTCGGTTATAACAAGTTACTTTATGACCAAGTGTAACCATTCTTGTTGCTAATTCTTCCACAACAATCTCTATTCCACCTTCACGAGAAGGAATTCTTTTATGCCCAAGCATAGCTATATTTAAACTTTTTTTATCTTTTAAGTTCTTTTTCATTGCCTTTCCTCTACTCCCTACATAGATCCTTCTTTTTTGAATACCACCTGTACCGTCTTAAATAGAATCTTGATGTCAAGTCCCATTGTCCATTCGCTTATATACTGTTTATCGAGTTTTACGACTTCTTCGAAGTCTGTGATGTTGCTTCGTCCGCTTACCTGCCACATTCCGGTAAGTCCCGGCTTGGTTGCGAGGCGGGCACGGTGATGAAGTTCGTATTTATCCCATTCGTCTACTGTTGGCGGGTGGGTTCCGACTAAGGACATATCGCCCTTCAGTACATTAAGGAACTGCGGAAATTCGTCTAAGCTCCAGTCACGGATGAAGTTTCCGACACCCTTTTTGATTGTGCCGTCCGGGAGCTTCTTGCTGCCGATGATTCGAGGGTCAAAGTCGAGCTTGAACATCATGCCGTCCTGCACACGGTTTTCTTTCATGAGTTCGGCTTTGCGTTCTTCGGCATCCATGTACATACTTCGGAACTTATACATCTGGAACAGCTTTCCGTTCTTTCCGACACGGGTCTGCTTGAAGAAGATTGGCCCCGGTGACTGGATGTAGATGGCCGGTCCTACAAAGATGCAGAGGATTCCGGTGATAATGCAGCCTGCAAGTCCTCCTGCAATGTCCATCATTCTCTTTAAGATGATCTGGCGGCGGCTTACGCTGTTAATACTTGTTGTGAGTACAGTGTATGTTCCAAGATGTTCTACGAACTGTTTCTTGCCGAGTAAGTTCTGGGACTTGGCAAGCTTCATATGTACGACAACACCCATCTCGATGAATTTATCAAGAAGTTCTGCCGGATATGGCTCGCTTTCCGGGATGTTGATAAATACTTCGTCCACCCATTCGCGGCATACATATTCAACCAAGTCGTCTTCATCGGCTACAACTGTTACACCGTCGATGACGCGGCCTTTTGCCTTTTTATCCAGGATACATACTCCTGTAACGAAGTAATCGCCGTAATTCTTATTTTTAATGTTGTCTATAACGGTATCAACGATATCTGATACGGTTACGATAAGGAGAGAACGCTTTTCGGCTCCGCCAAAGTATTTGCGGAGGCAATTCTTCCAAAGACAGCGCAGGACGTAACTGAGTAATAAATACAGCGCTGCTGTATACCCAAGTACAAGTCTTGAAGAATTCTCTGCTTCCTTAAATGTAAATAAATAAAATACGGAACATAAGGTGATGAGACAGGTCTGTTTGACCGTCATAACAAATTCCTGATAGAATCCACGTTTCAGTACATTCTTCAGGGAATCAAAGAAAAAAATTACCACGATATCCATGAGTGCGAGGCTCCACATCATATCACGGTATAAAGAATTCGCCAGTACATCAAGCGACCCATGTCGCATATTGAATGCAAGCGTAAAAGAGATCCACAGACATACTACGTCTAAGATCATAAAATCCAGGTGCTTTAGCCAGCCCTGTACACTTTTCTTATACATATACTTTCCCCACTCCTGTTTCTTGTGCTGATTATCAAATGAAATAAAAGAATTTCCATCCCCGCGAAATCCAGTCTTTCTCCTTTATCTGATAATCGTTTTTTTCATACTTCTTCTGCAAGTAATAATTTGGATAGAATTCCTATCCTGAATGTAAATTAAAATATTCCGGAGCTGCTGTAACTTTTTCTTATTAAAAATCAAAAAGTATACAGCTCTTCATAATGAATAAAGTATACCATATATTTCATTTTTGTCATATTCCTAAATATGCATAATTTCGACGTTTTAATCTAGTTATTTTTAGTAAAGTCAGACTATATTTTCAATTTTTCACCAAAAGTTTACTTCATTTTGTTGCTTTGTTATCAGTTTTTTACTATTTTGTATACAGGAAATGGAATGGGCAGGGGATTGGAAATATTTTTTGGAAATTTCCTCTTTCAATATTTTTATTTGGTATTCTAAATCAGATTTTTCTAATTCTGCATCCGTTTTTCCCAAATAATACTTTTTAAATACGGGATCTGTCTTAAGTGCCTTTTCTGTATGACCTGTCGCTACTTTCTTATCTTTAAGTTCTTTTTTCTTAATAATCAACTCTGTATCTAATCCCAGAAGATAGCAATTATTCAAAAGCTTACTATACGGAGTTTCTTTAGGGACGAAACCATCAAATGATGCATAACACGACCTATATCTTCTCACGAATCTTGAAAATAATGTTGTCCATGTCATATTTGCCGGAGTATCCTTTAAGTCAAAACCAATCTCCAATAATTTTTCCCGTGTTTTATATAACATAAATATTATAAAAGAACATACTTTTTTATTGCTTTCTTTTTCAAAAAATTGCTTAAACCAAAAATAGGGATGCGAACATCCCTATTTTTTGCAAAATCATTTATTGTCTACATTTTAAATTATACAGGAAGCTATTTCTAAACTTCTATTACTATAATATTCTACTTATCTCCCATTATACTGATAACTAATGCCCTTCACAACATATCCTGCCGCTGTCTTTTTAAGCTTCAGTGTTGTTGTTCCAATATTGGTTCTGCCTTTCTCTCCGTAGATTCCATATCTGTTCTGTGTCGTTACTGTGTAGGTATTCTTACCAGTACGTACAACCTTTTTAATCTTATAATCTGGAATCATATCTCCGAAGTCTCCGCCACAGTACATGTATGGATCTTTATAGAACTTACTGTCGGAGCTACATACGAACATTGCCTGATTCTTATTTTTCTTGCTGCTCTTAATCTTGCTGACAGAAGCGCTCTTACCAAAAAGCTTCTTAGTCTCGGAACGAAGCTCCTTCGCTGTATAGCTGTAGTCACCTTTGTAATTATATCTTACGAATACGGCGATGGATAACTTCTGATTATCGTTAAGCTTCATCTTTACTGGCTTGGTAGTGGACCATACGCTTATGTTCATCGCTGTCGTATATGCTGTCATCTTCTTACTGATATCCTTTATCTGACGATTCCCTGCCATCTGTCTGGTCACATCTGCTGATGCTGCCTTTGCATGTACTGGAGCAAATGGAATAAGTGTTACTGTCATGAGTAATGTGGCTAAAATTGTACTTAATCTTTTCTTCATAGGGAATCCCTCCTGCCTTTTGAACTTGGAATGTGGTGTAGATAATACGCTATTTAAATGCTTTTTTAATGTGCTTTAAATGCTATCTTCTGTACTACATTTCCTATAATTTTATTATAATATTTTTGCTGTGGAAGTACCATAACAGAAGTGTTATTTTTCTTTACAGGTGGGATAAGAATGTATAACAAAAGTGTTACAAAAATAGGAATTTGCCGCAGGCAAAGGAGACGCCCCCGAAGAGAGTCTAACCCCTATATTTGTGACTTTAGTCGCGGCGGTTTG
>ERZ827450.3708-NODE-3708-length-9925-cov-10.093820_pt1 | contig 9925 bp, 8 predicted proteins | sample MGYA00519773_ERZ827450 | MGnify/ENA primary metagenome ERZ827450 (study PRJEB31778, sample SAMEA3449306) | human gut metagenome | biome: human gut; feature: human-associated habitat; material: faeces | place: United Kingdom | collected 2010/2012 ...
TCAAATACGTCAAGCAGTACGGCGGCATCGCCGACTGCGCCGTATGTTATACGGTCGACCCGAAATATCCCGAACCCTCCTTCATGCAGCGCCTGATGGGCAAGAAGCGGCCGCAGCCCGTCTTCACGGATGCCTATTTCCTCGACAAGGCCAAACAGATGGCCGCACTGGGCGCCGACATGATCACCATCAAGGACATGTCGGGCCTGATCCCGCCGCGCCGTGTCGCCACGCTGGTCAAGCTGTTCAAGAAGAACATCTCGATTCCGGTCGATTTCCATACCCACTGTACCCCCGGCTACGGCCTGGCTTCGATGCTCGCGGCCATCGTGGCCGGCGTCGACATCGTCGATACCAACTGCTGGTATTTCGCCGAAGGCACGGGTGCCCCGGCCATCGAGCTGGTACACGTCTTCTGCAAGAAGCTCGGCGTTGATACCGGTGTGAACATGGAGGCCGTGGCCAAGATCAATACCCAGCTGCGCGAGATCCGCAAGGAGCTCAACCAGTCGGTATTCGGCGCGGACAAATCCGAGCCCAAGGCGTTCAACCCGCTGACCGACAAGCTGCCCGCCGAGATCGACGCCCTGTTCGACAAGGCTATTGCGGCCGCCAAAGCCGACGATGAGGACGCTACGATCGACGCCTGCCGCAAGATCGAGGCCTATTTCGGGTTCCCGGCTCCCAACGAACTGGTGCAAAAGGCCGAGATCCCCGGCGGCATGTACTCGAACATGGTCGCCCAGCTCAAGCAGCTCAAGGCCGAGGACATCCTGCCGCGCGCCATGGAGCTGATCCCCTCGGTGCGCCTGGCCGCAGGCCTGCCGCCGCTGGTGACCCCGACCTCGCAGATCGTCGGTGCGCAGGCCGTCAACTGCGCCCTCGACGAGAAGGCCGGGCGTCCGATGTACACCAACAAGAGCTCGCAGTTCGTCGGCCTGGTCAAGGGCGAGTACGGACACACGCCCGTGAAGATCGACCCCGAATTCCGCTTCAAGATTTGCGGCGTGCGTGAGGAGACGCCCTACGATACGTCGAAATACCAGATGCAGCCCAACCCCGAACTTCCCGAGGCCGGAGGCGTGAAGCTCGCCGCCAACGAGAAGGAAGTGCTGCTGCTCGAGCTGTTCCCGATGGTCGCCAAGACATTCCTCACGGACATGAAGGTCAAGGCTTACGCCGCGGCCAAACCCGCCGAGCCCAAGGCCGAGGAGAAGAAGGCCGAAGAGGTGAAGAAGGTCGTCATCACGGGCAATGCCGTGACGGCGCCGCTGCCCGGGCGTATCATCGAGCTGAAGGTCAAGGTGGGCGATACGGTCAAGGCCGGCGACGAGATCGCAATCCTGGAGGCCATGAAGATGGAGAATGCCGTGACGACCGATTATGCCGGCACGGTGAAGCAGGTGCTGGTGCAGCCCGGCGAGAACGTGGCGACCGACGCCGTACTGGTCGAGATCGGATGATCCCCATCGGCACATTCGTCCGAAGAATGGGCAGCTGGCTGTATGTCGGTTGCCCTTTTTCGTGCGGTTTTATTATAAAACAGTATATTTGTACCATCAAATAATTAAACCTTAGACTTATGGCATTTCTAAAAGAATTCAAGGAGTTCGCCCTCAAGGGGAATGTGATGGACATGGCCGTCGGTGTGATCATCGGCGGTGCATTCGGCAAAATCGTCTCGTCGTTGGTGAACGACATCCTGATGCCGCCGATCGGGGCGCTGATCGGCAATACCGATTTTTCGCAGCTGCGGCTCGATATTTCGAAGTTCCGGGACATGACTTCGAGTGCCGTGCATGCCGTCGGCGACGTCGTGACGGGCGGCGGCGAAGCCGCTGCAAAGGCGGCTGCCGAGCCCGTTTACTGGAATTACGGCGCCTTCATCCAGCAGTGCATCGACTTCACGATTCTGGCATTCTGCGTCTTCCTGATGGTCAAGCTGATGAACCGGCTGATGCGGAAAAAGGAAGAGGCCGCCGCTCCGGCGCCTGCTCCCGAACCCGCACCCACGAAGGAGGAGTTGCTGCTGACGGAAATCCGCGACCTGCTCAGGGAGCAGAAGAAATAATTACCCGATACGTGCAGCGGGCTGGCTGCCAAATGCAGCCAGCCCGCTTGTATTTGCGCGTGCCGGCCGTGCCTATGGGTTGCGGCAAGGGAGGGGAACCCGCTGCCCAGCCCGGCGGTCTCATTGGTCGGACTCCTTTTTGTGCGTATACTCCTGTAATATATAAGTGGTGAAGATCGGGAACATCATCATTCCCAGCGTAGGCAGCAGGATGGTGATGACCTTGCCGATGGCCGTGACGGCGAATATCTCGGCGCCGACGGTCGTGACGTTCATCCAGGCCCACCACAGGGCGTTTCCGAAACCATGGAGTTTGTCATTGACGAATATTTCGTAGTCGTAGAAGACCAGTGCCGAGATATAGGTGAAAACCACGACCGTGAAGATGTAGGCCGTGAATAGCCGGCGGATCTTGTTGTCCACGAGCCATTGCACGACTACGTAGAGTGCCAGGAACGCCCGCATCAGCGGCATCACCCCGATCAGCATGGCCCAGTAGCGGGGGAGGTCTGCACCGCTCCAGGCCAGGATGTTCAGGTAGGGGATCGAGATCAGGAAGAACAGAATGTTCCGCCCGAAGAAGCGCCCTTTACGTTCGGCCGCCGCCCAGCGTACGAAAAAATCGCACAGGAAAAGGATGCAGACCACCAGCTGCACGGTCAGGTAGCTCTGCGAAAAACGGGTGTGGTCTCCGCCGATGATTTCCCACGAGACCGCGGCGAGCAGGACTACGCCGGCAATTACTTTGAGTATGCTCAGGGAATTGGCGATTTCGTTGCGTGATGTGTCTGTCAGCGGCATGTCATTCTGTTTGCCCACAGGCGGGCAAAATCGGTGCCAAAGCCCCGGAGTCTGAATTTTCCGGTGATTTTTTGCCGAAAGATTTTGCATGAATAAAAAATTCTATTACCTTTGCACTCGCTTTGATGCAATGGCGGGTTAGCTCAGCTGGTTAGAGCGCATGATTCATAATCATGAGGTCCCGAGTTCAAGTCTCGGACCCGCTACAAAATACAAAGGGACACTTGTACGCCAGGTGTCCCTTTTTTGTTCCCCGCCTCTCCTCGTCTACCGATCTTCGCACAACCCTTTGTCCCGCCCCGTTCGGCTGTGTCCGTCCGCCCTGTTTTATTTTGCCGCGGCCGGCGAATCCGGGAAGGCATCTTGCTTTGTCCCGGAGGGAGTATTTTAAAAATTTCTTATGTCGCATGAAATCAGTTGGTTATATTTTATTACCAAAAAAATATTACTTTGGGAGGTTCTTTTATTAACTTTTTTTACTCAAAAAACATTGTAATAATAAATATTATTACTACATTCGTGTGGAGATAATGTCGTATTTATATTTTTAAAATGGATTGTTATATTATATAAGTGTGATACTTGTGGTATGACATTCCTATTGTAAAATTAATTGCTTGTATCGAGATTATCCCTGAATAAATTTCTTAAAATACCCGAAGGTGAACTAACCCATAATTATTCAATCTAAAATACCTGATTATGAAAAAACTTTTTACCCCCCCCTGTTGGCCGCGTTGTTGTGCTGCATGGGTGCATTTCTTATTGCCTCGTGTTCGGACGACGATGAAAAATGGCCCTCGGAAGTCTCCCAACCTTTCGTTTCCGTGACGGCTGCCGACGGCGATGCGACGATCACCGCCGTCATTTCGGATGCGGACAAGACCATCACGTTCGGGGAGTTCCAGAACATGACCGACCTATCCAAGGTGACGGTTACGTTCGATATGACCTGGGGTGCTATCCTCAAAACGCCCGGCACGGCGACCGCCGAGGTTAACCTCACGTCCCCTTACAGCGTTGTTGTGAACGTGGGCTACCTCCACGAAGAAACCTACCTGATGTCGGCCAAGCCCAAGGATATTCCCAACCCGATCCTTTCGGCGAAGGTCGGGGACGAAGAGGCTGTCATCGCCGGCAACACCATCACGATCGCTTATAAGACGGGCATGAATGTCAATGCCATGGTATTCGACATCGAGCTGGTGCCGGGCGCTTCCCTGAAGTCCCCCGCCGACCGGACGTTCGACCTCGAATTCGCCGACGGGACGCTGGTGGTCACCTACGGCGGGACGGACTACACCTATGTCGTCAAACAGACCGGCTATACCGATCCCCTGCTGAGCCAGGGATGGACGGACGAGACGGGAAGTTTCGGCACGCTGCCCAAATATATCAAGGTCTATAAGACCACGAAGCTGAACGGCGTCGACAATAATATCGCTTACATCGCCATCATGGGCCCGCAGTCGACGATGGGCGTTGTCGGCAACGGCTCCGATCTTAAGACGATTCAGGAGCTCGAAAGTTTGGACGGCAGCTGGAACGTATACCTGGTCGGTGTATCTTCTGCCGGTACCGCAGTTCAGACCATCATCCGTGACGGACAGTTCGTTCAGGATCCTCATGCCATCAATTCGTTCGCTACGATCGGACAGGATAACAACGGTGCTTACAAGATGGCCTGGTCGCAGAAGTTCGATGGTAAACTCTATGCATTCCCGTTCAGGGACGGCAGTAGTTTCACGGCTCGGGTTCAGAGTGACGGTACCGTGTGGGATGCAAAGACGGCCGTTTCCGGAATCCCGATGGTTTTGTGGAACGGGAATGTCCTGACCGAAGCGCAGACAATCTGCAACGACGGTAGTAACAGCGGCTGGTATGCCGGTAATCCCGCGTATGCACGTGCTGCGGTCGGTGTCACGGCCCAGGGTAAGGTCTTCGCATTCTGCGGCCAGCAGGTCGAGGGTAGCGTCGGCGTTTCGATGCTCGACCTGGCCAAGGTCATGAAGGAGCTGGGCTGCGTCTCCGCCATGTCGTTCGAAGGCTCCAGCTCGCCCAACATGCGTGTCAACAAACATGAAACCGTACTCAACTCCAAGGCCGCTTCGGGCAGCGCCGAGAAGGGCATGCAGTGCGCATTGGTCTTCAAGTAACGGCGTGCTGCCGTCCGTTGGACGGCGGCATGGTGAATAAACGGGCCGGCATGTCGGAAGACATGCCGGCCTTTTCCATGCGCTGCGCCGTGGGGCTCATGCTCATTCTGCTCCCGGGCGGTGTGCCGTTTTTTCAGCTGTGGCGACGCGCCAGCTCCGCTTCGAGGTCGGCGATGGAGCATCCGGCGGCTTCGAGCAGCACCAGCAGGTGGTATATCAGGTCGGAGGCTTCGTAGATCATCGCCTCGCGGTTGCCTGCCACGGCTTCGATAACCGTTTCCACAGCCTCTTCGCCCACTTTCTGTGCGATCTTGTTCACGCCGCGCTCGAAGAGTTTGCTCGTGTAGGAGCCCTCGGGCATCTCGGCGTGTCGCCTTTGGATGACGCCCTGCAGATAGCGGATGAAACCTTCCGTCCCGGCCGCGGCCCCGTCGAAGCAGCTCGCCGCCCCGGTGTGGCAGGTCGGGCCGTGGGGGATGGCACGTATGAGGAGCGTGTCGTTGTCGCAGTCGGCGGTGACTGATACGATTTCGAGGTAGTTGCCGCTCGTTTCGCCTTTTGTCCAGAGGCGGCGGCGCGTGCGGCTGTAAAAGGTGACGCGGCCTTCTGAAAGGCTCTTTTCGTAAGCCTCCCGGTTCATGTAGCCGAGCATCAGCACCCGCAGGGTGCGCGCGTCCTGTATGATGGCGGGGATCAGTCCGTCGGCCTGCTTCGAGGCGTCGAGCGCCTCGAAGGGTTTTGCTGTGATTTCCATGGTGTCTATTGTCTTACGTTGATATTCAGCCGGTACAATTCCCGTTTGAGCACGGGGATCGGGATTTCGTTGTAATGGAAGATGCTGGCCGCAAGCGCCGCGTCGGCACGGCCGAGCGTCAGCACGTCGGCAATGTGCCGCACCGACCCTGCGCCGCCCGAGGCGATGATGGGGATGGGCAGCTCGGCCAGCCGTGCGAAGGTCTCGCACGGGTAGCCGTCGCGCGTGCCGTCGTGGTCCATCGAGGTGAAGAGCAGCTCGCCCGCACCCCGCTGGCAGACTTCGTGCGCCCATGCGAAAAGCTCGCGGTCGGTCATGCGTTTGCCGCCGTGGGTCGTGACGCGCCATACGCCGTCGGTCATCCGCGCGTCGATGGCCGCGACGACGAACTGCGACCCGTATTTCGACGCGATGGCGTCGATCAGCGCAGGGTCGCGTACGGCGGCGCTGTTGACGGTGACCTTGTCCGCCCCGGCGTCGAGCAGCCGCCCGGCGTCGGCGACCGATGCGATGCCTCCGCCCACGGTGAACGGGATGTCGATGTGTTCGGCGATTCGGGCGACCAGCTCCGTGAAGGTCTGCCGCCCCTCTTCCGTGGCGCTGATGTCGAGGTATACCAGTTCGTCGGCCCCTTCGGCGGCGTATTTCGCCCCCAGCTCCACCGGGTCGCCGACGTTGCGCAGCCCGACGAAGTTGATGCCCTTGACGGTCTGTCCCTCGCGGATGTCGAGGCAGGGGATTATGCGTTTGGCAAGCATCTTTTCAGTTCTTCGAGGGTGATATGTCCTTCGTAGAGGGCTTTGCCGACGATTACGCTGCGCAGCCCCGCGCCGTCGAGCGCCTCGATGTCGGTCATCGAGGCGATGCCGCCGCTCACGGTGATTTCCACCCCGGGGAACTGTCCCTGCAACCCAGCGTAGAATTCCGCCGAGGTGCCGCACAGCATCCCGTCGCGGGCGATGTCGGTGCAGATGACCTGCGCGAGCCCCTGCGGTGCGAAGCGGGCGATAAGCTCCTGCGCCGTCATCTCGGATCGCTCCGTCCATCCCTGTACGGCCACCGCGCCGTCGCGGATGTCGGCGCCCAGGATCAGCTTCCCGCCGCCGAATTCTGCGAGCCATTCGGCGAACGATTCCGGTTCGCGCACGGCGATGCTGCCGCAGATGGCGCGGCTGGCGCCTGCGTCGAATACGCTGCGCAGTGCCCCGCGGCTTTTGATTCCGCCGCCGTACTGTACTTCGAGCGTGGTTTTCGTCGCCACGCGTTCCAGCACGGCGAGGTTGCGGGGCTCCGACGCCTTGGCGCCGTCGAGGTCGACCATGTGTAGCCGGCGGATGCCCGCCTCTTCGAAGCGTTGCGCCGCTTCCAGCGGGTCGCGGTAGTAGGTCGTCCGGCGGCCGTAGTCGCCCTGCGTCAGGCGCACGCAGGCGCCGCCGATGATGTCCGTTGCGGGTATGATTTCGATTTTCATGTCATCAGAGTTTTAGGAAATTGCGCAGTATCCGCTCGCCCGCCCGCCCGCTCTTTTCGGGGTGGAACTGCGTGCCGAAGAAATTGCCGCGCCCCAGGGCGGCGCTGAAGATCCCTCCGTAGTCGGTTTGGGCGATCGTGGCGTCGCACGCCTGCGCCGCGAAGGAGTGGACATAGTAGAGGTAGGTGTCTTCGCCGAGGCCGTCGAAAAGCGGGCTGCGGAGCCTGCCGACGGTGTCCCAGCCTACGTGGGGAATCTTCAGCGGATTTTCCCCGCCTCTCAGCCGCACGACGTGCGCGGGGAAGATGCCCAGGCAGCGGGTGTCTCCCTCCTCGCTGTCCAGGCACATCAGCTGCATGCCGATGCAGATGCCCAGTACGGGTTGCGTCAGGGTGGGGATGAGCGCATCCAGTCCCCGTTCGCGGAGTTTGGCCATTGCCGACGAGGCTTCGCCCACGCCCGGGAGGAGCACCCTGTCCGCCTGCCGCAGCACCGCGGCGTCGGACGTGACCGTAAATTCGGCGCCGATGCGCCGCAGGGCATTGGCCACCGAACGCAGGTTGCCCGTATCGTAATCCGTGATCGCTATCATAGTATGCCTTTGCTGCTGGGTATGTCGTATCCGAAGCCGGTGCGTGCCACGGCCATGCGCAGCGCACGCGCGAAAGCCTTGAAGATCGCCTCGGCCTTGTGGTGGTCGTTCCCGCCGCGCGCCGAAATCTGCAGGTTGCAGCGTGCCGCGCAGCAGAGCGAGTGGAAAAAGTGGCGGAACATCTCCGTCGGGACGTCCCCGACCCGCTCGCGGCGGAATTCGGCGTCCCATTCGAAGTCGATGCGCCCCCCGAAGTCGAGCAGTACCAGCGCCCGGCAGTCGTCCATCGGCAGTGCGAAGCCGTAGCGGCCGATGCCCGCCTTCGACCCCAGGGCGCGGTCGATGGCCTCGCCCAGCACGATCGCCACGTCTTCCATCGTGTGGTGCTCGTCGATGTCCAGGTCGCCGTGCGCCTCCACCGTGAGCGACACCCCGCCGTGGTGGGCGATCTGGGTCAGCATGTGATCCAGGAACCGCAGCCCGGTGGAAATCCCGTCGTCGGGGGCGGCCCCGCAGGTACCGAAGCCCCGGCCGTCGAGGTCTATGCGTACGGTGATCTGCGTTTCGCGCGTTTCGCGCGTCACGACGACCCGCCGTTCCCCGCGGCGGATGTATTCCGCGATCTCGGCCCACGAGTCCGTGATGAGCACGCATGCCTCTTCCGCGCCCGCTTCCCGCAGCATCCTGCGTCCTTCGGCGGCAGGCGCCAAAAGGATGCCCTTCGCCCCGAGGTTGCGCGCCAGCAGGATGTCGGTCGCCCGGTCGCCGACGACGTAGCTCGTCCCGAGGTCGTACGACCCGTCCGTGTAGCGGCCGAACATGCCCGTACGGGGTTTGCGCGTCGGGGCATCGTCGCTTTCGAACGTGCGGTCGATGAGCATGTCGTCGAACGCGACGCCTTCGCCTGCGAGCGTGCGCAGCATTTTTTCGTGCGGCGGCCGGAAATCCTCCTCCGGGAAGGCCTCCGTGCCCAGCCCGTCCTGGTTCGTCGCCATCACCAGCTCGAAATCCAGCCCCCGGAGCGTCCGGAGCGCCGAGATCGCACCGGGTATGAATTCCAGCTTTTCGAGGCTGTCGACCTGGTAATCCGCGGGCGGCTCCGCGATCACGGTGCCGTCGCGGTCTATGAAGAGCGCTTTTTTCATGGGCGGAAATTTTTGACGGTTTCCAACATGCGGTCGTTCTCCTCCGGGCGCCCGACCGTGATGCGCAGGCAGCCTTCGCAACCTGCGATCCGCGAACGGTTGCGGACGATGACCCCCGCTGCGACCAGCTCCCGGTACAACGGGTCGGGTGCCGCGGTCTTTACCAGCAGGAAGTTGCCTTCCGACGGGTAGACCTGCCCGATGCAGGGGCATGCCGCGAGTGCCGCCGCCAGGCGCGAGCGTTCGGCGCGGATCGCCGCGACCTGGGCCGAGATGTCCCTGCGGAGCGATTCCGCGACGGCCCGCTGCGTGAGCGTGTTGATGTTGTAAGGGTATTTCACCCGGCCGAATAGGCCGGCGATCTCCTCCGAGGCGAAAGCCAGTCCGAGCCGCAGCCCGGCCATGCCCCACGCCTTGGAGAGCGTCTGGAGGACGATCAGGTTCGGAAACTCGCCGAGCCGCGGCAGGAACCCGCCGCCGTCGGCGAAGTCGATGTAGGCTTCGTCCAGCACGACGATGCCGTCGAAGCGGCGGAGCAGGCTTTCGATCTCCTGTGCCGGGAACGCATTGCCCGTGGGGTTGTTGGGCGAGCAGAGCCATATCAGCTTCGTGCGCTCGTCGGCTGCCGCCAGCAGCGCCCCGACCGGGAGCGAGTAGCCGGCTCCCAGCGGCACTTCGCGCATCTGCACGTCGTTCGTCGCAGCCGCCACGCGGTACATCCCGTAGGTCGGGGCGATCGACACGGCGTTGTCCAGCCCCGGCCGGCAGAAGATCCGGAATGCGAGGTCGATGGCCTCGTCGCTGCCGTTGCCGAGGAAGATCCGCCCGGCGTCCACGTCCTTCAGTTCTGCGATCAGGGCTTTCAGCGCCCGCTGGTGCGGGTCGGGGTAACGGTTCACGCCGTTGTCGTAGGGGCTTTCGTTGGCGTCGAGCCA
>ERZ827450.3712-NODE-3712-length-9918-cov-4.341985_pt1 | contig 9918 bp, 3 predicted proteins | sample MGYA00519773_ERZ827450 | MGnify/ENA primary metagenome ERZ827450 (study PRJEB31778, sample SAMEA3449306) | human gut metagenome | biome: human gut; feature: human-associated habitat; material: faeces | place: United Kingdom | collected 2010/2012 ...
TCCATCTGTTCTTTCTAAGTTATTTCCATTATATACTTTTCCGTTTGTTATGCTTATATTTGGGTATCCTGCTAATTTTTCAAAATTCTTACTTATTAATGTTATATCTTGGTTTAAGTTATATATTGTATTTTTGTTATTTATGTATATTGGATAATTTAAATTTATTTCTGTTTTTTCTTTATTTCCTACAAAATATGTACCTAGCTTTTTAAATATCATCCCTTGTTCTTCTATTTTTGCTAAGTCTATATTTTTATCCTTTTCAGATTGGGCAGTTCCAAGCAAATTTTCTGTTATATTCTTTCCTCTTATTGCATAACCCTCATATTTAAAATTCATTATTGGACTATATCTTAAAAATATATAGTATGTTATCCATATAATGAAAAGCACCACTAATAAACCTATGGCGAAGTACATAGGTTTACTAATGGTCATATTCTCTTTTTTTCTAAAGACAAATTTGGCCATTTTCTTTTTCCTCCTGCTATTTGTTTTTTAACAATAACAGATAGAGTAGTAGTGTGTGTGTCTACCACTCTGTACTATTATTAAATTAAGTGTGTGTTGTGTGTGTAGTTCTTTTTTTCGAACCATTTATTATATATTAAATTTTATAATTAATTTTGTAAAGCTTGCTAAAATAAAAAAAAGGCTGTACATTCTACGCACAGTCTTCTTATACTTTATTGTTTACATTTTTATAACATTTTATTTTTCTATTTCTTTTTTAGTCTTTCTTTTATTTTTTCTATTTCTTCTAAAGTTAAATTTGTTACTTCTTCTATAGTTGCTTCTTCAATTCCTTTTTTTAGCATCTTTATTGCAACTTCCTCTTTTCCTTTCTTTAATCCTCTCTTTTCTCCTTCTTTTTTTCCTTTTTCTATTCCTGCTTTCATTCCTTTCTTCATTCCTTTTTCTATACCCGCTTCTTCTGCAGAATGCATACCACTATTCCAATCTCTTTCCCATTTCTCTCTTAAGAAAGCCATTCTTTTTACTGCTTCATCTCCTCTTAAGTATTCCCATTCTTGGCTAGCTTTTGCTATCTTCTCATTTTCTCTTACTGCCATTTCTATCTCCCCCTTCCTCTTATTACATATAAATTCTAACCATTGCCTTAGTTTTCTGTTTCCTTTTTCTTTACTTTTTAAAAATTTTGGTAGTTCTATAAAGTGAATCTCTAGTTTATCTGTTATTTTTTCTTTATTTTCATTATCTCTTATTGTTGCTATTGTATGATAATTTTCTTTTTTGAATATATTATACATTAATATATTTATTGTTATTACTTTATTATTTAATTTATAGTCTTTTCCTCTTTTTAGACCTGTGTAATATAACCCTGCCCAATAATAGAGAGTTCTTTCTATCATATTCTTTTCATCCACTATTTGCATTTCTATATTAACTGTTATATTTTCATTTATTATTGCTTTTATATCTAATACTCCTAATTTATCCTTTATATCTACCCTTTCTAGCTCTACTTCTTGCATTACTTCTACTTCTTTTATTGGTATTTCTAGTATTCCTTCTAGTAAATCTTTTAATATGTCTTCGTTTCCTTTTTTGCTAAACAATCTTTTAAATATGTAATCATTTGTAAGTTGTAACTCTAATTTTTTTGTCATTTTCCTCCTTTTATTTTACCAAATATTAATCTTTCATTCAACTATTTGGTAAAATTTAATTTATTCCTTAAGACATTACCTTTAAATTTTCAATTAACGGTTTTTATGTATTACTACTTCATATCTTCATTTTCTTAATCTTGGTTTTTTATAAAGAATAAAATTATAAAATTTATACTTGATTATTGTGAATTTAATTAACTAATATTAATGTTAAAATACACATTTTAAACTTATTTACTAATAAAAAATGGGGGCTTTTTTAGAATAAATTACATTATATAAAATTTTTAAGTTTCTTATGATAAAAAATAATTAGATTAAAAACAAATTTCATGATTATTAAAATTCTTAGGCAATATCCTAAGTATTTCTATTTAATCACGTTATACTATATTTTTCAACCCTTTTTCGTCTTGATTTTTCGACAAATTTGTGAATAATATTCCCACAGCCTAGCTGGGAGGCATAAACAAAAAAGCTGTACCTTTTACGCACAGCATTTTTTCACACTATTATTTACATTTTTATAACATTTTATTTTTTAAGTTCTATCTTTCTAATAACCATTCTATAATATTCTTATGAATTATTCCATCTTTAGAAAAATCACATTTATCCATAGAAAGAACATATTTAGTATAATTATCCTCTATATCTTTAAAGGCTCCAAATTCTCTTTCTACAACTTTCTCATCACTTAAATAATATGCTATTTGAAAATATAATTTCTCTTTAGTATTCGTTGCTATAAAATCTATCTCTCCTTTTTTAGTTTTACCAATATATACTTCATATCCTCTCGTAATTAACTCATTAAAAACTACATTTTCTAGTGCAAAAGGCTTATTTATCTCGAAGTTATTATTTTTTATTTGTGCAATTCCTAAATCTGTTACATAATATTTGTTTAATGTTTTTAAAATCGCTTTTCCATGTATGTCATATCGATATATTTTCTTTATTATTAAAGCTTTACATAGTGCTTCTAAATAATTATATAATGTGATAGTTGAAATTTCTCTACCTTCACTTTTTAAGAAATTTATTATATTTTTAGCTGAAAATTCTCTTCCAATTGTATCTACTATATATTGTAATATCAAATTAAAAAGTACGATATCTTTTAGTCCTAATCTACTTACTACATCCCTTAGAATAATAGAATCAAAGACACTGTGTAAATAGTCTTTTATATTGTTTTCATCTGTAAATTGAGTTCTATTAGGTAAGCCTCCCCATTGTACAAAGTCCCAAAATGTATTCTCTTCATTTGGATTTTTATTTGTTATCTCTACATACTCTTTATAATTTAATGGGTTTATATTAAATGATACATATCTTCCAGACAAAACTGTAGAAATCTCCTCAGATAACAGTTTGCTATTTGAGCCAGTTATAAATATACTTATATTTGTTAATGATGCTCTTAACGAATTTACAACTAATTCAAATTTGTCTACATTTTGAACTTCATCTAAAAAGACATAGTATATTTTGTCGTCCTTAATTCTATCTTTTATATATTTATTAAGAACTTTGTAGTCTTGTAGCTCTTCGTTTTCTATAAATTCAAAATTTATATATATAATATGTGAATCATCTATTTTTCTTTCTTTTAGTTCTTCCATAATTTGGCTTAAGATTACAGACTTTCCACATCTTCTTATTCCTACTAAAATTTTTACTAAATCGCTATCGTAAAAACCTCTTATTTTTGATAAATATATCTCTCTTTTTAACATTTTTATCACCTATATTAATTATAAAATAGCTCCTATTGTTTGTCAAGTTATTTTGTTTACGCAAAATAACTTTTATTTTTCTTCTATTTATTTTGTTTAAGTAAAATAACTTTTAGTTTTTACTTATTTATTTTATTATATTCTTTTTTAATTTTTATATACTTGTATATTAATTAAAGCCAGTAAATTATATATTCTACTGGCTTTACACACACTTAACTTAATTTAATTTACTTACCGGGATTTTTAGGACTGGACTGCTCCCAAAAAATACCACACCTATTTAAAAGCGTCCCTTAATCCCTTTTTTTGATTACAAATAATATTATTATCACTCCTATTATACTTAATGCTATCCATACTATTCCCATATTCATATTCGTAGCTTTTCCATCGCTTGCATAATATTCGTTTAAATTATTTGCTTCTATCTTCTCGTTTTCGCTTATCACCTCCTGCTTACTCGTATCTAATAACTCTTCTTCTTGATAAATTTGGTAATCGTCTTTTTCTGCATTATATATGCTTATATATTTTTTCTCTTTTAAAGAGTTATTAGTTTCATTATTGTCTTCTGTTTTTTCTGCTTCACCAATATTAGCATTTATATTGTTATCTTCGTTTTTACTTTTTTCTTCATCAAAGTCTGATTCCCCACTATTTTCCACTTTATATTTCTTTATTGCTTCTTCTACTGATATTTCTTCCAATTTATTCTCTAATTTTATCGTTTCTTCATATTTATTTTGCATTTCGATATTTATCTTATCTGTATTCGTATAATTTCCTATTTCCGAAAATTGTTCTCTTACATATTCCAATAAACCTTTCGAAGTTTCAGATTTACTATCAGCAGTACTTTCCTTCTGTTCTTTGCTTTTACTAGAGGATATAATTTCTCCTGTTTGATAATTAAACTTTAATTTATCTCCATTTTTATATACAACTTCTACTTCATGTTCATTTTTACTTTCTTTTTGAGAGAATTTTCCTATACTCATTTCATTAATATCATTACCAGTTAGTTTTTTTGCAGAATCCTTCGAATCCAAATTATTTCCTATCTTTTCAATTCCATTATTAACAAAGTTCTTTGGATAGTTTATTGGTTCTTTCAAATCATATAACCTGCCATCTTCACCCAAAACTGTTTCATATTCTTTTCCATTGTATGAGTCTATAACGAAATTATTTGCTACTAATTTAAGCGCATTCCCTCCAAATTCCAATGAAACTGGCAAAGCATATAGCTTTCCATTTTTTACATATAATCGTACATCTTTCCTTACTACTTTACTTCCATCTTCTGCAATAATTTCAGAATATGTTTTATATGTTTTAATTATTTTTCCGTTGTAATCGAAAGTATATTCTGGCTCTATTAGTTCTACACTTTGATTATTAGCTGTATCGCTGTCTATTATGTGATCCTCGTCTTTTGGTAGAGGTACTCCTTCTTGCTTTTCCTCAAAATAAACATGTTTTATAGTAGGATATTTACCTTCTTTAAGAATATCAAGCTCCCAATAAGAAACATTCCATTTTAACTTTTCAGTATATGTATCTTTCTTTTCTATATCTTCTCGTGTTAAATATTGATTATTAGATATAAATAATTCATTTTTTTCATTTGGATTTTCTCCATTTATTTTGGAATATTTGTAATAATATGTGTCTTTTAAATTTTCATTTTGTTTTTGAGAATTACCTATACCAAGTGAAGTGTTTGCTCTATCTGCACTAAATAAATCTGCTTGTATATAATTTTTATAATAATAATATGTATTTCCATTTCCTACGTAAATATCATCTTCTACATTACCTATGTGCCCACCTACATTATTTTTACCATTTACTGTTCCTACAAAATAATTTTGAATTAAACTCGATGTATTAACATTAGCGCTCATTTCTTTGTTTCTTAAATTTCCTATAAGTCCTCCTGCTGTATTTGTATACGCTATTACGTCTGCATTAGCATAACATCTTTGTATTTTTGCATTTCCGTTTCCTAGTAATCCTCCTACGTTTTGGTTTCCACTAACTTTTAATTTATATGCTCCACAAGCGTTCATTCCAGTATTATTTTCTACTTTTCCAATTATTCCTCCAACATCTTTTCCATTTGTACTTACCTTAGTTTCACTAGCATACATATAATTTATTGTATTTCCGTAATTTATTCCTATAATTCCTCCTATATTTGCACTTTCTACTCCTGTTCCTTCTATATTACAGTTTTCTACAACTATAGTTCTTACTTCTGCCCAATCCGCTTTTTCTCCAATAGCTCCACCAATACTAGAGCCACTTCCTACTATTTCCGAATTGCATATTTTAGAATTTATAACTCCATAATCAGCTGATCTACCAGCCAGTCCCCCTATCTTAGAAATTCCTTTTACTTTTATATTATTAGCTAACAAATTGCTTACTCTCTCATTGTCATTTTTTCCAAATACATTTCCTCCAATTCCACCAACAAAGTTAGATCCTTGAATAGTTGAATTTTCTATTTTTATATTATAATTACTACTCTTTTCATTATATGCCATTACTCCGACCTATATCATTTCCACTTGCTAGTATGTTTATTCTTTCTGCACTTATATTTTCAATCCCTTTAGCAAAGCTCGAATAACATACTAAACCTGCTATTCTATTCTTTCCTGTTATATTTATATCTAGCATTTTTATGTTATTAAGATACCCACTATTATTTCCAATAATTCCTACATAACTCATATTAGCAGTATTTACACTTATATTGCTGAACTCGGTATTTACTATATTTCCATTATTGGCTCCTATTAAATTGCAATAATCACCATTATTTCTTAAATTATTTATACTTATACTGTCGAATTTAATATTCTCCATGTTGTACATTATTGTATCTATAAGAGCTTCTTCGTTATTATTAAATTCCAAATTTATATTTTTAATAGTTTTTATCTTACCATCATTCGCTCCTTCTAATCGTCCTATAGTTACATTCGTTTTTATTTTACCTTTGTTACTAAAGTCTAAATCATTCATTAACCTATAATTTTGGTATGTTCCATCTTCTATTGCTTGCCAATCTTCATAACTATATATTTCTTTATAAAATTGTTGATTTATTCTACTTTCTGTATTTAGCTCTTTAGTAATATCATCTTCTTTATAATATATTTTATCTAATTTATATGTGTCATAATATTTATTAGGTATTGCTTTAAAGTTTATATATGTTACTCCTTTTTCCGTTTTTATACTATCTATAGTTACATTCATTGAATTTATATTCATATTGGTAATCTCTATGTCTTCAGGATTACTTATTATAATTTGTCCTACAATAGAATTTATAGCATCTTTTTCTGTTTTTATGTTTACTATTTCTATTTTATTATTTTTCCTAATATATATGTCGTTTTGGTTTGGTAATTTTTGTCTTTTCTCTGTATCCATTAACTTTGGAATCATTCCTTGGTTAACTTTATCGTAATTATAATTATCAGATAATTTTATCTTCTCTGTATATGTATTTAAATTTAATAATTCATTAAATGAAAGGCTTTTTTCTTCTACTTTTCCTTTTTTTATACCATTTATTTTTTGTTCTTCATAATAATAATTGTTTTCTAAAACGCCCTTTGTACTGTAGGCTATACTTTTACCTTCTACATTATTTCTACTAGTATATAAATCACCTAATGACAAACTGTTTTCTACATATGTGTTCGTATCTTCTATTGTTCCTGCTATTCCTGCAAAAATATCTGGACTTCCTGTTATATTTACTTTGCTTATTGAATTTTTTATTAGTGAACTATCTGTTGTCATTCCTACTATTCCACCTATATTTATTCCATCTGTATCTATATCTCCTACTGCATAACAATTAATAACTTCTGCTTTAGTTTCCATACATCCTATAATTCCACCAATTCCCTTATATGTACTACATTCTGTTGTATTCATCATTAAATTTTGTACATAGCAATTATATATTTTTCCATTACTCATATATCCTGCTATTCCACCTGCTAATACTTTGAATATATTGTTGCTTATTATTTCTACATCTGTTACAGTACAGTTTTCTATCCTTCCTCTTAAACTAGCTGCAAATGCTCCTTGACGGCTTTCTCCAGATACATTTTTACTGTTTAATATTATTTTTTTTATATTACAATTATTAAGCACTCCACCACAATATCCAATTAATGCTGTAGAATTTCCGGCATTAATTTGGCAGTTGACTATATTTAAGTTTTGCAAGTTTCCTTGTAAATGATAAATTAAATATGGCTTATTATTTATTATAATATTTTTTATTATATGATTATTTCCATCTATTTTTCCACTTAATATAACATCTATTACAATATTATTTCCTTCATTTTTAAAATCTAAATCTGTCATTAATATATAATTTTCTTTTGTTGATTTTTTAATATCTTTCCAATCTTCAATTGAATTTATTTCTTTATAAAAATCTACATTTATTATTCTTTCATTTTCCTTATATTTTCGTGTATATTCTTTGTTATACGCTCCTTTAGTTGTTATTTCGGTTATATCATACTTAGAAATAAATAGAACTGGATTTTCTAATAATACAATAACTTCAGATTTTCCATTAGCATATTCTTGGCTTTCTATTTTAGCTTCTACATTTTTCACTTTTATGCTTTTAATTGTTTCTGCTGACGGGTTATTTACTGTAATCTTAATTTTTGCATAATTATGTGACTGCTCTAATATCTCAGAATTTAAAATATCTGGTAAGTCTTTGTCCTCTACAGGTGGTAATTTTATATATTCCTGTTTTGGCATGCAATCTGGCATATTAACCATAGGATAATAACCATTGTTTACTAATTCATTAACATTAAAAGTATTTTCTTTATTTAAAACATTATTTTGAAAATTATTATCCCATAAAGCTAATGGAGTTAACTTTTGATTTGCTGTATTATTGAAAATTTTATCTGCAAAATAATATATGTTTTCTACGTTAGTTTGGTTTTGAATCCATCCTATAGTTGGACCATCTATAAATTTTTGTTGATTACCATATCCTATAGAATAAATATCCTTTACCTTTGCTCCCGAATAGTTGTAGGCAATAATATTTCCCATATAATCCATTGCACTTGTACCCGATACTTCTATATTTATTAAACTATACACATTTTCAACTAATCCAGAATAATTTTTTAATATTAATCCCCCTATTACTCTATTTCTATTACCTATGTCATAATTTGCTCTTATTTTCTCACCATAAATGTATCCATTTTTTATTATTCCATAATTATTCGATACTCCCAAAGCTAAGTCAGTGCTTCCTTTTAAACTTTTCTCCGCTTTTATCACAAATTTATTAATGCAACCATAATTTGCAGAGGCAATTAATCTTATGCAATCTCTTGCCGTGTCAGGACATTCTTTTAAGTTGACATAAATATTTTCAATTTTACCATAGTTATTTCCAGCTATCCCTGTTATTGAATGAATTTTAGTATTATCTATATAATAGTCTAATACTAAATTTTTTATTATTCCTTCTTTACCTATTTTATAAAATAACGGTTGATCATTATTGTGTTCTTTAGTGTGTACTTTTATTTTGTGTCCATTAAAATCTATTTTTCCATTAAACATAACATTATCTGTACCAAATCTAAATTCTGAACCTCTTCCAATTAACTCTAAATCATTAAGTACAATATATGTACCTCTGGATTGAATTTTCAAGTATTCTGCTATTGTAGAAATTCCTTTTATTTCTTTTGAATCTTTTGTATTAAATTCATAATTATCTAAAACATATTCTCTTCCATTTACTTCAACAACTAGCTTAATTACATAGTCGCAATTCTCTTTTAATTTATAATTTTTTAATAATCTTTCTATTAAATTTCCTTCATTTAATTTGTTTTCTTCATTTATTAATAATTTATCATTTTCAAAAATTCTTATATAATAGTTATTTGTATAAATTTCATCTCTTTTATCTTCTAAGTTTATAATAACATTTCCTATCATTTCATATTTAAATTCTTCATAGTTTGTTTTTTTATCTCCTAATTCTATCTGAAGATCTTTTATACATAATTCTTTATAAGTATCATTGTTAGAATTTGTTTCAAATCCTATATATCCATCCATGTCATTTGAAATTGTAAATGTATATGTTGTCCATATATCTTTTCTTAAGTCTTTTAGCTCCTTATTTCTATGACCACTGCTTGAATTTACTATATATGCTGTAAAATCACTGCTTATATCACTAATTTTTGCTTGAAATGATATTGTTACTTTTTCATCTTTATATGGTGTTAAATCATATGTAAGAATCTTTATTCTGTTATGTTGAGAATTAGAATATATTTTTATTACATTATTTTCTTTTTCATATTTATATCCATATTCTCCCCATACATTAAAATTAGCTTCTGTCCATTTTATTTCTGAACTCATATCTACTAAGTTTTTTCCGGTTGCTTTTTTAGTTAATTCTGTTAGTCCTACACTTCCACTTA
>ERZ827450.3713-NODE-3713-length-9916-cov-3.218740_pt1 | contig 9916 bp, 7 predicted proteins | sample MGYA00519773_ERZ827450 | MGnify/ENA primary metagenome ERZ827450 (study PRJEB31778, sample SAMEA3449306) | human gut metagenome | biome: human gut; feature: human-associated habitat; material: faeces | place: United Kingdom | collected 2010/2012 ...
CACAAATGCCCTTGATCGCGGCATCCGGGTTGGTGCCCTTGGAGTCGTTATAAAACTTCACGCCGCGCTTCTCCGTCACATACTCGATGCGGTGCTCGACTGCCTGAAAACGCTTCAGCACTTCGACAATCTTATCCATTGGAACACCGAGGCTTAACGCTATGCCGGTCGCAGCCATCACATTCTCGTAATTGTGCGTTCCCAAAATATTGAGTTCATTCACGTTGATGACCTTCGTGGTGTTCTCTCCGTCTGCATAGTAAATATCCTCGCCGTCCAGATACAGTCCGCGGTCTAACTTCTGTCTGCTGGAAAAATACAGCACGTTCGTGTGAAGCGTCTCACCGAATGCGCGCAGGACTTCATCCTCGTAATTGAGCACGCAGACCTCGTCTTCCGTCTGATTCTCCGCGATCCGCTCCTTCGTCTTAATATAGCACTCCATCGTGTGATGACGGTTCAGATGATCCGGCGTGATATTTAAAATAGCGGAAACTGCCGGGTGAAATGTGTGAATGGTCTCCAGCTGAAAGCTGCTGATCTCCGCCACCGTCACTGTCTCGTCCGTGGTGTCCGCAGCCACGGAGGTATATGGAATTCCGATATTGCCGACCACTTTCACATCCCGGTAATAGTTTGCCATGATCTCGCCGCAGAGCGCCGTGGTCGTCGTCTTGCCGTTGGTCCCGGTGATCGCCACGATCCGTCCCTTCGCAAAATGGTAGGCAAGCTCGATCTCGCCCCAGATCGGAATCCCGTCTTTTTTCAGATCCTCAACCATCGGAAGATCCGTCGGCACTCCCGGGCTTAACACGACAAGATCCAGTCCGCTTCTATCTTCCGCTGTCAGTTCTCCGAGGATGATCTTCACATCCGCAAAGACCGGGTGCTTCTCACGAAGCGCCGTAAGATCCAGCTCCTTATTTCCGTCAAACAATACCACATTCACATTCTTCTTTTTCAGAAGTTCCGTCGCGGCAACACCGCTGATTCCGGAACCAACCACAAGCACTGTCTTACCTGTCAGATCCATGTTCTTCCTCCTATAATCCTAACAGGGCGATCATGCATAAGATCGCCGTTGTAATCGAAAATACTGCAACCACTCTCGTCTCGGACCATCCGCCCAGCTCAAAATGATGATGGATCGGCGCCATACGGAAAATCCGCTTTCCGCCGGTCTTTTTAAAGTAGGTCACCTGGATGATAACGGAGAGTACCTCGACCAGATAGATCAGTCCGACAATCACGATAAACAAAGGCATCTGCATCATATAGGCTGCCGAGACCACAAATCCGCCGAGCGCCAGTGATCCGGTATCTCCCATGAAAACACTTGCCGGATAGACATTAAACAGCAAAAATCCAAGCAGCGCACCCACAACCGCACAGGTGATCGGCGCAATGCCTGCATTCGTTCCGATCGCCACCACGGAGAAGAACGTTGCCACCATGATGGTGACGCTCGACGCGAGGCCGTCCAGACCATCGGTAAAGTTCGTACCGTTGACGGTTCCGATGACCGCCAGATACAGTACCGGGAACGCTCCCCAGCCGAGGTCTAAATATTTTCCTCCGGAGAACGGAATCAGCATGGTGAGCGGGACATCCGAGTAGCATCCCATATAAACTGCGAACACGGTCGTCACCACAATCTGACAGAGCATTTTCTGCCATGCAAGCAGTCCGTCCGATCTGCGCAGCACAACCTTCAGATAATCATCCAGAAATCCGATAATTCCAAATCCAAGAGTCAGGAACAGTACCGGAATGATCTTCGGATAATCCCCTACATAAAATAATGCAGTTATCGCTGTGGCGATCAGAAAGATCACTCCACCCATTGTAGGTGTTCCTGCTTTCTTTAAATGGGACTGTACGCCCTCTGTTCTTTCTGTCTGGCCCATCTTCAGTCTCCGAAGAAAAGGAATGATGACCGGTCCTAATACAACGCTGATTGCAAAAGAAATCAGCACAGGGATTACAACTTGAAATTCCATCTTACACCTCGTTCATTCTTTCGTTTTTTCCTGAAAGTTTTTTACTTTCAGATTTCTTTTAGTATAAGGCTTTTTTGCTTATTTATCAACCCTGCCTGCGGAATTTCCCTAATTGCCTTCTGCAGAAAAATCAGAAACATCACTTTTTTCAATTCCAAGATATGGCAGGATATTCTCAAAAATACCACGTATCACAGGTGCAGCTACTGTCCCTCCATAATAGATTCCTTTCGGATCATGAATAATACACAGTCCCAGTATCTGCGGATCTTCTGCAGGTGCAAATCCCAAAAAAGAGGAAATATAACGATTTGCACTTCTTGGCAGTGTCTGAGAAGTGGCAGTTTTCCCACCGATGGCATATCCTTCAATTTTTGCATTTTTTCCGGAGCCCTGAGATACTACTGTTTCCAGGATTTCTCTTATTTCCTTCGAAGTCTCTTCAGAGACAATTCCTTCCTTTACCGGAAAAATCAGTTTCTCACCCTCTGTTCTGTCAGGATTTAACACTGCGACTCCAAAATGCGGTGTCACCCGTCTGCCTCCGTTTATAAGTGAACTTACTGTTGCAGCCAGCTGAACAGGCGTAATCTGAAAAGACTGTCCAAAAGAAACCGTTGCCAGTTCCACTTCTCCCATATTTTTCTTCTGATGCATAATAGTTCCTGCCTCTCCCGGAAGATCTGTCCCGGTTTTATCCAGAAGTCCAAACTGTCTGAAATACTTATAATAACGTTCTACCCCAAGGCGAAGCCCCACCTCTATAAACACAGGGTTACAGGAATTCTGTGCACCTTCCACAAAATTCTGGGATCCATGTCCTGTTCTTTTTGCACAGTGGATTCTGCGATCCTCCACCACTTTATATCCGGGACAATAAAAACGGTCCCCAGGTGAAACAACACCAGCCTCCAGTCCGGCTGCCATGGTGATGATTTTAAATGTAGAGCCCGGTTCATAAGTATCATTCAGACAGGGATTTCTCCACATCTGATTCAGTAATTCCTGCTTTCTTTCTGTATTTGTTTTTCCTGATGCTGTCTGCACTGCCAGTTCACTTTGTTCATTGTGATCTTCCGACGGTATTGTTATCCCGGATTCATTTAACTGCATATTCAGATCATCTGTCAGGGTAAAAGGATCATTCAGGTCAAATTCCGGCACATTGACACATGCATATATTTCGCCGTTCTGTGGATTCATCAGCAGGATAGATACACGTTCTGCCTGCTTTTCCTCCATTACTTTCAAAGCTGACTGCTGCGCAAATTCCTGAATATTTACATCAAGGCTGATCATCAGGCTTTTCCCCTCTATCGGTTTTTCCCTTGTCTCACCCAATTTATCAATTTCCACACCCCTGGCATCTGTTGTTGTCAGGATTTTACCCGGCTGTCCCCTCAGGATTTCTTCATATTTCACTTCCAGACCGATAATTCCCTGATTATCACCTCCCGTAAAGCCAATGACTTTTGAAGCCAGACTTCCACATGGATAGTAACGCTTATAATCCTCATCAACTTTCACCCCTGCCAGACTGCACTCTCTTATCTCATCACCTGTACTTTTTTCCACATTTGTCTTTACTATTTCTATGGAAGAGATTTTCTCCACTCTTTTTCTCACTTCTGCCTCATCTATTTTCAGTTTTTCAGACAGCAGGGCGATTACTTTTTCAGGTTCTTTAATCTGACTGTGGATCACAGAAATTGTACATACCGTCCTGTTTGATGCCAGAACTTTTCCCTTTGCATCCAGAATCTCTCCTCTGGCCGCTTTGATCTCTCTCTCTCTTTCGTGAAGTTCTTTTGCTTTCTTATAATAATAGTCTGATCTAAAACACATAAGATATACCAGTCTTCCGATAAGGCCTGTCATCATTAAAATACAGCAGAGTAATACCACCCATATTTTTCTCTTGTGAAACGTCATATTTTTTTTCATAAAAAAAGCTCCGCAGAGATTGTCATAACAATATATGACCATTCTCTGCGGAGCTATAACTATACGTTTTTATTCCAGACCTGCTTCTTCATTGGTAATACCGTCTGTCTCTTCGTCATTATCCTCAGTCGTCTCAGCTTCATCATCCTCCAGAGGTGCAGGTGCATCAGGATTGGATACTGCATCTCCTGAAGAATCTGCATCCGTACTTCCCGAAGCACTGACAAGATTTGTAGACATCTTATAATTGCCTTCCTCATCCAATATGTGATCTCCATTGGCATCCAGCAGATATCCGTTTTCATCAATCCGGTTTCCATCCCAGTCTATCAGATTGCCATCTGCATCCACCAGATTACCGTCACTGTCAAGTTCACTGTCCGATATGGAAGTACTCTTTAAATGTCCCTTAAACCCTTCCCACAATTCTGTCTCCGGCACTGTTCCATCTTCAGATTCATCCGGCACTACATTCAGATACGGAAGAAGCTCCGAAAGGATTCCCTGTGCAATATACTGCGGATAAGTACTGTTTGCCTGATCCTCTACATTCGGTTCATCTACAACTACATAAATTACCACAGCCGGGTCATCTACAGGAGCAAATCCAATAAAAGAAACCAGATATTTTCCGTTTCCTCGCGGGTATTTCTCCGCTGTACCTGTTTTACCGCCTGAACTGTAACCCTGCACTTTGGAATGACGGCTGGTACCCTGCTGTACACTCAATGCCATATAGCTTCTGATATCACTGGAAATCCTGGAGGAAATCGTCTGCTTCAGAAGTATCGGCGAGATTGTTTTTATAGTTCCACCATTACTGTCAAGAACCTTTGTCACAAGATGCGGCTGATAATAATATCCGCCATTGATAACGGAACTCATCGCATTGATTTCCTGGATCATGGTACAGGTAAAACCCTGTCCAAAAGCAGAACATGCAAGTTCTGTTTCCCCCATACTGTCCTTAGTATGGATAATACCTGCGCCTTCATTCGGCAGGTCAATCCCTGTCCTTGTTCCGAAATTAAACAGACTCTGTGCTTTGATAAACTGAGTAGCTCCCATCTTGGCACCAATCTGCATCATTGCATCATTACAGGAGTTTGCAATTACCTCTCCCAGTGTCTCTGTGCCATGTGCGCTCGGATAAACCGCACACTTGATCATAGTATCTCCAAAAGTCTGCGATCCATCGCATACAAATGTATCTGTTTCCTGTATCGCACCCTTTTCCAATGCAGAAGCCATGACGATCGGCTTTACAACAGATCCCGGCTCATAGGCATCTGTGACGCAGAAATTACTCCACATACCATTCAGAGCCTCCACTGTTTCCACATCATTCATCGCTTTGATTTCATCTTCTGTATATACAGCGGAAAGATCTCTCGGATTATTCAGATCATAACGGTCACCACCATCCATGGCAATAATCTCACCGGTGGACGGATTTTCAACAATGACACCTATATTCTTGGCCCCCATTGCCTCTTTAAATCCATTAACATATTTCTCAACAATCTGCTGTGCACCGATGTCAATGCTGGTCTGAATGCTTTTTCCATTCACCGCAGCAATAATGGTCTGCTCCACATCTGAATCATCATTGATATACCCATACTGTCTTCCGTCTACGCCTGTCAGTGTGCTGTTATAGTACCCTTCCAGTCCGATATCTGCCACATCTCTGTCCAGTGCAAAACCAATTGTATCGCATGCTGTTTCATTAAACGGGTAACTTCTCAGATAATCCTCTTCAAACCAGACGCCTTTGATATTTGCCCGTTCCTTTGCCTGCGCTTTAGTAAGACCGGAATCTTCATCCTCTGCCTTATATTTTTCAAATTCTTTCTTTTTGTCCATAGACAGCTGTTTTGTCAGTACCTGATACTGACTCTGGCTGGTTCTTGAATCGGCCAAAAGAGAACGCACTGTTTCTTCATCAATCCCCAGCACCTCATTTAAGGCACGTATTGTTGGCTCTACATAGTCCTCATCTGAATTTACAGTTTTACAGTCCAGGATCACATTATAAACTTTATTGCTGGTAGCCAGTATATTTCCGTTCTTGTCATAAATATCGCCTCTCTTTGCCGGCAGTACCTGGCTCTCATATTTCTGCTGTGCCTGACTTAACACCTGTTTTTTGTATTTGCTTCCACTGGTAGCATTAATATAAGTAATTCTCAGCACTAATATTACCAGAAGCAGTAACACAATTCCAAACAATATCAGCAGCTTTTCTTTCATGTTTTGATTTATTTTTCTCTGTGGTCTTCTTCGACTCTTTCTTCCCGTATTGCTCAATTAATCACCTACTTTGAATCTGGTATATCCTGATACTGTCTTACATAGCTGTTACCCGATGTAGAATAGGTTACTGTCTGATCATCTGACGGATATTTCATCCCCAGTCTTCCCAATGCAGTCTGCTTAATCTTATTCAGATCCACATTTGATGTCACCTGGCTGTAATATGCATCATTGTCTTCTTTTAAATCTGCCAGTTCCTCCTCAAGAGATGCAACTGTACTCATCTTTGCGGTAATCTCTGATTTGTAACGAAGATATTTCACAGAGCAGAATAATATCGCCACACATACAACTGCCAGAAACGCTACAAATCCCCAGTTCATTGCAGTCGCCTTCTGCCTGTTCTTCTGTGCTTCTTTACTCAACTGATGTTTCTGCCTTGGTACCTGCGCAGGACTCGCCTGCACTCTTCGGTTTCGATTGGTCTGCTGCCTTCCCGGATTCTGTCTTCCCGGCTGCCTCTTTCTCTCCGGAACTTCTGCAAGACGTCTGACCGTATTTCCGTCAACATACATTCCTCTGTTTGTTCTGGCACTGGTTCTGCTTCTTCTTGCTGTTTCACTCCTGGTCGTTCTCGCCATTTCATGCCTCTCTAATTATAATACTCTCTCAAAAATCCGAAGCTTTGCACTTTTGGAACGCGGATTCTCTTCCATCTCTGTCTCCCCCGGAAGAATCGGCTTTCTTGTGATCACTTTTCCTTTGGATTTCTTCCCGCATACGCATACAGGAAAATCTGAAGGGCAGGTACACGGATTCTCATTTTTTCTGAAAATCGTCTTTACAATTCTGTCCTCCAGAGAATGAAAAGTGATAATGCAAAGTCTTCCGCCATCATCAAGGATATCGATCATTCCATCCAGAGAATCCCGCAGCACATCGAGCTCTCTGTTAAGCTCAATACGGATTGCCTGAAAAGTTCTCTTGGCCGGATGTCCTGACTTCACCTGCATCTTCATGGGAATGGATTCTCTGATGATCTCTGTCAGTTCTCCGGTGGTTGTGATCGGTTTCACCTGTCTGGCGGCAACAATATGTTTTGCAATATTTTTTGCAAATTTATCTTCACCGTAATCACGAATAATACGGTATAATTCTTTTTCTTCATAGCCATTGACAATATCGCCGGCTGTCTGCGTCTGGCGCTGGTCCATGCGCATATCGAGCGGTGCATCTACCCTGTAGGTAAAACCGCGTTCTTCATTGTCAAGCTGATAGGAAGATACTCCAAGATCAAGGAGAATCCCGTCGACTTTATAGATGCCTCTTGCTGCCAGTTCCTGTACCATGTAACAATAATTGCTGCGAATGATCGTCGCCTGTTTATAGGGGGCTAACCTCTCACTCGCAGCAATTATCGCATCCTGGTCTTGATCTATGCCAATAAATCTCCCCTTGGCAGAAAGTCTCTGACACACTTCGCTTGCGTGTCCCGCTCCTCCCAGAGTTCCATCCACGTAGATGCCATCCGGTCTGATACTCAGCCCCTCAATGGTTTCATCCAGTAATACAGATTTGTGTTTGAATTCCATATCCGTCTCCTGTGGGATTTCTTTCCGGCGTAATGCTCAGATGATGATACCCATATCCTGCATGCCTTCTGCGATGCTGTCCATATCATCATAATCGCAGTTCTCGCTCCACTTTTCTTTGCTCCAAACTTCAATGCGGTTCAGATTTCCGGTAAGCACAACGTCTTTTTCCAGACCGGCAAATTCCCTTAACGTCTGTGGTACAAGGATTCTCCCCTGCTTGTCCAGTTCACAGTTCGTCGCACCTGCTACAAAGAAACGTGTGAAGGTTCTGGCATTTTTGTTTGTAAGTGGTAAGGCTCTGAGTTTTTCTTCAAAGGCATTCCATTCATCCATAGGATAAATAGAGAGACAACCATCAAGTCCCTTTGTCAGAACAAACTCCTCTCCCAGGAGTTCTCTGAATTTGGAAGGGATGATCAGACGCCCCTTCGCGTCGATTGTATGATTGTATTCGCCCATGAACATATAAACTCACCTACTCTCGTGAGATACGATTCTCCCCTTCGTATCTGCCGGCGGAAATGGATAAATATGCCACATTCCCTCCATTCACCACCACTATTCACCACTTTCTACCACTTATAAAGTCATTCTAACCTATTTACCTTGAAAATACAAGTGGGAATCGTAGTTTTTTTCTGAACAATTTTATACATTTTAAGCGGAAAATTGCCATATTTTACGAGAGTATTACAGAAGATTTTCTAATTTTCAAAGTTGTTTAAAAAGCGAAGGGGGTCCTCCCTTTGGAGAACCCCCTTTAACTCTGTCACATGTCTATTTTCATGTTACCCGTTTATTATTTATACATCTTCGCGATCATCCGGTCCAGCCTCTGGCTCAGCCTCAGCTGATTCGGCAGATCCCTCCGTTCCCTTACTCTCTGATTCAACAGTTTCTGCAGACGCCGGAGCTTCTGCTGCTTCCGCATCTTCGACAGACTCTGAAACTTCCGTTTCTGCCGTTTCAGCAGTTTCTGTGAATTTTGAATCTTCCGACTCATTTGATTCCGTATCTTCTTCAGCCACCATCTTTCCCGCTCTATCCAGTTCTTCAAGAATGTCTCTGAACTCATCCTGTACATTCTCAAAGTTATGAATGTCTTCCAGTCTGCTGCCATCATTTTTCTCTTCTGCGGCATTACGCTCCTCTCTCCTGCGTCTGCTGACCTTCTCTCTTTTCTTTGAAAGAATCCTTCGCACTGTCGCAACAATGCCACAGATCAGGAAAAGTGCAGCAGACACAAGCAGGGAAACCGGTATCTTTGTCTTCGGAATATACAGTTTATCCGTGCGAAGCCACTCGATCACACACTTGCCCAGCCCGTATCCTGCAAGATATCTGAGAAAGATCTCACCTTCAAATTTTTTTCTCCAGGTATAAAGCAGCAAAATCAGAAGCAGCAGCAGACACCAGATACTTTCATAGAAAAACAGTGGATGTACCTGAATGTAATCCATATCTCTGAAAGTTACCAGATGCTGTTTCATCAGCTTTGTCACTGCGCTCTTCTGTACGGAATCCATCGGAAGTCCCATTGCAAACAGACTGTCTGTGTACTCGCCAAAAGCCTCTCTGTTAAAAAAGTTTCCCCAGCGTCCCAGCATCTGTCCGTTCAGCAATGCCATTGCAATCGTGTCAAAGATCTGAAACGGAGAAAGATGCTTCACTTTTGCAAGGACAAAAACAGAAATAACCGCTGCGATCACACCACCATAAATTGCAAGACCGCCTTCTCTGAGGTTAAAAATATCCAGCAGATCATCTTTATACATATCCCAGGAAAAAATCACATAATAGATTCTTGCTCCGGCAATCCCCGCAATTACCCCGATAATTCCCATATCGAGATAATCTTCCGGGTTCTGCCTGGTTCTTTTTGCTTCTGATGTGGCGATTGCAAATCCGATCAGAATCGCCATTCCTATAATAATTCCGTAGTATGCAATAGAAACTCCAAAAAGGTCCACACTCTTTCCTACATGATCTAACGTAATTCCCAAATGTGGAAAACTAATATCATAATGCATAACTCCATCCCCTTTCTTTCTGCCAACTAAAATAAAGATACCAGGGTCAAAAGGTCTGACACCACGTGTGCTCGCACACTAGTGGTAGAAT
>ERZ827450.3715-NODE-3715-length-9913-cov-3.366504_pt1 | contig 9913 bp, 10 predicted proteins | sample MGYA00519773_ERZ827450 | MGnify/ENA primary metagenome ERZ827450 (study PRJEB31778, sample SAMEA3449306) | human gut metagenome | biome: human gut; feature: human-associated habitat; material: faeces | place: United Kingdom | collected 2010/2012 ...
TTCAGCTGCCATATAAGTATGTGCAATTCCTGTAGGACATGCTGTTATTCCTAAAATTTCATACCCGTTTCCCTGTTTTGCTTCTTCTTTAAACTTTTCTTTTTCTGTTTCATTTATTATTTCTAAAAATTCTTTTTTACTTTTTGCGGAAATTAATTTGTTTTTAAAATCTGCATCCATTAACATTGTAGATAATCTACTTAATACATCTAAATGTAAATTACTATTTGTATCTGGAGCTGCAATCATAAATAATAAATTAACTGGCTTTCCATCTAATGCATTATATTCAACACCTTCTGGAACCACCATTGCAACAAGACCTGGCTCTGTTACACAGTTTCCTTTGCCATGTGGAATGGCAATTCCTTCTCCAACTCCTGTACTTCCTTCTTCTTCTCTTTTAAATACAAGTTCTTTGTATTTATTTACATCTGTAATTCTTCCTGTTTTTAGCATTAACTCTGCCATTTTATTAATTATGTCATTTTTATCTTTTGCTTTTACATTAAGCTCAATTGCTTTTTCACTTAATAAATCTGTTATTCTCATGTTTTCCTCCTTAGTTTAAATATTATTGTATAATTTATATACTTCTTCTTTTGTTGCCAAATATTTTGATAAAGCACTAGCTGTTCCTGCAGCTACTCCCATTTTTAGAGCTTCTTCATAATCTCCATATTTTAAATATCCGGCTATAAAACCTGCAACCATAGAATCACCTGCACCTACAGTGTTTATTCTTTTTCCTTCTGGTGACTTTAAAAAATGTTCTTTATTTTTTTCGTCTATTAAAACCGCTCCGTATTTTTCCCATAGAAACTAACACATTTTGTGCTCCCATTTCCTTTAACATTCTTCCATATACATAAGCATCTTCTTTTGTATGTATTTCTACATTGAATATTTCTCCTAATTCTTCATTATTGGGTTTTATTAAAAATGGTTTATATTTTAAAGACTGCAATAATAAATTTTTAGTTGCATCTACTACAATTTTTACATTTTGTTTTTGTACTATATTGCAAATTTTTTCGTATATATCATCTTTTAATGATGATGGTATACTACCGGATAACACTAAAATGTCATTTTCTTCTAACTTTTTAAGTTTTTCCAATAATTCTGTAATTTTCTCCTCGTTTATTTTTGGCCCATTAGTATTTATTGCTGTTTCTTCTTCTCCTGCAATTTTTACATTGATTCTTGAATTTCCTTCTTCTAATTCTATAAAATCTGTTTTGATTTTCATCTCTTTTAGACGTCTTTCTATTTCTGCTCCTACAAAACCTACTTTGTAACCTAAGGCTACATTATCGGTATCTAAATTTGTTAATACTGTAGAAACATTTATCCCTTTTCCACCTGGAAGTATTAATTCGTTTTTTGACTTTTGTATTTTTCCTATTTCTAGCTTATTTAGTTCTAAAATGTAGTCTAATGCCGGGTTAAATGTTACTGTATAAATCATATTCTCCCCTCCCATCTTTTGTAAATTTTCATTTTAATTTTATCATAAGCATTTATCTTTTACAATTAGTATCTATTTTATTATTGACAAAGCTTACATTTTTTATTATAATTTTTTTACTTTATTTAACTTTTTAGGAGATTCTATGAAAAAATTTTTAATCTTTTTATTTTTTATTCTTTTATTTTCTTTTTACAGTTATCTTGTTTTATATCCACAAACTTTTAATTTAAATTTTAATATTGCCGAAACTGCCAATTTAAATTCTTTGTATAATGGTAAGCTCGCACCACGGCTCATACGGCTATTTTTCTTTATTAATTAATTCTAATAAAAATATCAATTTTAAAATTCAAAATATTAATTCTAATATTCCAGCAAATATCAATTTTTATATTAATAATGTACTTGTGGATTTTTCGAAAAAAAATTGTATACTATCCACATATAATACCGATAATGTTAATTCTTTAACATTTTTTTGGGAATGGAATTTTAATAATTTAGATATTTTTAATTCTTCTAATTTTTTTATCAATTTAAAAATTATTTTTGAAAGGATGTAATCTTGAAAAAATCTTTATTTATATTTATTTTATCTTTTTCTTTAATTAGTATAATTATTCATTATATTTATTCTTTTAATACAAATATATCTATTTATTCTAATATTGCAAATCCAATTTTTAATGTTTACTTCTCTACTAATGTTAGTTTAAACAATTCAAATTCATTTGTAGAATATTCTTTTAAAGTATCTAATTTTAAAGATGATACTATTTCAGAAATCCCCTACAAATATTATTTTTGCTTAGAAAATATGCCTAGTTGTCTAGATATCCACTGTTATAAAGATGCAAATGAAATCTTCCTTAATAATTCAAAATCTGAATTTTTTATACTTTCTTCTCTTACAAAGGATGAACATAACTTTACGATTTCTATTTCTTATTCTGGTAATTTTAATCTCTCTTTAAGCTTTTTTAGTAAATTGAAAATCTTTTATGAACAGTATAAATTTTAGTTTTATATAAATTATTTTTTAAGGAGCTAAATGAAAAAAACTTTTTTATTTATTTTGATTATTATTGCTTTTTATTCTGTTGATTCACTGGGTAAATATTCTGGTATGATAGAATACAATTTTTTATCTGTAAATATTGTTTTAGTAGAAACTACAAATAATTCATATGAACATAAATCTAAGCCTAATTATTCTAATCCTAAAATTAATACAGATTCTAAGAAGGTTATACCATATTATAATTTAGATATTAATTCTGATGTATTTATAGATACTAATACAAATATTCAAATTTATAAAAAATAATAAACTTATTTTTTATAAATTTGGTATAATCTAGAAGTTTTATCATATAATATATTAATAAATTATATAATAAGTATTGACAAAAACATATTTCAAGTTATATAATATTATTTATAACACATCGCGGGGTGGAGCAGTTGGCAGCTCGTTGGGCTCATAACCCAAAGGTCGGAGGTTCGAGTCCTCCCCCCGCAACCAATTTCAGAGGCTTTAGCCTCTTTTTTTATTTTAAAATATTTTATATTAATTTATAGAAATAAAGTTATATAATCAATTCTGAAAATGGGAGTGATATTTTATGAAACAGAACATATATGATATTAAAACTTTCTCAGAAGCATATGATAAAATGCGATATGAAAACAAGGGAATGAATGCAAACGATTTAATCGAAATACCTAATTTTAGAAAATTAATCCCAAACTTAAGTAATAAAAAAGTTCTTGATTTAGGATGCGGTTATGGTGAAAATGACATATATTGTAAAGCTTTAGGCTCAAAAGAAGTTTTAGGAATTGATATATCTAAACATATGTTAAATATAGCTTTAACTAATAATAAAGATAAAGACATAACATACAAATTGATGGCAATGGAAGATATAGATAAATTAGAAGACAAATTTGATGTAGTAATTTCTTCTTTAGCTATTCATTACGTAAAGGACTATGATAAATTAATAAAAGATATATATAATTTATTAAATGATGATGGAATATTAATTTTTTCTATTGATCACCCTTTACGAATTGCTACTAAGTTCGAACCTTGGATGAAAAAAAATTATACAGAAATTAATAAAAAATGGTTTTTACTTTTATCAGACTATAACCGAGAAGGTTTAAGAGAAAAAGAATGGAATGGAGTACTAGTAAAAAAATATCATAGAAATTTTAGTAGTTTAATAAATGGCTTAGTTAAAAGTGGATTTAATATTGAAAAAATTTTAGAACCCTTACCTGACGAAGAAAGTATAAAAATTCTTCCTAAATATATTAATCAATATGATAGACCATATTTTTTATTTATTCGAGCAAAAAAATAGCAGGATTTTAAAAAATTCCTGCTATTTGTCATTTAAAAACTAATCATATCTCTAATAATAAATAGTAAAACAAATCAATTTTATTGTAACAAAACATCAAAAAATTCCCATATTATATAGATGAACTACTAGGTTGTTTTCTTATATTTTATATAAACCATTTATGACTATCTATAATTCTATTCAACTCATTAAGTTCTTCTGACTTATAACTTTTATTTATATTTAATGCCATTGCATATGCCATGTATTTGTCCCATAGTTTAACGCTTTCTACTTCAGCTGTTTCTATCATTGAAAAGTCTCTAATAAACTTTTCGAATTTTTTCCATTTCAATACTTCTAATGCACCTTTATCTGTATATTTTTTCAAATCATCTTTTATAAATTGACATTTTGATATTTGCATTAATACTTTTAATATAACTATAGAAATTGGTATTGCTACTAAAGATGTTCCCATACTATAAATCATTTCTGGTGCATTTAAAATAAATTTTTCTTTTGAAGGTATAAACAACATTGTAACTAAATATACTATAAATAATAGTATAAATATTAAAAAGGCAATCAAACTTATTTTTAATATTCTTTTTAATAAACTTGTATTTTCTTTCTTTACAAATTTTCTTTTATCTAATTGTCGTTCTACTATTGAATGCCACTTATCTATATCAAATTCTTGATTCTTCGTTAATACATAATACACATATCTTTCATCTGCTTCTAATTTATTCAATACAACATCAGTATTATTTAAATCTTTGATTTTAATTTTTCCATTCACTTTTTCTAAGTCAATAGCATCTTTTGAATATATATTTAAAATGGTCGCTATAAAATCTCTCTTATCATTTATTTTATTATTTTTTAATAAACCTAGTACTGCAGGACTATATTTTACAAAAACATCCCTTATATAAATATCCTTATTATCTGAAAATATTACTTTAAAATAATTTTTTACATATATAATTATCTTTATTGAGAAATATAACAATATAAATATAGCATAACATATTAAAAAAATACTATTTCCTGTATCCATAAAAAAGTCTATTGGCATTAATATAAGTGTAAACAACATAAATGTTAAAAATATTAACCCAATACTCTTAATTATTTTTATCATTGTTTCATCTTTATTATCTTTTTTCGTAATATTTAAAATTATTGGTATGTTAAATATAATGGTAGCCACTACCATAAATGTTGATAAAAAACTTTCTAATGCTTCCATTTTTACTCCTTTTCATTATTATCATAAATATTATCTTTTTTTATCCATACTGATACACTTCCACCATCACAATAAAATATTCCATTGCCATTTGAATCTACATATACTGTTTCATCTAAGTTTCCTGTGCAATCATAGAAAATTGTATTAGCCAATCTTTCTCCCATATTCATTTCAATACATCCTCCAGAGTTATCGCTCATTACAACTGCTAAACCAGAATCTGTATGGTCAATATCTCCTTCTCTTACCCATCCAATTATATTCTCATCTTTAAAATAGTCTTTTTGTTTACCATAAGAGAAATGTTTTCTTACTTTTATCATATTTTCTAATATCTTCTTTTTAGGTGATATATTATCATGTTCTATTCCATAATAATCTCCGTAAAAAATACAAGGAATTCCATCTTTCCTTAATAAAATTAAAGCATATGCTAATGGCTTAAACCAATCCTGAATCCAGGAATTAAGGGATTGACCTATTTGAGTGTCATGATTGTCTACAAAAGTTACTGCATATTCTGGATTTTCTTTTACAAGAGTATTATCTAATATAGTTCTCATATCGTAATTTCCAGATGAATTAGAAGCATTAAACAAATTATAGTGTAATGGTACATCAAATAGCTTCATAGAATAGTCTACTTCTTTTAAATAATTATTTATAGCCATAATATTAGTACTCCAATATTCTCCAACTGTGAAATCTTTTGCAAATTCTTCTTGCATATTTTCTAACCAATTTTTATAAAATCCAGCTCTAATATGCTTTACTGCATCTAGTCTAAAACCATCCACATTTGTAGTGTCTACATACCATTTTCCCCATTTTCCCAATTCTTGAATAACATCTACATTATTAAAATCTACATCTGCTCCCATTAAATAATCAAAATTTCCATTCTCTTTATCTACATCTACATCCCAGTGTTTTCCATAAAATTTAAATATTCCTTTTCTTTTTTGTTTATTATCCCAGTCTACACCATGAAAATGTGTCCAATTCCATTTGAAATCTGAATATTTATTATTTCTTTCATTAAAATTATATTTTGTCCATGCTTCTATAAATATTGGTGTATTTATTTCTATATTTCTATTGCAATCTTGATCCTCTATTGCCATAACTTCTTCTGTTTCATCTGCTCCTAATTTGTGATTTAGCACAATATCTGCATATACTTCCAAGTTATTTCCTTTTAATACTTTTATCGCATTTATATACTCATCTTTACTTCCATATTTGGTATTTATAGAACCTTTTTGATTAAATTCTCCTAAATCGTATAAATCATACACGCCATATCCTGTATCATGATTTCCTCCTTCTGCCTTATATGCCGGTGGTAACCATATTCCTGTAATACCAATACTATCCAAATAACTTGCTTCACTTGCTACTTTCTTCCATAATCCACAATCTGCAGGCAAATACCATTCGAAATATTGCATTATTGTTTTATTTATTTTTTTATCCATCTTTCACTCCTTTTATATAATTGATTATTTATTTTATACTTTATTATAGAAAAGAGAATCTAATAGATATCTATTAGATTCTCTTTTTGTTTTGACCTTTTTTATATTATATATCTATTATTTTCTATTCTTCATTAGTTTCAGGCTCTACTAGTTCTATACTAACTACTTTTCCGCCATCATTTGTTCTCATTAAAGTTACTCCTTGTGTTGATCTACCTAATACACTTACATCTTTTACATTTATTCTTATAATTGTTCCTGTATCTGTTATCATCATAATATCATTTGAATCATCTGTAACTCTAATTCCTACTAGCTTACCAGTTTTTTGAGTAACCTTATATGTTATTACTCCTCTACCACCTCTATTTTGGATTCTGTATTCTTCTAAATCTGTTCTTTTTCCAAAACCATTTTCGGTTATAGCTAATAATGTTGCATTTGCTCCTGATATAATAGATTCCATTCCTATAACTTTGTCATCTTCTGCAAGTTTAATTCCTATTACCCCTTGTGCAGTTCTTCCCATTGGTCTAACATCTTGCTCACTAAATGTAATGCTCATTCCTTCTTCTGTTACTAATACAACATTATCTTGACCATCTGTTAATCTTACTGCTATTAATTCATCATCTTCTTTTAATGTTATGGCTTGAAGTCCTGTTTTTCTTGCTGAATTATATTCTGTAAGGGCTGTTTTCTTTATAAATCCTCTTTGCGTTGACATTAATAAATATTTTCCTTCTGCAAAATTAGAAATCGGAATAACTGCAGATATCTTCTCTCCATTGTCTAAACTTAATAAGTTTACTATTGCAGTTCCCTTTGCTGTTCTTCCTGCTTCTGGAATTTCATATCCACGTAGTCTATATAATTTACCTTTATTACTAAAGAATAAAATTGTATCATGTGTAGATGCTGTAAATATTTGTGTTACAAAATCTTCGGCTCTTGTTGAAATTCCCGTAATTCCTTTTCCGCCTCTACGTTGACTCTTATATGTATCTGCTGGCATTCTCTTGATATATCCAAAGTGTGTTAATGCTACTATTGTTTGTTCTTCTTTAATCAAATCTTCTTCTTCAATATCACCTTCTGCAGGTTTAATTTTAGTTAATCTTTCATCACCAAATTTATTTTTGACTTCTATTAAATCTGTTTTTATTATATCGTATACTAGTTGTTCATTACTTAATATTTCTCTTAGATGTGCTATTAATTCCATTAGCTGTTTATATTCTTCTTCTATTTTTTCTCTTTGCAAACCAGATAATGTTTTTAATCTCATATCTAATATAGCTTGAGCTTGTATATCCGTTAATCCAAATCTTTCCATTAATTTTTCTTTTGCATCATCATAAGAGTTCCTAATTATGCTAATAACTTCATCTATATTATCTATGGCTATTCTTAAACCTTCTAATATGTGTGCCCTAGCTAAGGCTTTATCTAGTTCAAATTTAGTTCTTCTTAAGATTACTACTTTTCTATGGTCTATATAATAGTCTAAACATTGTCTTAATGTTAATATTTTTGGTTCTCCATTTACTAATGCTAATAATATTGCTCCAAAAGTATCTTGCATTTGTGTATTTTTGTATAATTGATTTAAAACGACTTGTGCTCTTGCATCTCTTTTTAGCTCTATTACTATTCTTACTCTGTCGTTTCTATCTGATTCATCTCTTAACTCTGAAATTCCTTCAATTCTCTTTTCTCTTACTAATTTAGAAATATTTTCAATTAATCTCGCTTTATTAACTTGGTATGGTAATGATGTTACTATTATTCTTTGTTTGTTGTTTGCCATTTCTTCTATTTCTGCTTCTGCTCTTACTATTATTTTACCTCTACCTGTTTTATATGCTTCTTTTATTCCATCTTTTCCTAAGATCATTCCTCCTGTTGGAAAATCTGGTCCTTTTATTATTGACATTAATTCTTCATCTGTTAATTCAGGATTTTCAATTATTTTTATTACTCCATCACATACTTCATTTAAATTGTGTGGTGGTATATTTGTTGCCGGAATGCTTTACTTTGTACTTGCACTTATAATTAAGCTTGTTGGAGTTAACAGAGTTATGAAATTCCTTCCACCTGTAGTTACAGGACCTATCATTATATGTATCGGTCTTTCACTTGCGGGTTCAGCTATTACAAATGCTTCAACTAACTGGTTACTTGCATTTGTTGCACTTACTGTAATTATTATATTCAATATATGGGGCAAGGGGCTTTTCAAGATTATTCCTATTCTTATGGGCGTAGTAATTTCATATGTATTTGCACTTATTCTTAATGCATGCGGCGTACATAATCCTGATGGTTCAGCAATACTTAATTTCTCATCAATTGCATCTGCTTCATGGGTTGGAATTCCAAAGTTCCAGTTTATGAAATTTGATGTAACAGCAATCCTTGTAATGGCACCTATTGCTATTGCAACAATGATGGAACATATCGGAGATATGTCAGCTATTTCGGCTACAGTTGAAGAAAACTATTTAGCAGATCCGGGACTTCACAGAACACTTATTGGTGATGGTGTTGCAACAGCATTTGCAGGTGCAATTGGAGGTCCGGCTAATACTACATATGGTGAGAACACAGGAGTTCTTGAACTTTCTAAGGTATATGACCCAAGAGTAATCAGAATTGCAGCAGTATTTGCAATTATACTTTCATTCATACCTAAGTTTTCATCAGTTATATCAACTATGCCAACAGCAATTATCGGTGGTATATCATTCATGCTTTATGGTATGATTTCAGCTATCGGTGTAAGAAATGTTGTTGAGAACAAGGTTGACCTTACTAAGTCAAGAAACCTTATTATTGCAGGTGTTATATTTGTATGTGGTTTAGGCTTCGGTGGTGGACTTACATTTACAATCGGTGGAACATCTATAACACTTACAGCACTTGCAATCGCTGCTATAGCAGGTATTCTTCTTAATGCTATATTACCTGGTAATGATTATGAATTCGGTAAGAATCCAGCAGGTGACAGCAGCCGTGGAGTTTATGTTATGAACACAGACTCTGAAAAAGAAGAATCAGAAGATAATAAGTAAATAACAATAAAATTTGGAGGTACTTAATAATGATGGATTTTGAGAATGAGAAGAATATAACTATATTTACACATCCACTTATCCAGCATAAGATTTCAATTCTTAGAGATAAGAAAACAGGAACTAATGAATTTAGAAAGCTCGTTGAAGAAATAGCTATGCTTGAAGGTTTTGAGGCATTATCAGATCTTCCGACAGAAGATGTTGAGATTGAGACACCTATTGAGACTTGTATGACCCCTATGATTTCAGGCCGTAAGCTTGCA
>ERZ827450.3724-NODE-3724-length-9891-cov-7.571879_pt1 | contig 9891 bp, 8 predicted proteins | sample MGYA00519773_ERZ827450 | MGnify/ENA primary metagenome ERZ827450 (study PRJEB31778, sample SAMEA3449306) | human gut metagenome | biome: human gut; feature: human-associated habitat; material: faeces | place: United Kingdom | collected 2010/2012 ...
GACGTTAAAAACGATATTTTATTATGAGCGAAAATAAACAAGCATTGCAAGTAGCTGCCCTGAAAAACGGAACAGTGATTGACCATATCCCATCTGAAAAGCTCTTCACCGTAGTGCAACTGCTCGGTGTGGAACAAATGACAAGCAATATCACGATCGGATTCAACCTCGACAGCAAGAAGCTGGGTAAAAAAGGAATCATCAAAATTGCAGATAAATTCTTTTGTGACGAAGAGATCAACCGTATTTCGGTAGTAGCACCGCACGTCAAACTGAATATTATCCGCGATTACGAGGTAGTGGAAAAGAAAGAGGTAAAAATGCCGGATGAGCTTCGTGGCATCGTGAAATGTGCCAATCCGAAATGTATTACCAACAATGAACCGATGAGCACCATCTTTCATGTGATAGATAAGGATAATTGCATCGTGAAATGCCATTATTGCGAAAAAGAACAGAGACGTGAAGAGATAACAATCCTCTAACTTCAGCTCACCACAGATTACACGGATTCACACAGATTTTTATTTTATGGGACAATAACATCTATATCTGTGTTAATCTGTGTAATCTGTGGTGAAAAAAATGACAACTATGAAACAGGACTGGAAACCAGGAACGATGATTTATCCGCTGCCGGCTGTACTAGTCAGTTGCGGAAAAGAGGAAAGCGAATATAATATGTTCACAGTAGCATGGACGGGTACGATTTGCACGAACCCGCCCATGTGTTATATATCCGTACGTCCGGAACGCCACTCATACGATATTATCAAAAAGAACATGGAGTTTGTCATCAACCTGACAACCAAAGACATGGCTTTTGCCACCGACTGGTGCGGAGTTCGTTCGGGACGTGATTATCATAAATTCGAAGAGATGAAACTGACACCCGGACAGTGTACGGTGGTCAGTGCACCGCTGATTGAAGAATCACCCCTTTGCATTGAATGTCGTGTAAAAGAAATCATCTCTCTTGGCTCACATGATATGTTTATTGCCGACGTAGTAAATGTGCGTGCCGATGAACGGAACCTGAACCCCGAAACCGGAAAGCTGGAACTGGCGGAAGCTAATCCGCTGGTATATGTGCACGGAGGATATTACAATTTGGGAGAGAAAATCGGTAAGTTCGGTTGGAGTGTAGAAAAGAAAAAATCATAAAAGGAACGATACTGTCATGGATATGCTGCGTAAATTCATTTTTTTAGGTTTATTAGTTGCAGCCGGCAGCCCGGTTGTCGGACAGAATTATAACGCAGACAGAGTAGACCGTCCCAACACAAAAAAAATAAATATCGGTATCAAAGCGGGCTTCAACTCTTCCATGTTCATGGTGTCTGAACTGAAAATTAAAGATGTAACTATCGATGAGGTGCAGAATAACTATAAGATTGGTTATTTCGGTGCTCTCTTCATGCGCATCAATATGAAAAAACATTTCATTCAGCCTGAAGTGTCGTATAATGTAAGCAAATGTGAGATTACTTTCGACAAACTCGGTTCCCAGCATCCTGCCATCGAGCCTGATTACGCTTCGGTGCAATCGGTGTTGCACAGTGTCGATTTTCCCGTTCTATATGGATATAACGTAGTGAAAAAAGGACCTTACGGAATGTCTATCTTCGCAGGTCCCAAGCTTCGCTACCTATGGGGAAAGCACAATGAAATCACTTTTAAGAATTTCGACCAAAAGGGTATTCACGAAAAGTTGTATCCGTTCAATGTCAGCGCAGTGATTGGCGTAGGTGTCAACATCTCACGTATCTTCTTCGATTTCCGCTACGAACAAGGTATAGGAAACATCTCCAAGTCTATCATTTATGACAATATCAACTCCGACGGCAGTACGGGTGTGAGCAACATTATTTTCCGTCGCCGTGACAGCGCGTTAAGTTTTTCACTGGGATTCATTCTTTAAGAATAAAATATCATTAAATCCCGCTTTTTACTAACATTTTTCTTACTGTTCCTTCATTCTTTATTTATTTTCATTAACTTTGTGCGCTTAAAATAGGTATCTCGAATTAGAAATTTAATCTTACTTATAAAAGAATGAAAAGAGACGACATCATTTTCGACATCATCGAAAAAGAGCATCAACGTCAGTTGAAAGGAATCGAGCTGATTGCATCAGAAAACTTTGTGAGTGACCAAGTAATGCAGGCAATGGGTTCTTGCCTGACTAACAAGTACGCAGAAGGTTATCCCGGCAAACGTTACTACGGAGGTTGCGAAGTAGTAGACCAAAGCGAACAAATCGCTATCGACCGCCTGAAAGAAATTTTCGGCGCTGAATGGGCAAACGTACAGCCACACTCGGGAGCACAAGCTAATGCTGCTGTTTTCCTTGCTGTTCTGAATCCGGGCGACAAATTCATGGGATTAAATCTGGCACACGGCGGACACCTGTCTCACGGTTCATTAGTGAACACTTCCGGTATCATCTATACTCCTTGCGAATATAACCTGAATCAGGAAACAGGACGCGTTGATTACGACCAGATGGAAGAAGTCGCTCTTCGTGAAAAACCAAAAATGATTATCGGTGGTGGTTCTGCATACTCTCGTGAATGGGATTACAAACGTATGCGTGAAATCGCTGACAAAGTAGGCGCTATCCTGATGATCGACATGGCTCATCCTGCCGGTCTGATCGCTGCCGGAGTGCTCGAAAATCCGGTTAAATATGCACATATCGTCACTTCTACTACACATAAAACACTTCGCGGACCTCGTGGTGGTGTCATCATGATGGGTAAGGATTTCCCCAATCCATGGGGTAAGAAAACTCCGAAAGGTGAGATCAAAATGATGTCTCAATTACTGGATTCTGCCGTTTTCCCGGGTATCCAAGGCGGACCGTTGGAACATGTAATTGCTGCTAAAGCAGTTGCTTTCGGCGAAATCCTGCAACCTGAATTTAAGGAATATGCTAAACAAGTACAGAAAAATGCTGCCGTACTTGCACAGGCTTTGATCGACCGTGGCTTTACCATCGTTTCCGGTGGTACAGACAATCACTCTATGTTGGTCGACCTGCGTAGCAAATATCCTGATTTGACAGGTAAAGTGGCAGAAAAAGCATTGGTTTCTGCTGATATTACCGTTAACAAGAACATGGTTCCGTTCGACAGCCGTTCGGCTTTCCAGACTTCCGGTATCCGTTTGGGTACTCCTGCTATCACAACTCGTGGTGCAAAAGAAGACTTGATGCTCGAAATTGCAGAAATGATCGAGACTGTATTGTCTAACGTAGAAAATGAGGAAGTTATTGCACAAGTACGTGCACGCGTCAATGAGACAATGAAAAAATATCCTCTTTTCGCTTACTAAAACACAAATTTAAAGCTAGTAATTGTAAACTGTTATTAGCTTAATTCCCATTTAAGGTCTGCTCTTTACGAAAGGAGCAGGTCTTTTTTTATTTATTAACGGTCCCGTTCGAACTATCTTTCCGGAATTTCGTTTTTGTTACTATAAAAGAAATATATGATGTCATATATCACCCACAACAAGTACGAATTCAACCGTACAGTGTGCAAGAAGAGAAAAGAGAAGCACACTGGACTCTATATACAGTCATCCCCGTCTTTCCACATTCATTTTATAGGGAAAGACGGGGATTTATTTTTATCGGCATAGCGCCAGAGCAAGCGTTCTTTAAATGTATATTTAAGTGTATATCAGCTCAATCCTTCTATTTCTCCATCCACAATATCGATATGCAATGCTTGCGGTTCTTTAGGCAATCCCGGCATACGAAGAATTTCTCCGGCAATGGCTACAATCATTTCAGCTCCGTTATTGATTACAATATCTTTAATATGGAACTCGAAGTTGTTCACCGCGCCATAAATCTTAGGATCGGCAGAGAATGAATACTGTGTTTTAGCAATACAAACCGGGTAATGAGTGATGCCCATTTTCTCGATCAGTTTGATACGGTTGCGTGCAATACTGCTGTAAGTAATTACACTGGCTCCGTAAATATTAGTAGCCACCTTTTCAATCTTCTGCTGTATATTATCTTCTTCCTTATATGTATAACGCAGAGGTTCGGACGGATTATTTTCGATTGTATCTACCACCAGGCGGGCCATGTCTACTGCCCCCTCTCCTCCTTCACTGAACGCATTGTTGATGGCAAAACCGACTCCCAACTGTTCGCAATGCTCACGCAGCAATTCCATTTCTTCATCGGTGTCGGACGCAAACTTATTGAAAGCTACAATAACCGTCTGACCGAATGAACGAAGATTACGAACATGTTTGTCCAGATTACGCAATCCTTCTTTCAGTCCTTCCATATTCGGTTCTTTGATACGGTCGAGACTGACACCTCCGTGCATCTTCAATCCTTGTGCCGTAGCGACAATCACCGTGAGACGCGGTTGGAGTCCACTCTTGCGGCACTTGATATTGTAGAACTTCTCCGCACCAAGATCGGCACCGAATCCGGCTTCTGTAATTACATAATCGCCGAAAGACATTGCCAATTTAGTGGCCAGAATAGAGTTACAACCATGCGCAATATTAGCGAACGGACCGCCATGCACAAAAGCAGCGGTTCCTTCGGTAGTCTGCACCAGATTAGGATGGATGGCATCTTTCAGTAACACAGTGATGGCTCCTGCCACTCCCAAATCTTTTACGGTAAAGGGCTGGTCGTCATAAGTGAAGCCCAACAGGATGTTTTCGATACGACGACGCAAATCACTCACATCTTTGGAAAGACAAAGAATCGCCATAATTTCCGAAGCTGGAGTAATATCGAAACCGGACTCCTGGGTAATCCCGTTGGATTTAGGTCCAAGACCGACAACGATGCTGCGCAACGAACGGTCATTCACATCAAGCACTCTCCGCCAAAGGATTTCTTTCAATCCGAAACCTTTTGCCTGGTTCTGATAGAGATAATTGTCGAGCAAAGCCGAAATCATGTTATGAGCAGAGGTGATGGCGTGAAAATCCCCTGTGAAATGAAGGTTAATCTTATCCATCGGAAGCACTTGTGCATATCCTCCACCGGCCGCTCCTCCCTTCATTCCGAAACAAGGACCGAGAGACGGTTCACGAAGAGCGACAATCGCATTCTTTCCAATTTTATTCAGTCCCAAAGCAAGACCGATAGATACGGTAGTTTTGCCAATGCCCGCTTTGGTTGCCGTGATAGCAGTGACCAGGATGAGATTGCTTTTCTTCACTTTCTCTTCATCAATCAGTTGTTCAGGGATCTTTGCGATGTAGCGGCCATAATTCTCCACTTCCTCGCGAGGAATTCCGACACTTTCGGCAACTTGCTTAATCTTCTTCAGCTCAATGCTGCGAGCAATTTCTATGTCTGATTTCATACAGAATATGATTAGTTTTATTTTTGAAAGAACAAAAGTATAACAAAAAAGCGAAATAGAGAAATTTAAAGTTCATCGGATATTTATATATCTATTTATCATAAACACTATAAACTCTTTTCACGCAATAACTGTTGTAAATGACATAACCTAAAACAACAACTTAATTATGGAATGGATTATTAATCAACTAAGGGTACACCCTGAACTTGCTATTTTCCTGACGCTCTTTGCCGGATTCTGGCTGGGCAGACTCAAAATAGGGAAATTCTCATTGGGGACAGTCACCAGTGTTCTGCTAGTCGGAGTGTTGGTCGGGCAACTGAATATCACTGTGGATGGCCCGATGAAAGCTGTGTTCTTTCTGCTTTTCCTGTTTGCCGTCGGCTATAAGGTAGGTCCGCAGTTTTTCCGCGGATTGAAAAAGGATGGGCTGCCACAGGTGGGATTCGCTGTACTGATGTGTATTGTCAGCCTGGTGGCACCGTGGATACTCGCCAAAATCATGGGATACCATGTAGGGGAAGCTGCCGGACTTTTGGCAGGCTCACAGACCATATCCGCCGTGATCGGCGTGGCAAGCGATACAATCAACCAATTGGGAATCAGCGATGCGCAAAAAGCGACATTCATCAATGCGATTCCGGTAGCTTACGCTGTAACTTATATCTTCGGTACAGCCGGTTCTGCATGGATTCTAGCTTCCCTCGGTCCCAAAATGCTGGGCGGACTGGATAAGGTGAAAGCCGACTGCAAAGAACTGGAGGCTCAAATGGGAACATCGGAAGCTGATGAACCCGGATTTTCACCGGCTCTTCGCCCGGTGGTATTCCGTGCCTATAAAATCACCAATGAATGGTTCGGCAAAGGAAAGAAAGTCAGTGAACTCGAAACATATTTATGCAAGAATGATAAACGGCTGTTTGTAGAGCGGATTCGTCAAAGAGGAGTGGTGAAAGATGTCAATCCGAACCTGATTCTTCACAAAAACGACGAAGTAGTACTAAGCGGACGCCGTGAGTTTGTAATCGGAGAAGAAGACTGGATCGGTCCGGAAGTGATCGACGCACAATTATTGGATTTTCCGGCGGAAACTCTTCCCGTAATGGTGACTCACCGGACGTTTGCCGGGGAAACGGTAGCCAAAATCCGGGCACAGAAATTTATGCACGGAGTCAGTATCCGTAACATCAAGCGTGCCGGAATCAATGTTCCGGTATTATCCAAAACAGTTGTGGATTCGGGAGATATTCTCGAGCTCACCGGTCTTAAACATGAAGTGGAAGGCGCTGCCAAACAAATGGGTTACATTGATCGTCCGACCAATCAGACGGATATGATTTTCGTCGGTCTGGGCATTTTGCTCGGTGGTCTTTTCGGCGCACTGGCTATCCATCTGGGAGGTGTTCCTATCAGTCTTTCTACCAGTGGCGGCGCATTGATTGCCGGACTTCTGTTCGGTTGGTTACGCAGCAAGCATCCTACTTTCGGAGGTATCCCCGAACCCTCTTTATGGGTATTGAATAATGTAGGACTGAATATGTTTATCGCAGTGGTCGGCATTGCTGCAGGCCCCAGTTTTATAGCCGGATTCAAGGAAGTCGGAGTCAGTCTGTTTATTGTCGGTGCACTGGCAACTGCCATCCCTCTTCTCGCAGGATTGCTGATGGCGAGATACCTGTTCAAATTCCACCCTGCCCTTTCATTGGGATGCACGGCAGGAGCACGTACCACAACAGCGGCACTGGGAGCTATTCAGGATGCAGTGGAAAGTGATACACCTGCATTAGGGTATACAGTGACGTATGCAGTCGGCAATACGCTACTGATTATCTGGGGAGTCGTCATCGTGTTGCTTATGTAAAACTATATAAAAAAATATCATTATGGAAAAGAAAACAAATAACCCTGCCATTACGAAAAGTTATGCCAAGAAAATGGAAACGATCAGCCCGTTCGAGCTGAAAAACAAACTAATCGATATGGCAGATGAAAGTATCAAGAAAATAGCACATACCATGCTGAATGCGGGAAGAGGTAATCCGAACTGGATTGCTACCGAACCACGCGAAGCATTTTTTCTGTTGGGACAATTCGGACTTTGCGAATGTCGCCATGCGTTTTCACTGGAAGAAGGAATAGCAGGTATTCCGCAAAAGGCTGGAATAGCTGCCCGTTTCGAGGCTTTCCTGAAAGAGAATGAAAAAGCTCCGGGTGCTAATCTGCTGAAAGAGGGCTACAATTATATGTTGATGGAGCATGCTGCCGATCCGGATACGCTGATTCACGAATGGGCGGAGTCGGTCATTGGCGACCAGTATCCTGTGCCCGACCGTATTTTACATTTTACAGAGTTAATCGTGCAGGATTACTTGGCACAAGAGATGTGTGACCGCCGTCCACCGAAAGGGACTTTTGACCTTTTCGCCACCGAAGGGGGTACGGCAGCCATGTGTTATCTGTTCGATTCTTTGCAAGAGAATTTCCTGTTGAATCAGGGAGATGCCATTGCTTTGATGATTCCCGTGTTCACTCCTTATATAGAAATCCCGGAATTGCGACGCTATCAGTTTGACGTTACCGAAATTTCCGCCGACCAGATGACTCCTGACGGATTGCACACCTGGCAGTATAAGGATGAAGATATAGACAAGTTGAAAGATCCGCGGATCAAAGCGTTATTTATCACCAATCCGAGTAATCCGCCCAGTTACGCACTTAGCAGGGAGACTACCGAACGTATCATCAACATTGTGAAGAATGACAATCCGAACCTGATGATTATTACGGATGATGTGTATGGGACATTTGTGCCGCATTTCAAATCTTTGATGTATGAATTACCGTTGAATACATTGTGTGTGTATTCTTTCTCTAAATATTTCGGAGCTACCGGGTGGCGCTTGGCGGTAATAGCATTGAGCGAGAATAATATTTATGATGAGATGATTGCTGCGCTTCCGAAATCGGATATTGAAGATTTGCATAAACGTTATGAGTCTATAACTCTTAATCCGGAGAAGCTTAAATTTATAGACCGTATGGTAGCGGATAGTCGTATGGTGGCGTTGAATCATACGGCAGGACTTTCTACTCCGCAGCAAATGCAGATGGCTCTTTTTGCGGCTTATGCTCTTTTTGATAAAGAAGACCGATATAAGAAAAAAATGCAGAAAATAATTAAAGAGCGGCTCGATGCCATGTGGGAAAATACAGGTTTCGAGCTTGTTCCTGATCCTTTGCGTGCCGGATATTATTCAGAAATAGATATTATGGTGTGGGCAAAGAAATTATACGGAGATGAATTTGCCTGTTATCTTGAAGCTAATTATGATCCTCTTGATTTTGTAATTCATTTAGCAAAAGATACTTGTATAGTGTTGCTTAACGGTAGCGGTTTTGATGGTCCTGATTGGTCGATACGTGCATCTTTGGCCAATCTCGATAAAGATGATTATAGGAAAATCGGGAAGGGGGTACGGTTGATATTGGATGAGTATGCTTTGGCATGGAAAAAGGCGAAAGGTGAATCAAAATAATTTTTTGTAAAACGGGAGAGAAAATTTTTGTCTCCCGTTTTTGTTATCTTTTTTTCTTATAATATTTTGTTTTCAGTTTTTGAAATTCCGGACTTTTTTTGATGTCTTTTAGCCAGATATTGAGGCTGTCGAGAAGTAAAGGCGATGTAAGTCGTAGAGCCCAAGATCGGAATTGTGTAAAACTTATATCGGTGCTGAAATCGATTTCCGGATAATGTTTACTCATTTCTCGGGCAATTGTTTCATCGCATACGGCAAAATCAATTTCACTTTTGGCTACCATAATAATTAATTGTTCGTCACCGTAGGTGTTTTCTTCATTGACATAAATCGTATCGCCTATTTCATGTGCCAAATTCATAATCCGTAAACGGGTAGGGGCGTCACTGATAATATTCAAATGTTTTTGAGCCAGATCGAGTTGATTTCGTATAGGGTCTTTCCCATTATTATATTCGGCTTTTCTTTGTACTAATACTTGTTTGTTGAGTAAGATGGGATCGGTAAATAAAAAATTTTCTTTACTGTCCGTAGTGACAGGAATAGGACGCCCGATAATATCGTAACGATTTTTCTCGAGTCCTTCTATGCTTTTGCTTAAACTGACTTCGGGATATACTTTTACATGCAGACCGCTTCGCTTGGCAATCAGTTGTGATAATTCATAATCAAATCCCGATATGGTATCATCAGATATGTAGTAATTTATCGGAGTATAGTCCGTTACAATACGTAGTGTGTCTTGCTTGATTTCCGGAATATCTCTCGGGGTATATGACGGAACGAGTATTTGGGTACGTATCATATACATGATGAAAAGTACCATGACCAACAGAACGATATAGAGAATAAATCGCGTTTTGTATTTCATATATTCTTTACCTGTTGGCGGAATTAAAATAGCGCATATTTAATTCTGCCAATAGGCTTTTCATTTTTGTAGTTAATATATTGGAGGATTGTAAGTGCGCTAATCTTCCCGATAATCCGGGCAAACA
>ERZ827450.3740-NODE-3740-length-9852-cov-3.050219_pt1 | contig 9852 bp, 10 predicted proteins | sample MGYA00519773_ERZ827450 | MGnify/ENA primary metagenome ERZ827450 (study PRJEB31778, sample SAMEA3449306) | human gut metagenome | biome: human gut; feature: human-associated habitat; material: faeces | place: United Kingdom | collected 2010/2012 ...
TGGCCTTGGCCTCGATCTGGCGGACACGCTTACGGGTGACACCGAAGTCGCGGCCCACCTCCTCCAGCGTGCGGGGGCGGCCATCGTCCAGACCAAAGCGCAGGCGGATGACCTTTTCCTCACGGGGGGTCAGGCTCTTGAGGGCCTGATTGATCTGCTGGGCCACCATGGCGCGGTCCGCCGCCTTGCCGGGGGCCTCGGCGTTCTCGTCGGCCACGAAATCGCCCAGGGAGGAATCTTCTTCCTCGCCCACGGGGCTTTCCAGGCTGGCGGGCTCCTGCGCCATGCGCTGGATCTCGCGCACACGCTCCACGCTCATATCCATGGCCTTTGCCAGCTCCTCGGGGGTGGGCTCGTGGCCGTTCTGGTAGACCAGCTGGTTGGTGGCCTGACGCATCCGGTTGATGGTCTCGACCATGTGCACCGGGATGCGGATGGTGCGGGCCTGATCCGCAATGGCACGGGTGATGGCCTGACGGATCCACCAGGTTGCATAGGTACTGAACTTATATCCCTTGCGGTAGTCAAATTTCTCTACAGCTTTGATCAGGCCCAGGTTGCCCTCCTGGATCAGGTCCAGGAACTGCATGCCGCGGCCCACATACCGCTTGGCGATGGAGACCACCAGACGCAGGTTGGCCTCGCTCAGGCTGCGGCGGGCGTTCAGGCCGTCGCGGCGGATCTTAAGCAGCTCCTGGCGGCGCTCCTCCGTCAGGGGGCCGTTCTCCACGGCCTCCATGGCCTCCTCTTCGGCAGCCTTTTCCTCGTCATCCTCGCTGGACTTGGTGTTGCCGTCCTCGTCCAGATCCTCGGTATAGCTCCGGCTGTTCTCATCCTCCTCGAACGAGAAGCGGGCGCTGTTCTTTTTGATGTACTCAGGCGCGCCGTACTTCTGGCGGTCGGCCTGAAGGATGTGGGCAGCCTCGGCACCGGCGTGGATACGCTTGCTCAGGTCCACTTCCTGCTCCGCGCTCAGCAGCGGGATCTGGCCGATCTGCTTGAGGTAGTTCTTCACAGGGTCATCCAGCAGCTCATCCATGGCAGCCTTCAGGTCTGCGGGGTTCTCCTCTGCCGGGTCGTCCTCATTTTCATCGCCCAGGCCCAGCTCATCGCTGTTTGCCTCGGCACTTTCCACCTCTGCCATGATGCCTTCCACATCCAGGCTGGTGTCACCGTCGGCCTCGTCATCCAGAATTTTGATGCCGCGCTCCTCCAGAAGCGTGTAAAGCGTTTCCACATCCATCCGGCACTGGGAAGCCAGTGTCTTGGCCTCGCCCGCCGTCAGGGTGCCTTCGCCCTTCGTCAACAGTTCCTTCAAAGTCATGCCCATTTCGCTCTCTCCTTTTCACCGCGGCGCTGGCTGCGCCGTAAGTGATATCGTATCATAAGTTTTGCCGCTGCGGGATGGTTCAAATCACCAGGCCGCCGTTCACACCGAACACCTGCCCGGTGATGTAACCGGCGCTTTCGCCTGCCAGGAACACCAGCAGCTGCGCCACCTCGTCCGCGCTGCCCAGGCGGCCCACGGGGGTCTCCTCGGCCAGCGCAGCCTTATCCTCTGCCGTAAAGGCAGCCATCATATCGGTGTCGATGACACCCGGAGCCACGCAGTTCACGGTGATGCCGCTGGGCCCCTCCTCTTTGGCAAGGGCCTTGGTCAGGCCGATCAGGCCCGCCTTGGCGGCGGAGTAATGCACCTCGCAGCTGCCGCCGGTCTGGCCCCACATGCTGCTCACGGTCAGGATGCGGCCCGCCTTGCGGCGGATCATGCCCGGCAGGGCCAGCTGGCACAGGTGGAACGCGCCGCTCAGGTTCACGTCCAGCATGTGCTGCCACTCCTCCGGGGTGATATCGGTGAACAGCTTCTGCTGGGCAATGCCCGCGTTGCTCACCAGCACATCTACATGGCCCACAGCCTGCTCCACGGTGTGGAACGCCACCTCACAGCTGGCGCGGGAGGCCACGTCGCACTGGACCGCCAGCAGGCCCGGCAGCTCCTTTTCCAGCGCCGCCGCCGCCTCGGCGTGGGTGTGGTAGAGCACCGCCACCCGGTAGCCCGCCTGCCAGAAGGCGCGGGCCGCCGCGGCTCCGATGCCCCGGTCGCCGCCCGAGATCAGCACGCAGCGCCCATTGGCCGCAGGGACTGCCGGTTCCGGTACAGCCTCCACCGGCGGTTCTGTTTCCGCGGCCGGTTCTGTTTCCGCAGCCGGTTCCGGCGCAGCTTCCTGCACCGGCTCCTGTTCCGGCTCAGGGGCCCGGGATGCCTCATCGCTCAGGTCAAAGGTCAATTCAAATTCATCATCGTACAAGAGTCAGCCCTCCTGCCGTTTGTTCTCTGCCTGCAAAAAATCCCGCAGGCAGGAAGGTCCCGCCCTCCACCGCACCCATGGGCTGCGCTCTGCTCCTCTTTCCGGTCAAGGCCGGTCCTGCGGCGAGCCCGCTGGTCTGTGCGAGTGGTTTCGACAAATTACCATTAAATAATATAACACAATTCGGCGAAAAAAGAAAGTGGGAACCGCCGTCTTTTCACGCAGTTCCCACTTTTTTCACGTTCTCAGGGGGTCACGGGCGGTTTCCAGCGGGGCTTTGCGGCCCGCTGCTCCCGCAGCCGGAGGAAAAACGCCTGCAGCAGCGCCTGCGCCTCCTCCGCCCGCAGGCCGCGTTCCACCACCGGATGGTGGTTGAAGGGCAGGGCGAACAGGTCGGTCACGCTGCCGCAGCACCCGGCCTTGGTATCCGCCGCGCCGTACGCCACCCGCCTGATCCGGCTGTTGATGATGCCGCCGCTGCACATGGGGCAGGGCTCCAGCGTAACGAACAGCTCACACTGCCACAGCCGCCAGCCGCCCAGCTTTTTGCAGGCCGCGTCAATGGCCAGCAGCTCGGCGTGGTGGAGGGCGTTTTTCTCGGTCTCGCGGGTGTTGTGGGCAGCGGCGATGATCTCGCCGTTCCGGGCCACCACCGCGCCCACGGGCACTTCGCCCAGCGCGGCGGCCCGTGCGGCCTCCTCCAGCGCCGCGCCCATCAGCTCATAGTCGGTCATCCCATTCCCCTTTCTGCCAGCGCCCGGGCCAGCACCAGCCCATTGTTCAGGATATGCAGCACCACCCCGGGTGCAGGACTGTCGGTCTGCTCTGCGGCCCACCCGAAAATGAGCCCCATGCCCAGCGCGTAGCACTTTTCGGTCAGCGTTCCGTGCAGGGCCGCAAAGAGCACAGCCTGGCAGAGGTTTGCCGGGTGCTCCCCCAGCGGCCGCAGCAGGCGCAGCAGCGCCCCCCGGAACACCAGCTCCTCGGCCAGCGGCAGCACCAGCAGGCTGCGCAGCGTGCCGGGCACGCCCTGCGGCAGCTCTGCCGCCCCGCCGGGGACCAGCACACACCAGACCGCCGCCAGCCCGGCCCAGGCCAGTGCCGCGATGCCTGCCGCCCGCAGGCGGCGGTTCTGTTCTGACATCTTCTCCGTCCCCTCTCCGTTTGGGGCCGCGCTGTTCCGCTGCTTCGGGCGCACAGCGCACCGCCCCGCAATGCCTGATGCCCATTGTATCATGTTCCGGCCCGTTTGTGCAAGAAAACGGAGCGGAATTGCGAAAATACGAAGAAATATTGGTTCAAACAATTGACATTTTCCGTCGTCTCTGGTATATTCCTATACGACTTTTTGATTGATTTGGTCGGGTTATCCGTTCTTGGCCCCGTTGGAGGTATTACTATGATCCGCATTCTTACCGATTCCGCATCCGACATCCTGCCCGCTGAAGCCGAGCAGCTGGGCGTGACCGTCATCCCCCTGAACGTCACCCTGGAGGACGGCACCGTGCTCCGAGACGGCGTGGACATGACCCCCACCGTGTATTACGGCGTGATGGCCCGCTGCCACAAGCTGCCCACCACCAGCCAGCCCAGCCCCGAGCTGTTCCAGCGCTTCTTCCTTGAGGCGGCTGCCGCCGGGGACGAAGTGGTGGGCATCTTCCTCTCCCATGAGCTGTCCGGCACCTGCCAGTGCGCCCGGCTGGCCGCAGACATGGCCAATGTGGACAATGTCCTCTTTGTGGATTCCGAGAACGTCTGCCTGGGCGAGAGCCTGCTGGTGCGGCTGGCTGTTCAGCTGCGGGATGCCGGAAAGACTGCCGGGCAGATCGCCGCCACCCTTGAGCACGCCAAGGAGCATCTGCATCTGGTGGCTGTCATCGACGACCTGAAGTATCTGCGCAAGGGCGGCCGCCTGCCCGCCGCCGTGGCCGTGGCCGGTGGGATGCTGGGCATCAAGCCCCTCATCACCATCAAGGAGGGCAAGGTCGTTATGGCGGGCAAGGCCCGGGGCCTGCCCGGCGCTTACGTTGCCCTGTTCAAGAAGATCGAGGAGCTGGGCGGCATCAGCACCTGCGCCGACGCGCTGGCCGGTTACACCCTCGCCCCGCGAGGTGCAGCCCATCCAGACCTACCTGCAGGAGAATCTGGGCCGGAACGAGGCCCTTGTGCGCCAGATCGGCTGCGTCATCGGCACCCACGCCGGCCCCGGCGCGTTCGGCCTGGCCTTCCTCGATGAAGGCTTCACCTTCTGAACTTACCCAATCAAAAAGAGGAACTGCTTTCCCGGCAGTTCCTCTTTTTTTGTTGGTTCATTCGTGTCCGATCTTCGACCAGTCGATCTCTTCGGCATCTACAAAGCCGCTGTCCTTCGCTTCCTCCAGCTGCTTTGCTTCCTCTGTGGTCAGCTTGGTGAAATCCGGGTCCCATGCCAGTACCAGCTTTTTGATCAGCTCGTAGGCAAGGTTCTTGTCCGGGTCCGGCAGCATATCGATCATGTGTGCTGCATTCATTGCAATTTCAGACATCCTGCCACCTCCTTATTTATAGATATCGCCACGATTCCCGATATCCAGCACCAATAGAATCTCCAGCGCGTTTTCCTCTCCGTACCGGTAAAGCACGCGCCAGCTTCCGACCCGAAGCCGCATTGTTCCATCCTTCAGTCCCTGCATCACCTTGATATCACCTGCTGGCGGTTTCAGGGTCAGCCCCTCAATGCCTGCAACGATGCGAAGCACGGACCTTTTGTCCAGCTTATTCAGGAACTTCATGGCGTTCTTCGAGTAGCGGATCTTCATAACATCATCCTCAGCGCTCGTTTTTTCTGCGGGCCTCTGGCCCTATTATAGTCCATTCTCCTGCAAACGTCAATTGTTTTTTGCCGAAGATCCGTTCATTACAGCACCGCGTCCGAAACGATCTTGCCCAGCAGGAGCACCAGCACCACAAGCATCATGGGGCGGATGAACTTTGCGCCCTTCTTGAGGGCGAAGTGAGAACCCAGCAGGTTGCCCACAATGCCGCTGATGGCACAGGGGATGCCGATGGAGAACACCACCAGCCCGCTGGAAAGATACGTTACCAGGCTGGCGTAGTTGCTGGCAAGGTTGAGCACCTTGGCGTTGCCGCCCGCCGTGCGCAGGTCAAAACCCATCAGGGTGGTAAAGGAGATGATGGCAAAGGTGCCGGTGCCCGGGCCAAAGATGCCGTCGTACAGGCCGATGCCCAGCCCGATGGCAAGGGCCAGCACCGCCTTTTTGGCGTTCAGGGTGCCGTCGTCCCGGTTCTCGTCGGGCAGGTCCCGCCGCCAGAGGATGAGCACCGCCGCCACCGGCAGGATGATGAGCATCATGGTGCGCAGCACCTGATCGCTGAGCAGGAGCACGATGTGGGAGCCCAGTGCGCTGCCCACAAAGCTGCCCACAGCCGCCAGCAGGCCGACCCGGATGTTCATGGCTCCCTTCTGGAAGAACTGCGCCGTGGCAAAGGTGGTGCCGCAGGCCGCGCTGAATTTATTGGTGCCGTAGGTGTAATGCACCGGCAGGCCCGCAAACAGGTAGGCGGGCAGGCTGATCAGACCGCCGCCGCCCGCCGCCGAGTCCACGAAACCCGCAAACCCGGTCATCAGCATCAGAAACAGCAGCATTGGCAATGATAATGTAATTTCCATTCGTTCTACTTTCCCACTCTTTCGTTTACTTCAGATACAGCTTTCCCTCGCAGGCCAGGATCTGATCCAGGATCATCCGGGACACCCGGGCACCATAGACCATGGCGGGGTGGTCGTTGTACTCGATGATGTCATGGAACTCCTTGTTCATCAGAACGATCACATACTCGCCGTAGGGGGTGTGGATGATGCCGCCGTCGTTGCGGCAGGCGTTCATGCTGCCGCTCTTGCTGGCCACCCAGATAAGCTCCGGCTCGCCGGTCTCCTCGCAGTCCAGATAGAACTGGGGGAAATCGTGGGTCAGCATGGTGTTGTAGTGCTGCTGGCGGAAGATGCCCAGCATGGCGGCGCTGGCTTCTTTGCTGACCAGCGTCCCCTTTGCCACCTGCGCAAACAGGGCGGCGTAGTCCCGGGGCGTGGTGGTGCCCAGCTTGTCGTAGCGGTCAAAGTGGAGGGGGTTGTGCAGGACGGTGTGCCCAAAGCCCAATTCCCGGATGCAGGCATTGATGGTGTCCAGCCCCAGGTAATCGATGATCATATTGGTGGCGATGTTGTCCGAGCAGATGATCATCATGGTGGCGGTGTCCTTCACCTTGAGCTTTGCCCCCACGCCCAGGGCCCGGAGCATCCCGGAGCCGTCCACGAACTGGCTGGCCTCGTAGGTGATGTCCTCCTCCAGGTCAGCCTTGCCCCGGCTGGCCTGCAGATACAGCACCGCCAGAATGAACGCCTTGATGGTGGAAGCCGTCTCGAACTCCTCGTCGGCACCGATCTCCACCGTGCTGCCGCGCAGGTCATCCACAAAAACGCTCATCCTGCCCTGATAGGAATAGAGCTCTGCGGCAATGCGCTTTTCCAATGTCATATTCTGATCCATCTGGAATCCCTCAACTTTTCTATACTTTCCGTTATACTTCATTCTTACCGTTAAGACATAATTATCATTGAAAACATTGATTTCATTGGTTCTCATTGATTCTAGTGCAATGATGAGCAATGATTTCAATGAATTCAATGAATCTTTTGATACTAACGGTGATTACAGGTTGTTTTCAAAGAAACGCTGTGCGTTGCGGAAGAAGATGGCTTCCACCTCATCCTCGGTGAAGCCCTCTTTCCGCAGGGCATCGGCCAGCAGGGGCATTTTGGAGCAGTCGCTCAGTTCCAGTTTGCCGCCGATGCCGTCAAAGTCACTGCCCAGACCGATGATCTCAATGCCGCCCACCTGCTTGAAATGGGCGGCGTGTTTGGCCATCAGGGCCGTGGTGCTGCGGCACAGGTCGGGGCTGGGCTGGTCATCCAGAAAGCCCGCGCAGTAGTTCAGGCCCACCAGACCGCCTTTTTCCGCCATGACCCGGATCATCTCATCGGTCAGGTTGCGGCAGTGGGGGGCCAGGGCGCGGCAGTTGGAGTGGCTGGCCGCAAAGGGGCGGGTGCTGTGCTCCGCAATGTCCCAGAAGCCCTTATCGGACAGGTGGCTCACATCGGCAATGATGTGCAGGCGCTCCATCTCGGCCAGGAACTCGAAGCCCTTCTCCTTCAGGCCGGTCTCGGTGTTGGGCATACAGGGCCAGATGGGGCCGTTGCCGGGCACCACGTTGGGGCTGGCCAGCTCGTTCTCGTGGTTCCAGGTCAGGGTCATCATCCGCACGCCCAGCTCGTACATCCGGCGCAGCACGCCCAGACTGCCCTTGCAGCAGCCGGCCTCCTCAATGGTCAGCATTCCGCTGATCTTGCCCGCCTCGGCGTTTTTGCGGATATCCTCGGGGCGGTAGACAGGGGCGATCCTGTCGGAATACTGCTCCATCATCCGCTTGAACACGTCGATCTCTTCCAGCGCCGTCACCAGCGGGTCGGCACCGGGGGTCTTATCGCCCAGATTGACGAAGGCGGCAAAGCATTGGAGCATATAGTCGCCTTTTTTCAGCTTCTGCAGGTCGATGTGCAGATCGTTCTCCGCAAAGCTCTTGGGTGCGCCCGCCTTTTCGGCGTAGCGCAGCTCACTCAGGGTGTCACAATGTAGATCAAAGACTTTCATGGATTGTTCTTCCTCCTATAACATCCTCGCCCTCTCAGTCAAAGCCTGACGGCTTTGCCAGCTCCCCCAAAGGGGGAGCCTCTGGCGGTTTCCCGAAACCTTGCGGGGAATTGCCAGTGCCTCTCCCTTTGGGAGAGGTGGCATCCCGCAGGGATGACGGAGAGGGTGAGTTACTTTATCAGAACACACTCCCCACCGCATACAGGCTCTTGACCAGATCTTCCCGGTACAGCGGGTCGGCGGGGTCAAGGCTGTTGATGACCACGCCGCCGCTGGCGGACGCGCCGGTGGAGTGGATGTAGCGGCCCTCGCCAAGGTAAAGGGCGATATGGCCGGGGAAATAGAGGGCATCGCCCCGCTTTTTGTCTGCAAAGGGGATCTGGTGCATGGGCCAGCCCTCCACGATCCTGGCATCCCGGTAGATGAGCACGCCGCACTGCATATAGGCGCTGCTGACAAGGCCGGAACAATCAATGCCCCGGCCCGATTTGCCGCCCCAGCGGTACTCGGTGCCCAGATACTTTTTCGCCTGCGCGCAGACGGCATCCCGGAACGCTTCCTCGCTGCCGTCGTACCACGCCTGCAGTGCCTGCGGCACCAGCTCCCCGGCGGTAACATTCCGGGCCTCGGCCAGCGCGTCATCAAAGGCCAGTCCCTCCCGCTGGGAGAACACGGCGGTCATCTCAAACCGCACCGGCTCCAGCGCCACGTCCCGGACATAGCCGGTGCGGCCATCCAGCAGAGCCACCTTGGCCCAGCCGGTGTGGGCCTCGGCTTCCTCGGGCGGTTCGGGCAGGCGGCAGAGCAGGCAGCCCCGTTCCAGCTCCAGCATCCGCACCCCCTGCACCTTGGGCAGGCTGAGCACATCGGTGGCACGGCCCACCAGCACCAGCGGCTGGGGCAGGTAGTCCCGCAGCGCATCCTCGCTGACAAATTTCAGCGCATCCCGCCGGACAAAGCCGTGGTAGCCGTAAAAGGTGACCACCTCGGCCACCTCCGGGGAGAGGGGCACTCCCTCGGCGGTCACGCCGCCGGGGGCGGTGCGCACCTGACAGGCCTGACCGTACAGGCCCTCGTCCCCGATGGTGGAAACAAGGCCCGCCTCGCTCTGTTTTGTGGTCTGGGGCAGGTCGTAAATGGTCACGACAGGCCGGGCAAATAGGGCGTATTGCATCATTCGGTTCCCTCCAACAAATTCAGCAGCTCCTCCGGCTTCATGCGCAGGATGGCACCATCCGCGCTGCCGGTGACGGTCTCGGCCAGATCCTGCTTGGCCTGCTGCAGCTCCACGATCTTTTCCTCAATGGTGTCCTGGGCGATGAGCTTGTACACCTGCACCGGGTTCTGCTGGCCGATGCGGTAGGCACGGTCGGTGGCCTGATTCTGGGCTGCCACGTTCCACCACGGGTCGTAGTGGATGACGATATCGGCGGCGGTCAGGTTCAGGCCGGTGCCGCCTGCCCGCAGGGAGATCAGGAACACGCTGGCCTCGCCGCCGTTGAAGCGGCGTACCAGCTCGGCACGCACCGGTTTGGGGGTGGAGCCCTGCAGGGTGAAGTGGCTCACGCCCTCCGCGTCCAGCCGCTTGGCCAGCAGCTCAAGCATGGAGGTGAACTGGCTGAACAGCAGGATGCGGTGGCCGCCCTCCACGGCGCCGGTGATCAGCTCCACGCAAGCATCCAGCTTGGCGCTGCCGCCCTCCCAGTTGTCCGCGATAAGGCGCGGGTCGCAGCAGATCTCCCGCAGCCGCATGAGGACGGCGAACACCGCCATCTTGTCCTCCGGCTTTGCGGCGCGCAGCTTCTCCCTGGCGTCCACCACCGCAGCCAGATAGA
>ERZ827450.3748-NODE-3748-length-9828-cov-3.301545_pt1 | contig 9828 bp, 6 predicted proteins | sample MGYA00519773_ERZ827450 | MGnify/ENA primary metagenome ERZ827450 (study PRJEB31778, sample SAMEA3449306) | human gut metagenome | biome: human gut; feature: human-associated habitat; material: faeces | place: United Kingdom | collected 2010/2012 ...
TCCTTTTTTCTTTGCCATAATATCCTCCAAGCCATTTTTATTTAACTCTCTTCTTCATCATCAAATACCAGAAGTGTATCCATACATTTTTATTTAATTCTCTTCTTCATCGTCCCGGATATCAGAAACCAGCTCAAAGTCTACAGTCTTGAGCATCTTATCTGCCTCTGCCACGCGGACACGAACCTTATCTCCCAGCTTGTACACTTTCTTTGTCATCTCACCGCGAAGTTCATAGCTCTCCTGGTCAAAAACATAGTAGTCATCACGCAGCGTGTTGACATGAACCAGTCCCTCTACAGTATTCGGAAGTTCCACATAAAGCCCCCATCCGGTAACGCCTGAGATAATTCCCTCGAACTCTTCTCCCAGATGGTAGGACATATATTCTGCTTTCTTCAGCTTGTCTGATTCACGCTCTGCCTCATCTGCGCGGCGTTCGCATACACTGGACTGCCTCGCAACTTCATCAAGGATTTCAGCATAGTGTTCGGTTCTGCCTTCACGCATCAGTCTGCCTCGTAAGTTATCCTTAATGATCCTGTGGATCTGCAGATCAGGGTATCTTCTGATCGGAGATGTAAAATGGCAGTAATATTTTGCTGCCAGTCCAAAGTGACCGCTGCATTCTGTTGTATATTTCGCCTGTTTCATGGAACGCAACACCAGACGGCTGATCATTGCTTCATTCGGAAGCCCTTCGATACTTTCGATGATCTGCTGGATTTCTTTTGGCGTGATTTCTTCTTTTGCTTTCTGAATCTTCACACCCTGATTGTGAAGTAATGTCAGAAGACTCTCCACTTTCTCCGGATCCGGGTTATCATGGGTTCTGTATACAAACGGAATCTCTTCTGTGCAGTATTCCTGTGCCACAGTCTCATTTGCCATCAGCATGAAATCTTCAATGATTTTGGTTGCCACATTTGCTTCATATGGCTTAACATCGATTGCTTTTCCTGCTGCATTAAGAATAATCTTGCTCTCCGGAAAATCAAAGTCAATGGAACCTCTGTGATGGCGGCTGTTTCGTAAGATTCCGGACAGTTCTTTCATCATAAAGAACATCGGGATAAGTGCATCATACCGTTTCTTTGCTTCTTCGTCTGTGTCCTCAAGAATATTCTTTACATCAGTATAGCACATTCTCTCATTTACGTTAATCACTGTTTCCGCGATCTGATGGGAAACTACCTTACCCTTTTCGTTAATGTCCATCAGGCAGCTCAACGCCAGTCTGTCCTCTCCCTGATTCAGAGAACAGATTCCATTGGAAAGACGTTCCGGCAACATTGGCACAACGCGGTCTGCCAGATAAACACTGGTTCCACGTTTCAGTGCTTCCCTGTCCAGAGCACTGTTGTACTGTACATAGTTGCTTACATCTGCGATATGGACTCCCAGATGGTAAATGTCCCCCTCTTTTGTCAGGGAAATCGCATCATCCAGGTCTTTGGCATCTTCGCCATCAATAGTGACTGTCTGCAGATGTCTCAGATCCAGTCTTCCATCTCTGTCTGCATCCAGCACATGATCCGGAACACGCTGAGCCTGCTTCATTACTTTCTCAGGAAATTCACTTGGGATTCCGAAGCTCTTGACGATTGCCAGGATATCTGTACCCGGTGTTCGGATATTTCCCAGATTCTCCTTAATTTTTCCTTCAGGATTCTTATTTCCGGAGCCATAATCTGTAATCACCACGATTACTTTATCACCATTTTTTATTCCTGCCGCTTCTTTTCTCGGAATGAAGATATCTTTGGAAAATTTCGGATTATCACTGATCACAAAACCGAAATCCCGATTTAACTGATAAGTTCCTACAATTTCAGGCATACCACGCTCCAGAACCTTCACAACTACGCCTTCCTGGCGTTTTCCCTCTTTTTTGTCATTTCTGATGATGATCCTTACTTTATCCTGATGCATAGCTGTTCCTGTATCACTTTCAGGAATAAAGATATCCTCATCCTGCCCTTCAATTTCTACGAAGCCGAAACCTTTGGGATGTCCGATGAATGTTCCCTCAGCCTGGATTCCCTCCGGCTGCTCTTTTTTATTTTTATCTTTTTTATTTTTATCTTTCTTCTTTCTGCCATACTCTGATCCGTATTCTTCTCTTCGGTCATCGTAATAACGGTCATCTTTTTTCTTTTTCCATTTTCCTTTGACCTTTTCATATCTGCCCTTGCGGTCTACAGATACCTTTCCTTCCTCGCAAAGTTCGTCCAGAACATCATACAGCTCTCTTTTCTCTTCTTTTGAAAGTCTCAGAAGAGAAGAAATCTCGCGGAGTCTCATTGGCTGATAAATAGGATCTCCCATCAGTTCCAGGATAAACTTTTTTCTTCTGTCCATATCTTTTTTACTCATATTACTCCTCACAGCCTCCGCAGAGGACTTTTATCTGATTCAGCTCTTTATGACACAAAAAACACTCTTGCACATAACAAGAGTGTTTCAAATTTCTTTTCTGATTAACCAAGCATATTTAATGCTACAGAAATTACAAAAAATAAAATTCCCATAATAGTGGTTGCCTTAACAAGTCCGCCCTCCATGGAACGACCTTTGTTCTTACCCCAGTATGTTTCTGCTGCTCCGGCGATAGCACCAAGTCCCTGCTGCTTACCTTCCTGCATAAGAACTACTACTGTAAGAGCGATGCAATCTATTATGAAAATGACACTCAGAATGATCTTAATAATCTGCACTTCGTTACACCTCCTAATCAACTGAGTTTCATTGTAACATAGCCGGATGGGGATTTCAACCACAATTCAGAGTTTTTGTCAGGTTTCTTAACAATTTTTTTCATTTTCTTTAAAAGGATTTTCATACACTGCCAGTTCTCCCAATGCCTCATGGATACGAAGAAGCTGATTATATTTGGCATTTCGGTCCGAACGGCAGGGTGCACCTGTCTTAATCTGGCCGGCACCTGTGGCAACTGCCAGATCTGCGATAAATGAATCTTCCGATTCTCCTGATCTGTGAGAAATTACTGCCCTGTATCCCGCTTTCTGTGCCATTTCCACTGCATCCAATGCTTCTGAAAGTGTTCCTATCTGGTTTAATTTTATCAGAATGGCATTTGCCGCTCCCAGTTTGATACCACATGCAAGACGTTTGATATTCGTGACAAACAGATCATCACCTACGAGCTGTATTTTGTCTCCCAGTCTTTTTGTCATCTGTTTCCAGCCTTCCCAGTCATCTTCCTCAAGTCCATCTTCAATGGAAACAATCGGGAACTTCTCTGCAAGTTTTTCATAATATTCTATCATCTCGCCGGAATCCCTGAGAACTTCTTCCCCTTTCATTTTTCCTTCTCCGGGGAAAACATAAACGCCTCTTTCTTCATCGTACAGTTCACTTGCCGCAGCATCAATTGCAATGCTGATATCCTTTCCGGGTTCATACCCTGCCTTTTTTACTGCTTCCAGAATCACTTCCAGGACGCTTTCTGAATCGGAAAGATCCGGTGCGAAACCTCCCTCATCCCCGACTGCTGTTGACAGACCTTTTTGTTTCAGGATAATTCTGAGAAACTGGTATACTTCCGCACACATTCGGATCGCCTGCTCCATATTTTCCGCTCCCGTCGGCATGATCATGAATTCCTGTAAATCCACCGTATTGTCAGCGTGACGTCCCCCTTGTGTCAAGCTAATGACACAAAATTTTTGTAATTTGTCCATCATCACTTCAACTGCAGATTTTCTGCACCTGCTCTACATACTTCACCAGCTCATCAGCAAAATTCCATTCAATTTCTATTCGCTTATCATTATATACCTTGATACCACGAATAAAAGTTACTGCTATCTCTCTGGTTAATTGCTTATTTCCTTCGATCAGGTCTGTCAGGCACTGTCTGCCATCGGGCGGAAGTTCAAATAAACGTTCAGCCGCTTCACTCTGTTCTGTCTCCATTTGCGCTATCGCTAAGGTTTCTTTCTCAATTTGTTTATCCAGCTTGTCATTTTTTCTGGTGAACTCTTCTTCTGAGATTTCTTCCATTGCATATCGCATATATAGTTCAGTCTTCTGGTGCTTGTATCTGCTAATACTGTCTTTGGCATCCCGAATCTTTTTTGCAGCTCCATTCACTTTTGATTTTAATTCTACTTTCTGTAATTCGAGTACCGGTTCAGCATCATCACTGATCTTTGCAAACAGCTTTATTGCCCTGAAAATCATCTCATTGAACTCGTCATCATATAAATTGTCTGTTACACAATCTTGATTTGCCGCATTAAATTTCCTTGGGCACTTAAAGTGCGGATTGCATCTGGTTACATGCTGTAGATTCTGACCGCATCCCCCACATTTTACCAATCCTTTCAGCGGATAATTATTATTGTGGGTTTTGCTCCTCTTTCTGGAATTTAATTCCAACTTTTCCTGTACAGCATCAAACACCTCTTTAGAAACAATCGCTTCATGCGTACCCTCAACCACAATCCAGTCTTCTTCTTTTGTTTTCAAATGCTTATTACTTCCTACCGAAGCAACTTTCCACTTGCCGCCAATCGTAGTTCCCGTATACGTTTCTGTCATCAGTATCAGTCTTACAGTTACTGGATACCAGATATATTTTTCTGTTGTTTTCTTCACACCAGTTTTCAGAACTTCTCTTTTATATTGACCTGGACTCATAATTTTCTGCTCATTCAGGTAACGTGCCAGCTGAGTAATATTCATTCCATTAAGATATTTCTGAAATATCATCTTCACAACAGGCGCTGTCTCCGGATTAATCACGAGGCTGGTCACATCTTCATCAGGCTTCAAATATCCATACGGTGCTCTCGCTCCCATATATTTTCCAGCTTTCTGACGCTGTATCAAAGTTCTTTTTACTTTAACGGAAGTATCAATGCTATGATGTTCGTTAATAATATTTCTGAAACCAACATCTATTCCCGGCATACCAGATTCATATTTCATACTATCAACATTATCATTGATTGCTATGAATCTCACATTCATAAATGGAAAAATTTGTTCCAGATATGTGTCAACCTCTATATGATTCCTGCCGAATCGAGAAAGGTCTTTCACTATAATTGTGCTGACTTTTCCATCTCTTACTAATTCCATCATACTTTGGAATCCTGGGCGATCGAAATTCGTTCCACTATAGCCATCATCTTTGAATTCTAACACTTCCGTATTTTTGAACTCATTTTTACTGGCTATGTATTGCCCAATCACAATTCTCTGATTGGTAATACTATTGGATTCATCCAGCATATCCTCATCTTCCAGCGACAATCTTAAATACTTTACTATGCATTTACCATCTGACATCTGATCACCCCCTCCTCTAAAATTTCTGATAACGCCTGTATTTCATCTTGAAATTTAAATTCGATCTCTATACGTTTGTCTTCATATAAAGAGATTTTCTTTATATAAGAACGGACAACATCTTTTGTAAGAAATTCCAAATTCTTTCCTTTACTGAATTCAGCAAGCCACGAGAAGTTCTTTTTACACAATTTTTCTGTAATTTTTCTACTCTTCTCAATTTCTTTCTGTCTTGTAACCAGGTCTTTTTCGACCACGGTTATTCTTTCTGTCATACGATTATATGCATCCGTATCAATCTCGCCCGAAACATATTGCTCATATAATTCAAATCGTCTTGCTTCGTTCCTTTTATTGAGCTGAACAATTTTACTCTGTTCCCTGTTCAAATATTTTTGGAATGTTTCAAAATATTCACCATTAAAGCGTTTCAGTTGCGTTTTTAATTCACATACTGTTTTTAGCTGCATGATGAGTGCCCGATACACCAGTTCATCAATTACTTCTTCTTTCCAGCGATTACAGTTATATTTTTCCTTGGAAATTTTTGCATAATTACCACAAATGAAATAGTAATTGTAATACAAAACACCATTCTTTTCGCTGTAATAGTATCTCCGAACCATATTAGCGCCACAGTCACCACAGTATATCAATCCAACATACTTATTATCCTGTTTTCCATGAGTCTGCATATTCGATAAATCTTTTTTGGGCAATGCTTTCTCCTGCTTTAATTTGATTACATTTTGTACTTTTTCAAATAATTCAGCACTCACTATAGCCTTATGGGTATTCACATGTTCAATCCATTCTTCTTTATCCAACATTACATTTTTTTCTTTTGTAAGAAGTGAAGTTCTTGTTTTATGTGAATAAGTATTTCCCAAATAGTGCCTATTTTCCGCAATCTGTTTAATTACAGATGATTGCCAATGCATATCCGTTTCGTCAATTCTATCCAAGAATAACTTCCCAGTTCTTGCGTATACCCTTGGCGAAGCCAGCAGCATGGTATTAAACTCTCTCGAAATTTTCAAATATGACTGCCCTGCAGCAAGTTTTTCAAATATTTCTACTACATACGGTGCAGTTAAAGGATCGGGAACAGTAGTAGATTTTCCTTTTTCATCTCTAGCTCTCTTATACCCATAAGGAGCATCTCCACCACAATATTCACCTGACTCCATCTTAATTTTCATGGCACTTGTCATTTTTACAGATGCATCTTTTGCATACATATCATTTGCCAGATTCGATATCATGATTCCCAGCATCTGATTGTCACATTCTGGACTGATACTGTCATAGTTATCATTGACTGATATAAAGCGCACTTGCATAAATGGAAATATTTTTTCCAGATATTTTGATACTTCTTCCAAATCTCGACCAAATCGTGATAAATCCTTTACTATGACCGTATTTATTTCTTTTGTTTTGATGTCACCAAGCATTCTCACAAAGTCATCTCGATCAAATTTCGTACCTGATATACCGTCATCCTTATAAAACTTTACAACTTCAATATCCGGATGAGATTCTGCGTAAGAAAGAGCGATCAGTTTCTGTGTCTCCAGCGATTCTCTCTTCTCACCATTGATATCTACAGATATTCTGGTATAAATACCGGCTTTCCAGATCTTCTTCGGTGATGCCTGCACAAATGCTTCAGCTTGTTTCATCTGGCGATTTCTTGTTCTTGCCATTATACAGCCACCTCCTGTTTTGTTTTTCCAATCTGTTCTGCCAGTCTTGCAGCTGTTACCAACTCATCTTGGAATCGGTAAACAATCTCTATTTTTTTTCCTTCAAAGACATTTATTTTTTCCACATACTGAAGAAGCATATCTCTGTCAAGATCTCCCAGCGACGGTTTCTCAAGAAATGTGTTTACCCATTCTTCGCACAGCAGTTTATTTTCAAGGAGATCTTCCATATACTCTTCCTGCTTTTCAATATTGCTTTCCAGACTTTTAATTTCTGTCTGATACCGTTCTCTAAGCAAAGCGTAATCATCCCTAGAAATAACTCCTGACGCAAGATTTCCCGATAATGAATGTAACAACTTATAATATTTATTGACTTTGTTTCGTAACTCAAGTATCTGGTCATCATGCTGTATCAATGTCTGTGTATCCAAAGAATTCTCTTTCAAATACTCCATTGCACTCCGTATGGCATCCGTCATCTTACTGTATATTTTCAAAGAATCCATTACCAGCTGAATCAGCACATCTTCTCTGATACTATGTCTGGAACATTGATCCTTCTTTTTATTGTAAGAAGAACAGATATAAAAAACTGTCTTTTCTCCTTTATAACTGTTAGTTCGCCGGATCAGATTACTTCCACAGTCTCCACAGGATAATAACCCACCAAACAAATAAAGTCTGTTTTCTCCGGGTGCTATCCTGGTATCCTTCGCAAGCAACATCTGAACTGTTTCATATTCTTCTTTTGTAACGATACCTTCATGATGATTTTCAAAAATCACCCATTCTTCCTTTGGTAATGCCCTCTGCACCTTAACTTTATAGTTAATTCTTTGGGATTTTCCCTGTTGAAGCACTCCATAGTAGATTGGATTCTTTAAGATACGGATAATTGCTACTGCTGACCACCTGGATGTCAGATGTGTCTGAAATGACGATTTGAAGTTTACTCCGGTCGCACGTTTGTAATCAGCCGGTGCAAGAACTCCCAGTTCATTCAGTTTATCTGCAATCAGCTGATTGCTCATGCCCTCCATCTTCCAGTTAAAAATATCTCTTACATGCTTTGCAGCAACCGGATCAGTTTCTATCTGACTTTTATCAGCATCACACTTTTTATATCCATATGACACGTAATTTCCCACATATTCTCCAATATTTCTTTTTGCACTCAAGTGGCTTCTTACTTTTTGAGAATTCTGTCTGCAATACGTGTCATTAACAAAGGATTTCACCGGTAATACAAGATGCGTATCGGTAATGTTTGCTGTTTCAGAATCATAATTATCATTGATTGCTATAAATCGTACTCCCAGTTGTGGAAATACTTTTTGAATATACCGATCAACATCTATATGCTCTCTACCGAATCGAGACAAGTCTTTTACAATGATACAGTTGATTTCCTTATTTTCGATTGCCTTGAGCATTGCCTGAAAACCAGGACGCTTAAAATCAGTACCTGAAAAACCATCATCTTTAAATGTCTCAACAATAGTAATATCAGATGTCGATTTCATATAGTTATCAATCAAAATTGACTGATTTACAATAGATTCACTTTCAGCCTTATCTCCGTCCTCAATACTAAGACGAAGGTACTTGGCTGCTATCCAGATATTTTTTTGCATAAAAAAAGCGGATGCCTAACCAAATAGGCATCCGCTTTTCTCATATTTTGCTATATATTATTTTGTTTTAGACGGAACGAAATCAAAACTTGATGCATTGTAACCGAAGTATTTTTCAACCATAGGTGTGAATTCGTCTTTATCGTTATAATCAGGGCTTTTAAGTTCATAGATTGCTTCATTCCAGTTGTCAACAACCCAGTCACCTTTCTTAAACATAAATGCATATGATGTTTCGCCGAGAGAACCGTTTAATACCTGATAGCTTTCTGCTGTGTCAAGCGGAGAAAAGCTGAATTCATCGGTTACTACTGCGTCAACACTGCCTTTATCAAGAGCAGCAAGCGCATCTTTAACGGTTGGATAAACAATATTCTTATTATTGTTTTTAATTGTTGCATTTTTATCAAGAGCGGCTTTTGCAGTATCAGTAACTACTGCAAGCTTTTTTCCTGTAAGGTCACTGTAATCAGAAATGTTATTGCCTGATTTTGTAACAGTGATAATTTTATTTGTAATAATGTCATCCGTAAAGCTGAAATCTTCATTAACAGATCCTACATTTTTCTGCACTGCACCTATCATAGTGTATGCAATGTATTCAGTACCCTTTTTATCGGTATAAGCTATATCGTCGCCTACTTTATAATCTTTATCGACTTTTACGAATTTGTAATTTTTTGTATCGTTTTTAACATTATCATAAATTTTTTCAAATAAATCTACATCAAAGCCTGTAAGCTTTCCGTTTTTATCTTTATAGAGAAACGGTTCAACCTCTTCGGTATAAGCTATAAGCATTGTTTTGTCTGTAATTTCATCCGCCTCACCGCTTTTTGAGCAACCGGCAAATACACAGCCGATAACGGCAATGCATAATAAAAATGCAAATATTTTTTTTATGTTTTTCTTTGTGTTAACCATAATAATTAAACCTTTCTGCCTAAACAGATTTACTTTTTATAAGCTATATTCAATTTTATAATATTAACTGTATAAAGTCAATAGAAAAAATATTTATTGATGTTAAAGTTATTTTGCAGGTGTGATTGACAAATCAAAATTATAAGAGTAAAATGACCTTTGGAAATTATATTTAATTTACTTAAGAGGATAATAATATGCTTACATTAGACAGAGTATACAAAGCAAAAAGGGTTTTA
>ERZ827450.3751-NODE-3751-length-9823-cov-2.319410_pt1 | contig 9823 bp, 7 predicted proteins | sample MGYA00519773_ERZ827450 | MGnify/ENA primary metagenome ERZ827450 (study PRJEB31778, sample SAMEA3449306) | human gut metagenome | biome: human gut; feature: human-associated habitat; material: faeces | place: United Kingdom | collected 2010/2012 ...
ATTTTTCGATGTTATACAGAAATTATGCCGATTATAATGATGTGCTTGTAAATCAAAATTACGGAGTCGGCGTTGTTCCGTCAACAGCGGAATGTATTGCGTCAAAGGATAATGTGGGAATTTATACGGTAAATCAGTACGGAAACGGTTATGTGTTCTTCACCAATCCGCTTTTACCGAATTCATTTTCCGTAAACAATCTTTCTCCCGATGATACCGGCGAATACCTTTCAGCAACAACGGTCGGTGCAAATAAATTGCTCAGAGATTATTTTGCGGAATTTGTTTCGCTTAAAAATTACGGATATGCCGTTGAACACGTTTTGGGCAGCTTTGCAAAGCCTGTTGCTTCGTGGGAGCTTCACTATGAGGATATTACGGGTATGGATAACGGCTCGGCGGAAATTTTTGAGGAAATGTGTGAAAGATACGGTCAAGTACCGTCATTCACGCTTGCAAGAAATCCGTATATTTGGTTCAGACGTGCCGAAAGTGTGACGTATGCACTTAATAATAACGGTCAATTTGCAATGGATCCGTATGAAAATGCGTATTCATCGGGAACGCACTTTGTAACCGCAAAGGAATGGCTGTCACTTGATTATGACGATAACACAATCAGCTATTTTGAGGACAGCCACGATTATATAAAACGTGCTTATCCGTGTCCGACGGACTTTAACGGTGACGGCAAAATGGACTTGATTTGCGGAAGTGCGGACGGAAAACTGTACTATTTCGAGGGTACGGGAATGAAATCGAATTACGAACTTGACGTTGCGACTATGTTTACCGATATGGACGGAAATCAAATTTCGGTCGGTGCATATTCATCACCTACAACTGCCGATATTGATAATGACGGTGTTGATGAAATAATTACAGGTGATGAAAACGGAAGTATCCATTGCTTTAAAAGATCTGACGGTATGGTGCTTGACGATCAAGGCATCATTCTTGAAACAGGACTTACCGACGCAATGCCGTCAATCGGTGATTTGAACGGTGACGGCGTGCTTGATATGGCGGTCGGTTCACGAAACGGCGAAATGAGAATATATTACGGCGATATGGGTGAGTACAGTGTTTTGTTTAATGCTTACGAAACCGTTGATACAGGTCAAAGTTGGTGTTCGCCTTGTATAGCCGACGCAGACGGTGACGGCGTGAATGAGCTTTACGCAGGTACGTTTGAGGGATATATCGCGAAGTTTGAAAATAATGTTTTTAACGGTTATATTGAAGGCAATGAAAGCAATTATAAGGGTAATAATAATCTGAAATTCGGTGCGAACAGTGTACCGCGATTTTATGATATTGACGGTGACGGCAACAAAGATTTGGTTGTCGGCTCACTTGAATACGGTATGGCTGTGCCTATAGACAGCGATTATTTTCCGTATCGTGAAAAATTGCAGAAACAGCTTGACGGCTTTAAGGACAGAGGAATCTATGTCGGTGTACACGCACTTTCAAATGAATATGCCGACAGTACGCATGACCAAAGGGAGCTTGAATATCAAAAAAATGCGTTTGAGTCATACGGACTTCCATGGATAGGCAGTGGTGTAAATCAGCATACATGGAGAACAAGTAAAATCGGTTATGACACGCATTTTGATAATATGAGCGGTTATGACGGAACATACAAGAGTCAGTTTGATGCGGGACTTTATTGGAACAGCGGTTCGCAGACTCCGAACAGTATCGCCGTACCGGAAGTAAGTGCGGAAAATTCAATTCTTGTTCCGTTCTATCTCGATAACGGTCAGCTTATGCTTCAACCGTCAAATACACCGAACGGAAACAGCGAATTTTCGGCGATTTCCGCAAAGTATGAAGTGCCTATTCTTTTCTACAATCACTGCGATTACGTTTACCGTGAGCAGGACAGCGAGGAGGAGAAGATTAAAAAGGTTGATACGCTTGTAGATGATTACGGCTATAATTTCGTACAGGAAAATCAGCTTGCAAAGATGACTGCGGCGGCATATAACAGCAGGGTCAGTGCAAAGTGGGATAATGATACTTTGTATTTGTCGGCGGCGGCAAAAAACGAGGATATTCCGCTGTATGATAAGAATTATCAAAATTCTACCGGTGTAAAAGTGATTTTTGCCGACGGTGTTACGGTTGATGAATTTAATATAGACGCAAGTGTTGCATATAAAAAAGATAACTGCATTTATGCGTCACTTGATAAGGGCGTAAAGATTTCAAAGAACGGTGAAAATAAAGATATAAATATCACTTCGGTGAATGTACCTGCAAAAATTTCAAAGAATGATAAGGGTGCAACGATTAAATTCTGTGACGGCGGTATGATGACGGTTGAAGTTGCCGGTAATGCGCGTACAACGTCAAAAGGCTGGGAAACAACTCAACAAGAGGGTAAAACACTGTTTAGAAAATACGGAAAAGCAGAAACTTTGAAAATAACAAAATAAAAAAGTGCCGAAAGGCACTTTTTTTTAGTTTAAGACAAAACCGTTATGGTTTTGTTCTACTTTGTTCTTGGGAGTTTGAGGTGCTAACCTCAATAAAAAAGTGCCGAAAGGCACTTTTTTTATATGATTTTTAAAAATTAAGTCATTTTTACTGTCCCCAAACATTTCTTAAATGCTCGGCGTACATATCTTGTATTTCTTTAATTTCGCCAAGTCCCGTAAGGTCACACTCGACATTGAAACCGTTATTTTCAAATTCTTCTTTCCATTCGACAGCCATATCATTTTTCGCGTGGTCGCCGCATACAAGCATAAACGGGAGTAGTGTTACATTCTTTATATCGGTTTTCATTGCGTGGGAGATGACTGTTTCAAGGTCGGGAAAACCCTCAACAGTACCGACAAATACGTTGTTCATATCGGCATTTTTAAAGTGATAATCAAGGGCAGGGTAGGCGGCATTCGCAAAATGGTCGCTGCCGTGTCCCATAAAAACGTAAAGTCTGTTTTTGTCGGTAAGTCTGTGTTTGAAAATATCAACAATGTTGTAATAGTCACTCGTTTCGGTAACAAGCGGACGAGAAATTCTGATTTTCATTTTGTCGTTAAATTTCTCAATCATTCTGCAAGCTTTGTCGTATTCAATACCGCACATAATGTGAGTAGGGACACAAAAAATATCTGTGTAACCGCTTTTATATAATTTTTCGAGTGCTTCATCTACAGTATCAATTTCTATTCCGTCACGTTCACGGAGCTTTTTAATAATCATACCGCTTGTAAATGCACGGAAAACATCTGTTTTAAATTCATATTTAAGTTTTTTTTCGACAGCACCGATTGTTTTTTCAAGCGTATCGCGGTGGCTTGTGCCAAAGCTTATGACAAGTATTGCAGTTTTCATATTTTCTCCTTTATTTTCTGTTCATATAATTCTAAACTTTCTTTTGCAATTTCAAGCATTTCATCGGAAACCATAAAATTTAATATTTCTTTTTTAGTGTCCCTGCTTTCGCTTATTAAAATACTTCTGTATTTCTCTATTATAGGTAAAATGCTTGCGTAAAATTCTAAATCGTTTGATTTAATTTGGCTGATTTTTTTCGCAAGTGCCGGTGATTTGCCGTTTGTCGAAACAGAAATCGTTATGTCATCGTAGTTTTTTGATGACGGTAATATAAAATCGGAATGCTCTGTGTCATCAGATAGGGACACTAAAATGTTGCGCTTTTTTGCGTCATTGTAAATCGTTTGATTTACTTCTTTGTTGTCTGTTGCGGCTATGACAAGAAAAGAATTTTCTATGTCACTTGAGGAATATTCTTTTTCAAGTCGTTTGACGTTTGGAAATCCGTCTTTAAAAACAGGACTTACTGCGGTTACATCTGCACCATATTTTAAAAGCGTTTTAACCTTTCTTTCCGCAACATTTCCACCGCCTGCAACGGTACATTTTCTTCCGCGTATATTCAGCATTATCGGAAACATCAGTTTTCCTCCAACCATTTTGCAGCCTCAACCGCGTAGTAGGTTATAAGCATTTTTGCACCGGCACGTTTCATTGCGATAAGGCTTTCAAGGACGATTGACTTTTCGTCAATCCAACCGTTTTGTGCGGCGGCTTTAATCATTGAGTATTCACCGCTTACATGATATATTGCAAGAGGGACACTAAAAGTATCGCTGACCGTTTTTGCAATGTCAAGATACGGCATACCGGGTTTCACCATGATTATGTCCGCACCTTCGTCAATGTCAAGCTGTGTTTCGATAATTGCCTCTTTTTTATTTCTGAAATCCATTTGATAACTTTTTCTGTCCCCAAACGACGGAGCACTGTCAGCTGCGTCGCGGAACGGTCCGTAAAATGATGATGAATATTTGACGCTGTATGCCATTATAAGTACGTCCTCAAAGCGGTTTTCGTCAAGTGCCTGACGTATTGCGCCTACTCGTCCGTCCATCATATCCGATGGTGCAACAATATCCGCACCTGCTTTTGCACAAGCCACCGACGATTTTGCTAAAAGCGGTAAAGTCTTGTCGTTGACGATACAGTCGTGTTCGATAACACCGCAGTGACCGTGCGAAGTGTACTCGCAAAGACAAATATCGGCAATTACGATTAAATCGGGATACAGTTCTTTTGTAAGGCGGATTGCACGTTGAACAATGCCAAATTCATTGTATGCCTCACTGCCGAATTCATCTTTTGTTTTCGGAATACCAAAGTAAAGCACCGCACCGACACCTGCCGAAACCACTTCATCAAGTGCGGACGGCAGGTCGGTAAGCGAGTATCGCTTGATGTTCGGCATTGACGGAATATCTTCTGTTTCGCCGTCAATTATGAACATCGGATATATTAAGTCTGTTTTGTCAATCGAAGTTTCGTGTACAAGGTCGCGAATTTGTTTTGTCACACGAAGTCGTCTTGGTCGTCTGATCATTTAGTGTCCCTCCTGATACAGTCGATAATGCTTTCTGCGGTTGCATTGTCGGCTGTTTTATAAATTTTAAGCCCGCATTTTTCGGCGGATTTTGTTGTTTCGTTTCCTATTGAAATCAGCTTTATATTTGACGTGTCTGCCATTTCGGAAAATGCCTTTGCGGCAGAACCGCTTGATAATATGACATAGTCAGTATCGTTTAGACATAAATTCAAAAGTTCCTGTTTTGAGTTGTCGGTTTCTGTTCTGTAAAGGTGCATATCGGTGAAATTAATATTATTTTCACTTAAAATATTCGGTATGGTGCTTGCACCGTTTTCGGCTCTAATTAAAAGAATATTGTCGTTTTTACTGCACTTTTCGCACATTAGGCGAGCAAGCTCAAGTCCCGAATGAATTTGAGGAACCATGTCGGCATATATGCCGTAACTTGCAAGTGCGTCGGCTGTTTTTTTTCCGACAACAGCGAATTTAGTGTCCCTTAAAGTGCGTATATCGGTTTTTGATTTTTGTAAATATTCAAAAAATATTTTAACACCGTTTGCACTTGTAAATACTATATGTGAAAAGTGTGCTATATCCGCTTTTGAAAACAAGTCGAAATTAATCGGAACTGTTTTGATTAAAGGAAGCTCCGTTATGTCAAAATCAGTCGCCGCATTTTTTATGCTTTTGTTCATTAACGGTGTTGCGGTTGTGAGTATTTTTGTATTTTTTTGTTTAAACCAATCTTGCTTTAAATTCACCACATCACCGACAAGAATTATCGCCGGAGAAGTCATTTGTTTTGCCAATGCAGATAAATTATTTAGTGTCCCCGTAACGCATTTTTGACGCGGCGTTGTACCGCTTGAAATTACGGCAACAGGTGTATTTTCCGATTTACCGTTTTCAATAAGCTTATTGCTTATATTTTCGGCAGACGAAAGCCCCATAAGAAAAACAAGTGTTCCGCTGAGTTTTGCAAGTGCGCTGTAATTAACCGTTTCATTTCCGACTTTTTCGTGACCTGTTATAACGTGAAACGAAGTTGCAACTCCGCGGTGAGTGACTGGAATACCGCAATATTCGGCGGCACTGTAACAAGAAGAAATACCGGGTACAATTTCGTAGTCAATATTATTTTCGATCAGCGCGATAATTTCTTCACCTCCGCGACCGAAAATAAACGGATCGCCGCCTTTCAGACGTACAACATTTCCGAAACGGCTGTGTTCAACAAGGGTTTTGTTGATTTCCTCCTGTACCATGTGATGATTGCCTGCGATTTTTCCGGCATAAATCAATTTACAGTCGTTTTTTGCATAGCTCAATAAAGTCGGATTTGCAAGGTGGTCGTAAATTATGACGTCCGCTTTTTTTATACATTCAAGACCTTTCTGCGTGATTAATCCGCTGTCACCGGGTCCTGCACCTACAAGATATACCATTTGATTTACTCCTTAATTTTATCAAGCGTTATTTCAGCCATTTTTTTGCCGAGTAATATCGGATCGTTTCCGAACATTTCAAGATAAATTTCTTTGTCGTTTTCTTTGAAAAACGTACACATTTTAATTTCTTTACCGTTAAATTCAGCCGACGCACCGCACGGTGCATGACAGCCACCGCCTGTGTACTGCAAAAATGCACGTTCGCATTTTAATTCGGTCATTGCGACTTTATCATTTATCGCCTGTGCGTATTTATCGGCTTTGCCGACGGCAGTTTCAATGGCAAGAATTCCCTGACCTGCGGCGCATATGAAATTATCGCCGAGATTTTCGATTTTAACGTCGGAAACGGCAAGACGGTTTATTGCGGCACGAGCCATAATAACCGCATCGTATTCACCGTTTTTGACTTTTTCAAGACGAGTGCCGATATTACCTCTGATTGGCTTAAAAACAGCGTTCGGGAACAGTTTTTCAGCCTGTGACTGACGTCTTGCACTGCCTGTACCGATTATTTTTATATCGGATAATTTAGTGTCCCCAAAATGAACAAGCACATCACTTCTGTCGTCGCGAAGAAGTGCGGCACTTATCGTAAGACCGTCGCAAATTTCTGTCGGCATATCCTTTGCACTATGCACCGCCATATCTATTTCACCGCTTAAAAGTGCGGTTTCGATTTCTTTTATAAAAACACCCTTTCCGCCGAAACTTTGGAGCGACTTATCAAGCTGACGGTCACCCTTTGTTGAAATGCCGACAATTTCAAAAGTGTCGTTTGGAAAATGCTCTTTCAATTTTTTGATTACAGCCTCTGTTTGCTTGATTGCAAGCTGGCTTTTTCTTGAGCCGATTTTTATTATACTCACGTTAATTTCTCCCTAAGCAAAATAATAAATTCACTGAATTTTGCATAATTGTTGTCTGATTTCAGATTATATATTTTATGGCGAAAAGTGTTCTTTTCGCTCTCGTTTTCAATTTTATTCTCTGCCGATTTGAATAATGTTTCGCTTTCGGAAAAAAGTTTCCATATACGAAATTCATCAATATATTTTTGAAGAATTTTTTCGGCTTTCATAATTTCCTGTTGTTTAATTCTGTTGTTGTTGTCCGCGATTTCGGTTAAATCGTCAATATTTTTGTAAACTGTGTATTCATCCTCGAATATCTCAATGTCACGAGGTACTGCAAGGTCGATAAAAACTCGCTTTTTACAAGTCTTTATTGCGTTTTTTGTTCTGCTTTTTTCAAGTACGATATGCGGACTGGATGTGGCACTGATTACGGCGTCATACATATCAAGATTATCATAACGCTTGTCGTAATCAACGGTAATCGCACCGTCAATGTGGTTTATAATGCCGTCATGCGTACGCGAAGTGGCATAAATATTTACACCGTCAAGGGACAGTAAATCTTTAAGAACGATAGAGCCTGTTTTTCCGCTTGCACCGATAATTAATATGTTTTTGTTATTTAGTGTCCCCAAAATATTTTGACACTGTTTTATTGCAATAGTTGCCGCGGAAACAGGAGTTTTCGATAAAAGCGTTTCCGTTTTAACTTTTTTTGCACCCGTTACGGAAATACGGAAAAGTGTGTTGAGATATTTTCCGCAACACAAATGTTCTTTTGCAAATTCGTGCGCGTCTTTAACCTGACCTAAAATCTGATCCTCACCGAGAATCATTGATTTAAGCCCCGACGCGGTAAGTGCAAGATGACGCGAACAATCGTCGCCCTCATATATGCTTATGTACTTTTTAACAAATTCATCGGTTAGGGACACTAAACAGTCAATGAATTTATCTTTCATATTATACCCCGCAAGATAAAATTCACAACGGTTGCAAGTGGACAAAAGCACACATTCTTCAGCGATATTCTGTTTTATATACTTTAAAATTTCAGCCTGTTTTTTCTTTGTAAAAGATACTTTCTCACGAATTGATATTGGAGTATTTTCGTGGCTGATACTCACTGCAAGCAGTTCCATTATCCCATAACCTTTCTGATTATTTTCTTACAATAACGGTTGTAAAATAACCGTATGATTTGCCTTTTTGTATTTTTTCGATAATTTCGTTTTCCATACCGATACAGCTTGAAACAATCGCGTTGTTTTCAAGTCCGTACTTTTTTAAAATGTCGTATATTACATCTGTATCGTTGCCAGATTTCATAATCACAACCGTATCAAAATCGGCAATATATTTTTCAAGTAAATTTGATTTAAGCGAGGGAATAATCGCAACCGATTCGTTTCCCTCGCAAAGACTTATCTGTGCCTTGTCCGCAGCAGCACAAAATGAAGTTATACCGGGTATAATTTCAAGTTCAAAGCCTGCATTTTTCACTGCGTTGTGAACGTATGTGCAGGTACTGTAAACCGAAACGTCACCGAGAGTAATCATTGCAACATCTTTTCCGTCTTTTAAAGCCGATATAATTTTTTCGGCTGAATTTCTGCGGGACTCCTCTCTGATTTTAGTGTCCCCGCTCATGCGAAATTCAAGTTCTGAAATTTCTTTTTTATCCGTATCAAATTCCTTGCGGATTATTTCAAGTGCAGTTGATTTTTCTCCGTATTTTTTAACGGGAACGGCGATTATATCAGCCTGTTCCAATGCACGAAGCGCACCGAGAGTTATATATGAACCGTCACCTGCACCGACTCCGACGGAATAGAATTTTGCCATAGTTATTTACCCCTTATAAGATTTAAAATTTCTTCTCTTGCTTTGCCGATAGTGGCTTTTGAGAAATCTACATTAAGTTTATCACATTTATTCAAAATTTCAAGTAGATGTGCAATTCTCGGCAATCTTAAATTATGTTCACGCAAAAGCGTCGGATTTGAGAATACTTCTTCGGGAGTACCGTCTGTAAGTAACTTACCGTGATTTATAACGTAAACATAGTCCGAATAAATCGGCACAACGTCAATATCATGCGTTGACATTATAATTGTCGTACCCTCATTTTCGCATATGTCGCGAAGAAGGTGCATAAGCTCACTTACACCCATTGGGTCAAGACCTGCCGTCGGCTCGTCAAGAATGATTACCTCCGGCGACATAACAAGTATGCCGGCTATTGCGGCACGTTTTTTCTGACCGAAACTTAATGCATGGGTAGGTTTGTCTTTTAAATCAAAAATACCTGTGCGTTTAAGTGCATTTTCAGTAAGATGAACAACTTCGTCCTGCGGCAATTTCAAATTCATTGCACCGAAAGACACATCCTGAAAAACAGACGCGGAAAAAAGCTGGTCGTCGGGGTCTTGAAAAACTATTCCGACACTTTTTCTTAATTCTCTGATTTCCTTTTTTGAATAACCTATCGGTTTACCCATAAATTTTACTGTCCCCGAATGCGGTTTTAAAATTCCGTTCATATTCAGAAACAATGTTGATTTGCCTGCTCCGTTTGCACCGAGAATTGTTGTAATTTTCCCTTTTTCAAAGCCAATGCTCAAATCCGAAAGAGC
>ERZ827450.3757-NODE-3757-length-9812-cov-2.722046_pt1 | contig 9812 bp, 6 predicted proteins | sample MGYA00519773_ERZ827450 | MGnify/ENA primary metagenome ERZ827450 (study PRJEB31778, sample SAMEA3449306) | human gut metagenome | biome: human gut; feature: human-associated habitat; material: faeces | place: United Kingdom | collected 2010/2012 ...
TCAATCCGGAGAACCCCTTCTTCAAATTCACGGTTGTGGATGATCCCAATATTTTTAATACTGATATGATTGCTGGCAAGGATTGTGGCAATCGTAGCGATTCCTCCTGCCTCATCAATGATATCACAATACAGTGCGAACTGCTTTTTGATCGGCCCTGCGGAACTGTTCGGCATGGAGTTGCGGTAATCCCTTGAATCCTCGAACATAGAATATAACGCAGTCTCATTTTCAGCATCAATCTGCTCCTTTGCCTGCGTGAGGGCTTCAATATAATGACCGAGAATGTGGGAAATATTCTCCCCGTTCTTCAGGCAGATCTGCTGCCACATCACCGGTGAGGAAGAAGCGATACGGGTAATATCTTTGAATCCACCGGCAGCGAGTGCCTTCATCAGTCCGTCCGCTGTATCGGTATCATGGACAAAATTCACAAGTGTTGATGCAATAATATGCGGCAGATGACTGATCGTTCCGGTAATAATATCATGCTCATTATAATCAAGAATGACCGGGAGTGCCTTCAGGGAGGTCACAAACTCTTTATAAGCACTGACCTTTTCTTTGGCTACTTTTGCAGTAGGTGTAAGAATATAATATGCATTTTCAATGAGATGAGCTTTTGAATTCATAAATCCGCTCTTTTCAGAACCTGCCATCGGGTGTCCGCCAATGAAAGATTCTTCCATACCGAGGCGGATAACTTCTTTGTGGATGGATGTCTTTACACTTCCGACATCAGTTAAAATACAGTCACTGTCGATCAGACTTTTCAACTGGGAGAGGTAGGCAGCATTGTAATTGACGGGTGCACATAAGAAAATATAAGTGCAGCCACGGAAATTATCATCGATTGATGAGCAGGCAGTATGGATCGTTCCCTCCTGTACTGCAAGTGCCAGAGATTCTTTATTTTTATCAAAAGCAATAATATCATACTCAGGATAATACTGGCGGATTGCTTTTGCAATCGATCCGCCGATTAGTCCGAGTCCGATAAATCCGATTTTTTTTGAAGTCATAATAGATAGTCCTTTCTGTAAATCATAGTTGATGCAATAGAAAATGACGCATCAATATACTTATTTTAACACGTCAAAGTATAAAAGTAAATTATTCTTGCCGCAGAGAAAAGACCGGAAAACCAGAAATAAGTTTTGATTATGACAAAAATATGGAATATGTGAAAATTAAATAAAATAGTTGTAATTATAATGATATTTTAGTATAATTTACCCATGGCTTGTATATCCGGTTGAAAAAAGGATATACAGAATAACCACATTACAAGGAGGCAGCAGCATGAAGGTTTACAGAACAGACGAAATAAGAAATGTAGTATTACTTGGACATGGCGGAAGTGGCAAGACAAGTCTTGTCGAGGCGATGCTGTATGTATCAGGTGCAACGAACCGTATGGGTAAGATCGCAGATTCCAATACTGTAAGCGATTTTGATAAAGAGGAACAGAAGCGTGGTTTCTCGATCGGCACAAGCCTTATACCGATTGAGTGGGAGAAAGCAAAGATCAATATTCTTGATACGCCGGGATATTTTGATTTTGTAGGTGAAGTGGAAGAAGCGGTCAGTGCGGCAGATGCAGCAGTCATCGTTGTATCAGGAAAGGCAGGAGTTCAGGTAGGAACGGAAAAAGCATGGGAACTCTGTGATAAATACAATCTTCCAAGGATGATCTATGTAACGGAGATGGATGTGGATGATGCAAGTTTCCGTCAGGTAGTGGCAGATCTGACAGAAAAGTACGGAAAGAAGATCGCACCACATTTCCAGCCGATCCGTGAGAATGAAAAACTGGTAGGATATGTGAACGTTATCAAGAATGCGGCAAGACGTTACACAGGTGTCGGACAGAGAGAAGAATGTGAGATTCCGGAATATTGTAAACCAAATCTGGAGATTTATCGTGATAAGTTACTGGAAGCAGTTGCAGAGACAAGTGAAGCATTTATGGAAAGATACTTTGATGGAGATGAGTTCTCAGTAGAAGAGATTCGTTCTGCAATGCGTACCGAAGTTATGGACGGAGATATCGTACCGGTTGCTATGGGATCTAATATTCAGGCACAGGGAGTTGCAAACTTACTTTCCGATATCGTAAGATTTTTCCCAAGTCCTGATAATAGAAGCTGTGCAGGAATCAACCGCAAGACCAATGAGATTTTTGAAGGTAATTATGATTTCTCAAAAGCGAAATCAGCATATGTATTTAAGACGATGGTAGACCCATTTATCGGAAAGTATTCATTTATCAAAGTATGCTCCGGTGTATTAAAAGGGGATGATACATTATATAACGGAGATTCTGATGCAGAGGCAAAACTTGGAAAGATATATACAATGGTAGGTAACAAGCCGACAGAAGTCAGCGAATTATTTGCAGGAGATATCGGAGCAATTGCCAAGCTTGCGAATACAAAGACCGGTGATACACTGTCTACGAAGAATACGCCTGTTATGTATGGAAAGACAGAATATTCCAAACCATATACATATATGAAATATGTTGTTAAGAACAAAGGCGATGAGGATAAAGTATCCCAGGCGCTGCAGAAGATGATGGCAGAAGATGTGACATTGAAAACAGTCAATGACAGTGAGAACCGTCAGACACTGCTTTATGGTATGGGAGACCAGCATCTGGAGATTACAGCAAGTAAACTTGCAACACGTTATAAATGTGAGATCAAACTGGAGACACCAAAGGTGGCTTTCCGTGAGACGATCAAGAAGAAATCCGATGTCGATTCCAAATACAAGAAACAATCAGGAGGACATGGACAGTACGGACATGTAAAGATGAGATTTGAAGCATCTGGTGATCTTGAGACACCTTATGTATTTGAAGAAGAAGTGGTAGGTGGAGCCGTTCCGAAGAATTACTTCCCGGCAGTAGAAAAAGGTCTGCAGGAAGCAGTTGTAAAAGGACCTCTTGCAGGATATCCGGTAGTTGGAGTAAAAGCTGTATTATATGATGGATCTTATCATCCGGTAGATTCTTCCGAAATGGCATTCAAGACGGCTACGATCCAGGCATTCAAGAAAGGATTCATGGAAGCTTCCCCGGTACTTCTGGAACCAATCGCATCTCTTACAGTAACAGTTCCGGATGATTACACAGGTGATGTTATGGGAGATCTGAACAAACGCAGAGGACGTGTACTTGGAATGAATCCTGTTTCCGGTGGAAAACAGGAGATCGTGGCAGATATTCCGATGACAGGACTCTTTGGTTATTGTACAGTGCTTCGCTCTATGACAGGTGGAAGAGGAGTATATTCTTACGAATTCAGCCGCTACGAGCAGGCACCGTCAGATGTGCAGGAAGCAGAGATCAGTAAACGTGCAAAAGAAGAATAAACTGCTAAGAAAATGTATAAATAGAAGAAAAGCCCGTAAGGGCTTTTTTTCTTAATACAAAGATGCTATAATCTCTTGTGTTAAAAATACAGGTATCCGGATAATAATAAAGATACAAAGTGGATAATTGTGAGGTCAGGGAATGAAAATTGTGATTATTGGGGACGGAAAGGTTGGTCATAAATTGACAACCCAGCTGTCCGAAGAAAATTATGATGTGGTTTTGATTGATCAAAATGAGGGAAAATTAAAGGAGGCCGTGAACAAGCTTGATATTTTCTGCATTACCGGAAATGGAGCAGATGTAGACGTTCAGAGACAGGCAGATGTTCCGCATGCAGATCTGGTGATCGCATGTGCATCGACAGATGAATTGAATATGTTAAGTTGTCTGCTGGCCAAGAGATTAGGCGCCAGACATACGATTGCACGTGTACGAAATCCGATCTATTATCGACAGATCGATCTGTTGAAAGAAGATCTGCATCTGAGTATGGCAGTCAATCCGGAAAGAACAGCGGCAAATGAGATTGCCAGGGTATTGCTTTTCCCGGAGACGAGTAAAGTAGAGACGTTCATGAAGGGACGTGTGGAACTGGTAGAATTCATTGTAAGAGAAGACAGTGCACTTGCAGGACTTTCTCTTGCAGAAGTATATCGGAAATTCCAGATTAAAATTTTGGTATGTGCAGTAAAAAGAGGTCAGAAAATCTATATCCCGGATGGAGAGTTTATTCTGGAAAAAGGCGATAAAATGCATATCGTTGCAGCGCATCAGGATCTGAAGTCATTTTTCCGTGCACTGGGACACAGAAATGCAAAAGTGAAAAAGGTACTGATCTGTGGTGGAGGACATGTATGTTTTTATCTTGCAATGCAGCTTTTGCAGGTAGGCATGCAGGTGAAGATCATTGAGCAGAATATGAAAAGATGCGAGGAATTATGTGAACTTTTGCCGAAGGCAACGGTTATTCACGGAGATGCAGCCAATCATGATCTTCTTATGGAAGAAGGAATCCATGAAGCGGACGCATTGATCGCACTTACCGGTATGGACGAAGAGAATATTATTATGGCACTCTTTGCAAAACTGCAGGGAGTCAATAAGATTGTCGCAAAGGTCAATGAGGATTCCAGAGCGCAGATGGTAGAAGGGCTTGGAATTGATTCGATCGTGTCGGCAAAAAGTGCAACGGCAGATGCAATTATGAGTTATGTCAGAGCGAGAAATGAATCTGCGAGCAATGTGAACGTAGAATCTGTGTATCAGCTCCTGGGTGGAAAAGTGGAAGCATTGGAATTCATTATCAAATGCGAATGCAGTTTCACGAATGTACAGCTTCGTGAACTGCGGACAAAGAAGAATAATCTGATCGCCTGCATAGGAAGAAAAAGGCGTATTATTATTCCAAATGGTGAGGATCATCTGGAAGTCGGTGACAGTGTAGTGGTCGTAACAATGGATCATATTGATAAATTCAGCGACATACTGGAATAAGGAGATAGACAAAGGTTATGAATACAAAAATGATAAGATATATCCTTTGCAGAATGCTGGGAGTTGAGGCAGTGCTTCTTATGATCCCGGTAATCGTAGCGGCATTATATCAGGAAATGAGTGGTATTGCATTTCTGATACCTGCGGGGATATTATTGTTACTGTTTTTTCTGGCAGGTGTAAAAAAGCCGGAGCAAAGTCATATTTACGGAAAAGAAGGTATGGTAATCGTTGCACTTGCATGGATTTTATGGTCTTTGTTTGGCGCAATGCCTTTTACGATATCAGGCTTTATACCAAACTACATGGATGCGTTTTTTGAGACGGTTTCCGGATTCACAACGACAGGTTCCAGTATTTTAAGAGATGTAGAAGCGCTTCCGCAGTGTCTGTTGTTCTGGCGGAGTCTGACTCACTGGATCGGAGGAATGGGAGTGCTGGTGTTTGTACTGGTGCTTACATCATTAGATAAAAAGAACTCAATGTACCTGATGCGTGCAGAGGTTCCGGGGCCGGAGAAGGACAAACTCGTTCCGAAAGCAATGTCTACAGCGCGTATCTTATATGGTATGTATCTGATCATGACGGTTGTAGAGATCATTTTTCTGATGCTGGGTGGAGTGAATCTGTTTGACAGTATGATCTTTTCTTTTGGATCCGCAGGAACAGGTGGATTCTCGAATTATGCAGACAGTGTTGCACATTTCCACAGTGCTTATATTGATGGAGTGATCACAACATTCTGTGCATTATTCGGAGTGAATTTTTCGTTATTTTATTTTATGTTGTTAGGTGATTTTAAGTCAGTCAGAAAGAATGAGGAACTGCGTACGTATATTATGCTGATCGTCGGAGCAACAGCGTTGATCACACTGAATATCCATTCGATGTTCCCGAGTATGATCAAGGCGTTCCGCTATGCAATATTCCAGGTCGTGACGGTTATCACAACAACCGGATATGCGACAACGGATTTTGCAAAATGGCCGATGTTCTCAAAATCAATACTTATGATGCTGACGGTCGTGGGAGCGTGTGCTTCTTCAACCGGAGGTGGTATTAAGGTATCCCGTCTTCTGGTGGGAATCAAATGTATAAAAAGAGAGATCGTACAGCTTGCACACCCGAAATCAGTCGGAATCATCCGGATCGGCGGTAAGAAAGTCGGTTCCGATATTCTGCGTACGATTTACATTTATTTTATAGCATATGTCGGAATTTTGATCGTATCGGTCATGTTGGTATCACTGGATAATTTTGATTTTGAGACGACATTCAGTGCGGTCCTTACAACACTTGGCAATGTCGGACCGGGTATGGCAAAGGTTGGACCGATGGGTAATTTTGCTGATTTTTCTATATTATCAAAATTAGTATTATGTTTTGACATGCTGGCAGGACGTTTGGAGATATTCCCGTTCCTAGTGCTGTTTACGGCACCGGCATGGCGCAGAAAATTTTAGAATAACAGGTGGCACTTAGGAAGCCGCCTGATTTTCTATACCAAAGTATCACTGTATGAGAGGAGAGAATTATGAAAGGTAAAACGAAAGCAATAATCACGGTATTTGTTGTAATCCTTGCAGGTATCTATTACTATGCGGCAATACCGGCGATCAACATTCATTCATCGGAGACATGGTTTTTTATCATGATCTTTCTGGTGATCCTGGCTGTTCTGTATCTGGGAAGAAAGAAATTGAACAGATATGAAGTCAGAGAAAGTAAAGTAGTAAAAGGATTTCTTGGAGTGATAGTGTTTCTAGGAGTTGTATATCTGTTGGGAACACTGTTTTCTTCTCCGGTTATTAATGCCAAAAAGTATCAGAAGCTTATGACAGTTAAAGAGGGTGAATTTACAAAGGATGTAGATGAACTGTCATTTGACAAGATCCCGCTTCTGGATAAGGATACGGCAGCACTTCTCGGTGACCGTAAGATGGGAAGCATGGTGGACATGGTATCACAGTTTGAGGCGGATGATATCTACAGCCAGATCAACTATAAGGGCAATCCGGTCCGTGTGACTCCGCTGAAATACGCGAGCCTGATCAAATGGTTTACCAACCAGAGTGAAGGAATTCCGTCTTATATCCGGATTAATATGGCGAATCAGTCTACGGAGCTTGTCAAATTGAAACAGGGTATGAAATATACAACGAGTGATCATTTCAACCGTAATATTTATCGTCATTTACGTTTCGCACATCCGACATATATTTATGGAGAGCTGAGCTTTGAGATTGATGAAAATGGAGATCCATATTGGATCGCACCGGTAAAGAAATTCAACATTGGATTATTTGGTGGTGAAACAGTAGGAAAAGTAGTAATCTGTAATGCTGTGACGGGAAAAACAAAGACATATGATGTCGGAAATGTTCCACAGTGGGTAGACCGTGTATATTCCGCAGACTTATTAGTAAATTTATTTGATTATTATGGAAAATTAAAACACGGATTCTTTAACAGTGTGCTGAGTCAGAAAGACTGTCTGGAGACAACGGACGGTTATAACTATCTGGCATTAAATGATGATGTGTGGATGTATACCGGAGTTACTTCTGTAAACGGAGATCAGTCAAATGTTGGATTTGTTCTGGCAAATCAGCGTACAATGGAGACGAAATATTATAAAGTAGAAGGTGCAACAGAATCTTCTGCAATGTCATCCGCAGAAGGACAGGTGCAGAACCTGAAATACCAGGCAACATTTCCATTACTTTTGAACATTGCGGGTGAGCCGACATATTTTGTTGCATTAAAAGACGATGCCGGTCTGGTTAAAAAATATGCCATGGTAAATGTTCAGAAATATCAGATCGTTGCAATCGGGGACAGTGTCAGCCAGTGTCAGGAGAATTATAACGAACTTCTTCTGAAAAATGGTGTGAAGGAAAAAGAAAAGGACACGCGTAAGGAAGAAGAAATATCCGGAAAAATTACAAAGATTGCGCAGGCGGTTCTGGATGGAAATTCACATTATTATCTGATGTTGGAAGATTCTGATGCGATTTATGATGTGTCAGTAGCAGATATTATTGATGTAATAAAGTGTGAACTTGGAGAACAGGTGACAGTCACTTACAAAGAAGATAAAGATGTCAATACGGTTACCAAACTTGACATCGGTGAAAAAGCAAAAGATAAAACTTCTTCTGATAAGATAGAGAAGGAAACAGGTACACAGGAGTAACAAGATTCATCATATAGAAATGATGCAGGAAATGAGAGAGGATAATGGAAATTAGTATACTTCTTGCGGAGCAGATTTTGGCTATGTTTCTTACGATGGCAGTGGGATTCGGAGTGGTCAGGGCTGGTCTTTTTAAAACAGAGGACAGCCGGATCATTTCAAATATGGTTGTGTATATCTGTAATCCGTGTGTCGTTGTTCATTCGTTTCAGATTGAATTGACAGATGATAAGATTAAGGGGCTGATGATCGCAATCGGACTGTCAGTGGTTTTGGAAATATGATCAGTCCGGCGAGTATGATGGTAATTGGTATGGTGATCGGAGATGTGGATCTGAAATGGGTATTCCGTCAAAAGCGTCCGTACCTGATCTGCCTGCTCAGGCTGATCGTATTCCCGCTGATTGCGGTTGTTGCCTTCGCCGGATTGGAACGGAGTGGAATTCATCCGGATGCGGAATATATTCTGATGATTGTTCTGATTGCAACGTCAGCTCCGGCGGCAGCAATGATCACACAGCTTGCACAGATTTATGGAAAGGATTCCAGATATGCGAGTGTGATTAATGTAATGTCGGTGATATTCTGTATTATAACGATGCCTGTGATGGTGCTGAGTTATGAAATGCTGATTGCATTATAATAGAGTAAGACAGATAAAAGCTCTGCAATATGTATGAAACATATTGCAGAGTTTTTTTGCAGAGTTATAGTTCTTCACTGTATTGTGAAATTTTATCCAGTACCCGTTGCTTCTCATCTCCGGTAAGTGGAACCGGGCAGTAATCGTTGTAACCGCTGGAAGAAGTGATGGAGCAGGGAATGATATTTAATTTGCTGCTTTTCTTTAATTTCCCTTTATGGAATGTGAATGTCTGCTGTACGATCATGCTATCCGTATCGCCAGGTGTAGAATTGCCGCCAAAGCAGAAATTGCCAAGGCTGTAGCAGATGTATTTTCCGTTGTATTTTTCAATGCCCTCGAGCACATGTGGGTGGTGTCCGATTACAAGGTCTGCACCTTCATCAATGGCGAGATGTGCAAGAGCCTTCTGGTTCTCGTCCGGTGTATATTGCTTTTCAATTCCCCAATGGAAATTTACGATGATAATCTGAGCACCGGCTTTTTTCAATGCTTTGATATTCTTTTTTACCTGCGATGCACGTTTTTGGTGATCCGCAAGCTCATAGATTCCGGTAACACCGACTTTGATTCCTTTTACTTTGAAGATCTTCACCCGGTTATAACCAAAGGAAGCAATTCCGGCATCGTCCAGTGCGGAGATTGTATCGGTGTAGCTCTTCTTCCCATAGTCATGACTGTGGTTATTAGCGAGATTGGCCGCTTCGATGGAGCTTCCGGAAAGGATTGCAGCATATTTGGCAGGTGCTTTGAAGGCAAAGGTTTTGGCCTCCCGGGCAGTTTCATCTGTCAGGGTTCCTTCCATATTGACGATAGACAGATCATCTTTTTGGAAAATGGATCTGACGTTCTGGAAGAAATAGTCGGCACCGTATGATTCGTAATAAGCATTCAGGCTGGTAGAATAACTGAAATTTTCATCGGTTCCCAATGTACAGTCTCCGGTGGAACTGATAGTAAGAGAAACCTTGTCTGGATTTTTTTTATTTTTTTTACTGATGGTTACGGTTTCTAATTGAACAGCTCTTTTTGAAGAATCTGGTATGCTACCCTCATATAGGACAATGAAATATAAAAGTCCTATATGGGGGTATTTT